>ENA-OWZV01000509-OWZV01000509.1-human-gut-metagenome-genome-assembly--contig:-NODE-509-length-8241-cov-14.549353_pt1 | contig 8241 bp, 9 predicted proteins | sample MGYA00249264_ERZ652123 | MGnify/ENA primary metagenome ERZ652123 (study PRJEB26925, sample SAMN05827256) | human gut metagenome | biome: ENVO:2100002; feature: ENVO:00000062; material: ENVO:00002003... | reverse complement strand
CCTTGCAACCCTGCAGGCCCGGCAAAGATGGAGGCACGGCACCGCCCGGTGTCGCGGAATATGTGAACAACGGAGGAAAACATCATGCAATATGCGAAACCTGTCACTCTGAACGTTGAAGAGTGCGACCGTCTGTCTTTTCTGCCTTACCTGTTTGGCCTGGATTTTCTGTATGCCGAAGCGTCTGTATACGCGCTGGCGAAAAAAATGATGCCGGAATATGAAGGCGGATTCTGGCACTTCATCCGCCTGCCGGACGGTGGCGGTTACATGATGCCGGATGGCGACCGTTTCCACATGGTGAACGGTGCAAACTGGTTTGACCGTACCGTGAGTGCTGATGCCGCAGGCATCATCCTTACCTCCCTTGTGATTAACCGCCAGTTGTGGCTGTACCACGACAGCGGGGATGCAGGGTTGACACACCTGTACAGGATGCGTGATGCGCAGTTGTGGAGCCACATCGAATTTCACCCCGAATGCAACGCGATTTACGCGGCACTTGACTGATTAACGGACGGGGCGGCAATGCCGCCCCTGTAAAGGAGACGAGAACATGTACTGTACTGTTAAAGAAATCATCCGCGATGTACTGGATACAGACGTGCCGGACAGTGAATGCGTTTTTGCCGTGGTGCTGACCCGTGGGGATGTGCGCCACATACCGGAGGGAACAAAAGGCAGGTCCCCGCAAAACGTCAAAACCGCGGCTCCCGAAACTCAAAAGATGATGGGGGCTGAAAACATCAACAGAAGGAGACACATCATGGCAGTTCGTGGCATTAACAAGGTCATTCTCGTAGGCGTGCGCCGTTGAAGCGCGGTGTTTTATGGAGTGTTGCATGAAAAGCAACATGGCTTAGTGGTATAGCCATTGCATACTGTGGTTAGCCTCGCTTGGTAACAGGCTCGGAGATCCTGAAAAGGAGAGGTGAACATAGCATCCACAGAAAAGGGTGGTGAATACGGAAATCGTTATAAGTATCACCACTCAATGCAAGATGTATATGGATAAACTGGGTTTGTTGAAGTCGAGATCTATGTGGGAAACAGGAAACCAATAACGCAGAACGATTGAAGCGTTATTCCCGTAATAGCACAAGAAATCCGCCCTACGTTGATTGTGACCACTCTAACGGGCCAGCTATTGATGAAATAGTTAAACGATCGAAAGACATCCTAAGTACATCGCATCTCCACACCGTGAAACTACGGGACTACCTAAACTGGATTTATACCCAGCATGGTAGCGGAGTCTCCATAGTACTCAAGGTCGGCCTGTAATGGGCTACGGCAGTCCGCATTATACGGAAGCAGCAAAGGTATAAATCAACCGGAAGGGAGATGAAAGCCTCACAGTGCTGCGGGGAAGGGAGACAGTTGTTAGATACATCAATCTCTAAGAGGAGGGTTAGCCAATGCTGCCTGATGAACTTGAGAAAAGATTAGATGGAATTGAGGATGCTTCAAAAAAAGGGTATCCAGTACGTAATCTATACAAAATTGCGTGTGAGCCCGGACTGTGGCTGCAAGCCTACGTGAATATACGGGCCAATGCAGGTGCACTGACTCAAGGTGTATCAACAGATACCATTGATGGCTTCTCTATCGAAAGAGCAGAGAAGCTGGCAAAAACATTGCGGAGTAGAGAATACGTAGCGAAACCTGTACGCAGAGTTCAGATCCCAAAAAAGGACGGAAAAACCAGACCGCTGGGGATTCCAGGTGGAGACGATAAACTGGCGCAAGAAGTAGCAAGAATTATTCTGGAAAGGGTTTATGAACCAGTATTCTCTGAACACTCTCATGGATTCAGACCAAAACGTTCGTGTGAAACTGCGCTCAGATCTATTCGTCCAGTCTGGAACGGAGTTAAATGGATCGTGGATGTTGATATCAAAGGTTTCTTTGACAATATCCCCCACAAACTATTGCTGAATACACTGGCAGAGAAAATTAAGGATAAGAATTTCCTGAAATTAATCGAACAGTGGCTGAAGGCAGGATATGTGGACAATTGGAAATACCATCGCTCATATTCTGGCACGCCACAAGGTGGGATAATTTCTCCCTTACTGGCAAATATATACCTCGACAAACTGGACCGTTTTGTAGAACAGAACTTAATTCCTGCATATACAAGCGGTACAAAACGAAGAGCGAATCCAGATATGAACAGGCTGGCCCATAAGATTCATAAACTACGAAAGAAAGTAGACGGTATGGCAACTGATTCTGAATCAGAAAAAGAAGCCATAAAGAAAGAAATTGAACGACTGCTTGAAGAAAAACGTTCTATACCATCTCAGGTCATGAACGATCCAAACTTCAGGCGTATGTACTATGTTCGATATGCTGATGACTTCGTAATTGGTGTCATCGGCTCGAAGAAAGATGCTGAACATATATCAAGACAGGTCAGAAACTTTATTACTACTTCACTGGGATTGGAAGTTAATGAAGCAAAGACCAGGATCCGCCATATCTCAGAAGGAGTTAATTTTTTAGGCTATGAAATCAGACAGGCAGATGCAAAGAAATTGCTGAAGCAGAAAATGCAAGGGCGGCACGCTCTCCGGAGATCCACCACAGGAATTGTGCAGCTCTTCGTTCCTGACAATATAGCCGCTAAATTTTGTCACCAAAAGAAATATGGCTGTTATGAGAATGTGAAGGCTGTACATCGTTCAAGTCTACAAAATCTCAGTGAAGCTGAAATTGTTCTGACCTTCAACGCGGAAATGCGCGGATTGGCGAACTACTACAGTCTGGCGCTGGACATGAAATATAAATTATCAAAATTATATTTCATATGGCAAATAAGCCTTTTTAAGACCCTAGCGAATAAACGACGTAGTTCAGTGAATAAAGTCGCCAAATCGCTACGGCAAAATAATGGAGATCTGGCTATTACCGTTCAGGCCAAAAATGGATCCCGAAAGATTGAGGTTTTCAAACTCAAACATGTCAATCGCAACCGAACAACGATTGTCGATACGGAACCGAGAACCGCACATATCACAACCCGCACAACAGAGATCATGCGTCGATTAGGGGCAAGGATCTGCGAGTATTGTGCGAAGACTGGGCGCTGCGAAGTACATCATGTCAGAAAGCTAAAAGACCTGAAGAAAGGTCGTAAGGCCGGATATAAACCCAGCCTGTGGCAACTAATGATGATCGCACGCCGCCGGAAAACGATGATTTTGTGCGCAAGTTGCCACGACAAGTTACATAGCGGAAAACTACCCGATCTGAGACAGGAAAAGGGAAGAATACTCCTGCAACCACCTGTCTCAAGTGGGGATTCTGCTAAATGAGTTTATCCCCAATAAGCTAGCAATGGAGAGCCGTATGCATTGAAAGGTGCACGTACGGTTCGGAGGGGGGGTAACGGTGATCTAACTCAAGATAAGCAGGACATATTCGCCATTTATCTTGAAAGACCACACGTACCCTACCCTACCGTCTGGGAAAAGATCCGGAAGTCCGTTACATCCCAAACGGGGGCGCAGTGGCAAACCTGCAGGTGGCCACGTCAGAAAGCTGGCGTGACAAACAGACGGGGGAGATGCGGGAGCAGACAGAATGGCATCGCGTGGTGTTGTTCGGCAAGCTCGCGGAAGTGGCAGGTGAATATCTGCGCAAGGGTGCGCAGGTCTACATCGAAGGTCAGCTTCGCACCCGTAGCTGGGAAGATAACGGTATCACCCGTTACGTCACTGAAATTCTTGTTAAGACCACGGGCACCGTGCAGATGCTGGGACGTGCACCACAGCAGAACGCTCAGGCGCAACCGAAGCCTCAGCAGAATGGGCAGCCACAGAGTGCTGACGCGACGAAAAAAGGTGGCGCGAAAACGAAAGGCCGTGGACGTAAGGCCGCGCAGCCAGAGCCTCAGCCGCAACCGCCGGAGGGGGAGGATTACGGGTTTTCAGACGACATCCCGTTCTGATCGGGCTGACTGTGACAACCGCCCCGCCCTGTGCGGGGCATCACCGGAGATATGAGGATGAGCGAATATTTCAGAATACTTCAGGGACTGCCGGACGGCTCCTTTACCCGCGAACAGGCGGAAGCCGTTGCCGCACAGTACCGGAACGTCTTTATCGAGGATGATCAGGGAACGCATTTTCGCCTGGTTGTCCGTCAGGATGGCACGTTGATCTGGCGCTCCTGGAATTTTGAGGACGGTGCCGGGTACTGGATGAACCAGTACATCAGGGATTTCGGGATTCTTAAGTAAGAGAGGTGCCGGACGCGCGAACGTCCGGCAGGACATAAGCAATTATAAGGGGATGATTATGCCTGTAACCAAGTGTGAACCAGAAACCACCCGCAAAGCAAGCCGTAAATCTGTAAAAACGCAGGAAACTGCACTGTCTGCCCTGCTGGCGCAGACGGAGGAAGTGAGCGTGCCGCTGGATTCACTGATTAAATCACCGCTGAATGTGCGCACGGTGCCGTATTCTGCGGAGTCCGTCAGTGAACTGGCTGATTCCATTAAGGGAGTCGGCCTGCTGCAGAATCTGGTTGTTCATGCCCTGCCAGGTGACCGTTACGGTGTCGCCGCAGGCGGTCGCCGACTGGCAGCACTCAACATGCTGGCAGAGCGCAACATCCTTCCGGCTGACTGGCCTGTACGCGTGAAGGTCATTCCGCAGGAGCTGGCGACTGCCGCATCGATGACCGAGAACGGTCAGCGTCGGGATATGCACCCTGCCGAACAGATTGCCGGATTCCGCGCAATGGCGCAGGAAGGCAAAACACCTGCACAAATCGGTGATTTGCTGGGCTATTCACCCCGCCACGTTCAGCGAATGCTGAAACTGGCTGACCTTGCTCCGGTTATCCTCGATGCGCTGGCAGAAGACCGCATCACCACCGAGCACTGTCAGGCGCTGGCGCTGGAGAACGACACCGCGCGTCAGGTACAGGTGTTTGAAGCCGCCTGTCAGTCGGGATGGGGCGGAAAACCGGATGTGCGGGTTATCCGCAATCTGATTACGGAAAGTGAAGTGGCGGTGGCGGGGAACAGTAAATTCCGCTTCGTGGGGGCTGATGCTTTCTCGCCAGACGAACTGCGCACTGATTTGTTCAGCGATGACGGGGACGGTTATGTCGACCGCGTGGCGCTCGATGCTGCCCTGCTGGAAAAACTCCAGGCTGTCGCTGAACACCTTCGGGAAGCCGAAGGCTGGGAATGGTGCGCCGGACGCATGGAGCCTGTCGGTGAGTGCCGTGAGGATGCCGGAACATACCGCTGTCTGCCGGAGCCGGAAGCGGTGCTGACGGAGGCGGAAGAAGAACGCCTGAACGAACTGATGACGCGTTACGACGCGCTGGAAAACCAGTGTGAGGAATCTGACCTGCTGGCAGCAGAAATGAAGCTGATTGACTGCATGGCGAAGGTCAGGGCGTGGACGCCGGAGATGCGTGCCGGAAGTGGCGTGGTGGTGTCCTGGCGTTACGGTAATGTGTGTATCCAGCGTGGTGTGCAGTTGCGCAGTGAGGATGATGTGGCTGACGACGCTGACCGCACGGAACAGGGGCTGGAGAGCGCGTCAGTGGAGGAAATTAGTCTGCCGTTGCTGACTAAATTGACCTCAGAGCGCACGCTGGCAGTCCAGGCAGCACTGATGCAGCAACCGGACAAATCCCTGGCACTGCTGGCATGGACGCTCTGCCTGAATGTGTTTGACAGCAAAGCGCATAGTAGTCCCGCCAGAATTCGCCTGGAATGTGAGCATTATGCGCTGACCAGCGATGCACCGTCAGGGAAGGAAGGTGCCGCATTCATGGCGCTGATGGCAGAACACTCTCGTTTTGCTGTCCTGCTGCCGGAAGGATGGGAACGGGATATGACGACGTTCCTGTCACTTAGCCAGGAGGTGCTGTTATCCCTGCTCAGTTTCTGTACCGCGTGCAGTCTTAACGGTGTCCAGACCCGCGAGTGTGGTCACACGTCACGCAGTCCGCTGGACTCGCTGGAAACCGCCATCGGCTTTCACATGCGCGACTGGTGGCAGCCGACAAAAGCAAACTTCTTCGGACACCTGAAAAAGCCGCAGATTATCGCAGCCCTGAATGAGGCCGGACTGTCCGGTGCCGCACGGGACGCGGAGAAAATGAAGAAAGGCGATGCGGCTGAACATGCAGAGTGCCATATGAAAGACAACCGCTGGGTGCCTGGCTGGATGTGTGCACCACGTCCACAGACGGATGCCACTGAACACACCGCTAACCTGGCTGATGCCGCCTGATGAACAACCACACCGCCCCGCCGGAGACGGGGCGGCAGCAAGGGAGATACCGTGATGAAAACTGAACTGACCCTGAATGCCCTGCAGTCCATGAACGCACAGGAATATGAAGATATCCGTGCTGCGGGAAGCGATATGCGCCGTAATCTCACTCACGAGGTGATGCGTGAAGTGGACGCACCGGCTAACTGGGTGATGAACGGAGAGTATGGCAGTGAGTTCGGGGGCTTTTTCCCCGTCCAGGTTCGTTTCACGCCAGCCCACGAACGTTTCCACCTGGCATTATGTTCGCCGGGAGACGTCTCTCAGCTCTGGATGCTGGTTCTGGTGAATGGTGGTGGACAGCCTTTCGCCGTCGTTCAGGTGCAACATATCTTCACGCCTGTCGCGATCAGTCACACGCTGGCGCTTGCCGCGACACTGGATGCGCAGGGATACAGTGTTAACGACATCATCCATATCCTGATGGCAGAAGGAGGTCAGGCATGAGCGCACGTTCACGGGCACTGATCCCCCTCAGCGCAGAACAACAGGCCGCCATGCAGGCGGTGGCTGTCACAGAACAACGTCGTCGTCAGGGACGCACACTTTCAGCATGGCCTTATGCCACCGCTTTCTTTCGCTGCCTGAATGGCAGTCGCCGGATTTCGCTGACCGATCTCCGCTTTTTTGCCCCTGCGCTGACGAAGGAGGAATTTCATGGCAACCGTCTCCTGTGGCTGGCTGCCGTGGATAAACTGATTGAAAGTTTTGGGGAAGTCTGTGTTCTTCCCCTGCCATCCGATGCGGGGCACCGTCTGTTCCCGTCCGTGCCTTTTCGTGAAGGTGAGCGTCGTCGTCAGAAAACCACGCTGACAGAGCAGAAATACAGCCGCCAGCGGGAACGTGAGGCAGAACGACGGGAACTGGAATACCAGACATGTTTTGCTCAGGCGCAGATTGACCTTGCGTTTCATACTCCCGCCACGGTCGGAAGCTGGTTGTCCCGCTGGTCTGGTGTTGTTGAGGAGCATGATCTGGAAACGATTTTCTGGGGGTGGTGCGGGCGTTTTCCATCACTGTCATCATTTGACCGGTTTTTCTGGCAGGAGGAACCACTCTGGCGGCTGATTTTTGAAGCCGGTGAGGCCGGTCGTGGTGCACCGGTACAGGTACGTGCACTTGAGCAGTGGATGATCCCGAACAAGCTGGAGAACGTAATATGATGAAATCAGACGAAAAATACCAGGTTCCCGCGTGGATGCGACCTCTGTTGCCGTTGCTCTGCAACACCGGGGGGAACGATCCGGAAGAACTGCTGAATGATACAGAAACCACTGCCAGTGCGAATGTTGTCCGTTATGTACTGATAGTTGCTGTGCGGTCGCAGGTTGATCTGCTGCAGCTTCTGTACAGGAAAGGGCTGTTGCGCACAGAGATACCAGGTGGCTTTTCACCGGAAGAAGCGCAGGCACTCCTGGATAATCTGGTGCGCAGCCATATCAGCAAGGCGCTGTCGGGCGAGCGAATGGCAGCCCGTGACAGAAATGCCGATCTGGCCTGGATTGGACAGCAACTGGTCGATGCCGCCTGGTTTGTCCGTGCCACACTGGAAGCGCATGGGATGAGCGTCGGAAATGAGAGTCCCCCTGCTCCGCCGGAGACAATGCCGGACATACAGACACGGGAACTGGTGATGTTGATCAAGCGACTGGCATCATCGCTGAAAGCGGTGAAACCGGACAGTTGTGTGGTGCGTGAAGCGCAGGACTGGCTGCGCGACAGAAAACTTGTGGATATCACAGATATTCTCCGGTGAACCAGGCATGTATATTTTACGCAGGGACATGCCGGTCATGATCGTTTCGTTCCAGGGGTGGTCTGGAGATCATGCGGTGTGCTCCCTGCTCTCGCCGGAATAAGGACGTCGCCGCCGGCTCCGCTTTTACCCGGCCATGCGGGGCATGGCCTTGTGGGTTTTCAGTTATGTGGCCTCAGC
>ENA-OWZV01000471-OWZV01000471.1-human-gut-metagenome-genome-assembly--contig:-NODE-471-length-8802-cov-4.501315_pt1 | contig 8802 bp, 1 predicted proteins | sample MGYA00249264_ERZ652123 | MGnify/ENA primary metagenome ERZ652123 (study PRJEB26925, sample SAMN05827256) | human gut metagenome | biome: ENVO:2100002; feature: ENVO:00000062; material: ENVO:00002003... | reverse complement strand
GGGAGGGGTGTTCCCGACCGGCGGAACCGCAGGGGAATCCGCCGCAGGGGGCTCTTCCTCGACAGGAGGCACGGTGGGCTTCTCGGGAAGCAGGCTCAGGCACAGCTCCTTTTCCTGTTTGTACCTGTTCGTCCAGCCTTCGTGGTACTGCGGCTGGCCGTGGTAGAACTCGGCCACGTGCGCTATCACGTAATCGCACAGCGTGGTGACGAACTGTTCGTCGGTCATGTCGTTCGTCAGCCCGGCGCCGGGGTAGTTGTAGCTGTTGTAATATGTTCCGTTCACGTAGCCGTCGGACCAACCGCCCACGAATTTGTGCCATCCCGACGTGCCGAACAGGTTCGCCAGGCCCCAGCAAAGGCCTTTGACGCTGTCGGCGCGATTCGAGATGTCGATGCCGCGGCTTGCGAGGTACGTTTCAGCGGGGACGTAGTAGTTGTCGTATGCGAAGGTGTCCTGCAGGGCCGAGAACTCCGCGGGGTCGGCGGCGTATGCCGCATGCCAGGATTCGTTCAATTGCTGGCCGATGTCGGTCAGCCGATCCGCGTTCCCGTCGTACAGGTCTCCCGAAATGTTCGCGCTGGGAACCCAGGAGAACATCCGGTACTTGACCGGGTCGAAATTGTAGCAATAGGAAATAAAGCTTTTGAGCGAGTATCGGTTGTCGAATTGATAGTAGCCCATTGCATGGTAGCCATCGCCCCATGAGAGCCCCTGGTCGTAGTTCTGGTTGCTCTCGAATCGGGCGAAGTACTTCATCTCGTTCGAGAGGCTGCGCAGCTGCGTGTTGGCTGCCAGCGGGACGGCCAGCGTCCGTGCGATTGGCGCGACGGGGTTGTCGGAGTAGAAGTCGGCTTTATCGTAGCCATCGGGCTTGGCGGCCGCGCCCGAAGGGGCGGAGTCGGCGCCGCTGGCCGTTCCTCTAGCGGAATCGGCGGCGTTGGCGGACGCATCGTCTTCTGGGGCTTCGTCCGCAAAGGCCGCGCCCGGCAGCAGGCCGCACGCGAGGGAGAGCGAAACACCCAAGGCGAGCGCCTTCGGCGTAGTGGATTGTCCCATGAGGACCTCCTAGTTCTGCAAGTATGCTGCGTTTCAAGTGCGTTCGTAGTGTGTTTGCGCGCCCGCGGGCGCGTTGAAACTTAAGTTTCGCATGCGATTGCGGGCGGAGCCAAGTCCCGATAGCCCGTTTCCACAGCTCCCTGACAAACAAAACAAACTTCAGCAGGGAGGTGAGCCTGATGATGAAGATCATCGTTTCGCCAAGTCAGCGACTTTTTTGCGGGGCTTTCCAGCTCGGAATTCGTCGAAGGGGTCTTGAACCGGCAAAGCTATCCAGCTCGCATAGCGTCGGCGGAGCCTCGAATCGACCGAAGATGCCGTCCCGATGTCGGGATCGGCCTGAAACCATACTTGCATTCTCCCAGATAAAAGGGCAAATCAACAAAGAATTTCCACAGTTCGTAAAAATTTTTCTTGACTCGCCTTGACTTTCGACATATCTTAGGCAATTGCGACTTTTTCGCAGAAATGCGGGTGCACATGAAGGAGGAAAAGCCTCGTGGCCCAAGCAAAAAACAGCGCTCCCACCAGCCTTTACAGGAACCGCCGCAGCTTCGCCAAGATTCCGGACGTCATGGACGTCCCCAACCTCATAGCCATCCAGACCGACAGCTTCGAGTTTTTCAAGGGCGAGGGCCTCGCGCAGGCCTTCCACGACATCAGCCCCATCGAGAACTCGACGAAGGACATGTGCGTCGAGTTCGGCAAGCACGAGTTCGGCGAGCCCAAGTACACGGTGGACGAGTGCAAGGAGAAGGACGTCTCCTACCAGGCGCCGCTGTTCGTGGAGATCCGCTTCATCAACCGCGAGACGGGCGAGATCAAGGAGCAGGACGTGTTCATGGGCGACTTCCCGCTCATGACGCCGCGCGGCACCTTCATCATCAACGGCACCGAGCGCGTCGTTGTGTCCCAGCTCGTGCGCTCCCCGGGCGTCTACTTCGCCGCCGAGCGCGACAAGACGTCCGACAAGACCATCTACAACGCGAAGGTCATCCCGAGCCGCGGTGCGTGGCTCGAGTTCGAGACCGACAAGCGCGACATCCTGTCCGTGCGCATCGACCGCAAGCGCAAGCAGCCGGCCACGCTGCTCGTGCGCGCCCTCGGCCTGGCCGAGACGCGCGAGGAGATCATCGAGCTCCTCGGCTCCGACGAGATGGTGCTGCGCACGCTCGACCGCGACCCGGCCACCACGAAGGAGGAGTCGCTCATCGAGCTGTACAAGCGCTTCCGCCCCGGCGAGCCGCCCACCATCGATTCCGCCCGCACGCTGCTGGAGGGTCTGTTCTTCAACCCGCAGCGCTACGACCTGGCGAAGGTCGGCCGCTACAAGATCAACAAGAAGCTGGGCTTCGACCCGGACTACGAGGCCTCCACGCTCACCGACGACGACATCGTGCGCACGATGCAGTACATCGTGGGCCTGCACGCCGGCGCCGAGGACTTCCAGACCGACGACATCGACCACTTCGGCAACCGCCGCATCCGCACGGTGGGCGAGCTCATCCAGAACCAGTTCCGCATCGGCCTGTCTCGCATGGAGCGCGTCGTGCGCGAGCGCATGAGCATGCAGGAGCCCGACGAGATCACGCCGCAGTCCCTGGTGAACATCCGCCCCATCGTGGCGGCCATCAAGGAGTTCTTCGGCTCCTCGCAGCTGTCCCAGTTCATGGACCAGACGAACCCCGCCGCCGGCATCACGCACAAGCGCCGTCTGTCGGCTCTGGGACCGGGCGGCCTGTCCCGCGAGCGCGCCGGCTTCGAGGTGCGCGACGTCCACACGTCCCACTACGGCCGCATGTGCCCCATCGAGACGCCTGAAGGCCCGAACATCGGCCTCATCGGCTCGCTGGCAACCTACGCCCGCATCAACCCCTACGGCTTCATCGAGACCCCGTACCGCCGCGTCGTGGACGGCAAGGTCACCGACGACGTGGACTACCTCACGGCCGACGAGGAGGAGAACTACGTCATCGCCCAGGCGAACGACCTGTTCGACCCCGAGACGCGCCAGTTCGGCACGTTCGACGAGAACGGCGAGTTCCATGTGGCTGCCCGCGTGCTCTGCCGCACGAAGGACGCCAACGGCGTGTTCGGCGAGCCCGACGAGCTGCCGCCCAGCCAGGTGAACTACATGGACGTGTCCCCGCGCCAGATGGTGTCGGTGGCAACCTCGCTCATCCCGTTCCTCGAGCACGACGACGCGAACCGCGCCCTCATGGGCTCGAACATGCAGCGCCAGGCCGTGCCGCTGCTGCGCCCGAACGCGCCGCTCGTGGGCACCGGCATCGAGCATCGCATCGCGGTGGACTCCGGCGAGATCCTCGTCGCCCAGAACCCGGGCGTCGTGGACTACGTGGACGGCCAGACCATCATCATCCTGAACGACGACGGCGAGTACGACGAGTACCTCGTGCCGAAGTTCCAGCGCTCCAACCAGTCGGGCTGCATCAACCACCGCCCGATCGTGCGCAAGGGCGACGAGGTGCAGAAGGGCGACGTGCTGGCCGACGGCCCCAGCTGCGACGGCGGCGAGCTCGCGCTCGGCCAGAACCTCATGGTGGCCTACATGCCGTGGGAAGGCTACAACTACGAGGACGCCATCATCGTGTCCGAGCGCGTGGTGTCCGAGGACCTGCTCACGTCCATCCATATCTCCGAGTACGAGATCGACGCGCGCGACACGAAGCTCGGCCCCGAGGAGATCACCCGCGAGATCCCGAACATCTCCGACGACATGATCTCCGACCTGGACGCCGACGGCATCATCCGCGTGGGCGCCGAGGTGTTCCCGGGCGACGTGCTGGTGGGCAAGGTCACGCCGAAGGGCGAGACGGAGCTCACGGCCGAGGAGCGCCTGCTGCGCGCCATCTTCGGCGAGAAGGCCCGCGAGGTGCGCGACACGTCCCTCAAGGTGCCCCACGGCTCCGGCGGCCGCGTCATCGGCATGGCGCGCTTCAGCCGCGCGGCCGGCGACGAGCTGGCCCCCGGCGTGAACGAGCTCGTGCGCATCTACGTGGCGCAGAAGCGCAAGGTGCAGCAGGGCGACAAGCTGTCCGGCCGCCACGGCAACAAGGGCGTCATCTCCCGCGTGCTGCCGCTGGAGGACATGCCCTACCTGGCCGACGGCACCCCCATCGACGTCATCCTGAACCCGCTCGGCGTTCCCTCCCGTATGAACGTGGGCCAGCTGCTGGAGAACCACCTGGGCTGGGCCGCGAAGTGGGGCTGGGACGACGCGGAGGAGACGGACGCCGTGGTCGAGGGCCCGATGCACGTGGCCACGCCCGTGTTCGACGGCGCCACGGAGCGCGAGATCTCCGATGCCATCGAGAAGGCGAACCGCAACCTCATCAACATCAACCACGCCAAGTACGGCGACAAGGCGCGCGACGAGTTCGTGCCGCAGCTGTCCCGCACGGGCAAGACGTGGCTCTACGACGGCCGCACGGGCGAGAAGTTCCGCGAGCCCATCACGGTCGGCCAGAGCTACATCCTGAAGCTCGGCCACATGGTCGACGACAAGATCCACGCCCGCTCCACCGGCCCCTACAGCCTGATCACCCAGCAGCCGCTGGGCGGCAAGGCGCAGTTCGGCGGCCAGCGCTTCGGCGAGATGGAAGTGTGGGCGCTCTACGCCTACGGCGCGTCCAACGTGCTGCAGGAGATCCTCACCGTGAAGTCCGACGACACCGCCGGCCGCGTCAAGTCCTACGAGTCCATCGTCAAGGGCGAGAACATCCCGGCCGCCGAGGTGCCCGAGTCCTTCAAGGTGCTGGTGAAGGAAATGAAGTCCCTGTGCCTGAACGTGGAGCTCGAGGGCCACGACCACCAGACCATCGACGTGACGGTGGAGTCCGAGGGGCAGGAAGACGGAGACCGCGCGCTGTTCGAGGCCATCGCGGCCGACGCGCGCAAGACCGAGGAAGATGCGGCGAACGCTCTCGACGACATCGCCGCCGAACTGGGAGAGCTCATGGGAGACATCTCTGACGACAATGGAACGAACGACCTCATCGGGGATGGGGAGGAGCGATAGATGACGACGGAATTCGACGTTACCAATTTCGACGCCCTGCGTATTTCGCTTGCCAACGCCGAGGACGTGCGCGGCTGGTCGCGCGGCGAGGTGAAGAAGCCCGAGACCATCAACTACCGCACGCTCAAGCCCGAGAAGGACGGCCTGTTCTGCGAGAAGATCTTCGGCCCCACGAAGGACTGGGAGTGCGCCTGCGGCAAGTACAAGCGCGTGCGCTTCAAGGGCATCGTGTGCGAGCGCTGCGGCGTGGAGGTCACGCGCAGCAAAGTGCGCCGCGAGCGCATGGGCCACATCGAGCTGGCCGCGCCGGTGAGCCATATCTGGTACTTCAAGGGCTCGCCCTCGCGCCTGGGCTACCTGCTGGACATCCCGCCGAAAGAGCTGGAGAAGGTGCTGTACTTCGCCTCCTCCATCGTGACCTCGGTTGACAAGGAGGCCCGCGAGGAGGACGCCGACGAGCTGCGCGACGAGCTGGCCGCCGACCTCGAGGAGCTGGACGCCGAGCGCGACCGCCTCATCGAGGCCACGCGCAAGCTGTCCACGAGCTACGTGCCCGAGGACGACGACTTCGTGGACGAGGTCGACGAGGACGAGCGCCTGACGCCCGAGGAGGTCGACGAGGAGATCGCCGACATCTACGAGGAGTTCAACGAGCGCAAGGCGCTGCGCCAGGACGCTTTCGACGCCTTCATGAAGATCGAGCCGAAGCAGCTCGTGCCCGACGAGGCCCTCTACCGCGAGATGCGCCTGAACTACCGCGACTACTTCACGGGCGGCATGGGCGCCGAGTCCGTGCGCGATCTGCTGGACGCCATGGACCTGGCCGCCGTGGCCGAGGAGCTGCGCGAGACCATCGCCAACGGCAAGGGACAGAAGCGCGCCAAGGCCATCAAGCGCCTCAAGGTGGTCGACGCGTTCCTGAAGTCCACGAACAAGCCCACGGACATGATCCTGGACGTCATCCCGGTCATCCCGCCCGACCTGCGCCCCATGGTGCAGCTGGACGGCGGCCGCTTCGCGACGTCGGACCTGAACGACTTGTACCGTCGCGTCATCAACCGCAACAACCGCCTCAAGCGCCTGCTGGACCTCGGCGCGCCTGAGATCATCGTCAACAACGAGAAGCGCATGCTGCAGGAGGCCGTCGACAGCCTGTTCGACAACGGCCGCCGCGGCCGCCCCGTCACAGGCCCGGGCAATCGCCCGCTGAAGTCGCTCTCCGACATGCTCAAGGGCAAGCAGGGCCGCTTCCGCCAGAACCTGCTGGGCAAGCGCGTGGACTACTCCGGCCGTTCGGTCATCGTCGTGGGCCCGCAGCTGAAGCTGCACCAGTGCGGCCTGCCGAGCCAGATGGCGTTGGAGCTGTTCAAGCCCTTCGTCATGAAGCGCCTGGTGGAGCTTGAGTACGCCGCCAACATCAAGGCGGCCAAGCGCTCCGTGGACCGCGGCGCCAGCTACGTGTGGGACGTGCTCGAAGAGGTCATCACGGAACACCCCGTGCTGCTGAACCGCGCCCCCACGCTGCACCGCCTGGGCATCCAGGCCTTCGAGCCGGTGCTGGTCGAGGGCAAGGCCATCAAGCTGCACCCGCTGGTCTGCACCGCCTTCAACGCCGACTTCGACGGCGACCAGATGGCCGTGCACGTGCCGTTGGGCGCCGAGGCGCAGGCCGAGGCCCGCGTGCTCATGCTCTCCGCCAACAACATCAAGTCGCCGGCCCACGGCCGTCCGCTGACCGTGCCCACGCAGGACATGATCATCGGCCTGTACTACCTCACGGCCGCCCGCGACGGCTTCGAGGGCGAGGGCCGCGCGTTCATCGACTTCGACGACGCCATGAACGCCTACGACGCGCGAGCCGAGCTGGACCTGCAGGCCAAGATCTGGGTGCGCCTTTCCAAGGACACGCAGGTGGCCACGGCGTATAACACGTTCGAGGACCACAAGGCCGGCGAGCGCATCGAGACCACCATCGGCCGCATCACGTTCAACAACGTGCTGCCCGAGGACTACCCGTACCTCAACTACGAGATGAACAAGAAGGAGATCAGCCGTCTCGTGGAGGACGTGTGCAACCGCTACGAGCTGTCCAGCGTGCCGCCTATCCTGGACGGCCTGAAGGACGCGGGCTTCCACTACGCCACGCGCGCCGGCGTCACCGTGTCGGTGTACGATGCCACCGTGCCGCCGAACAAGGGGGAGATCCTGGCGGCCGCCGATGAGAAGGTCGCGGCCATCGACGAGGACTACGAGATGGGCCTCATGAGCCAGGAGGAGCGCCACAAGCAGGTCGTGGACATCTGGAACGCCGCCAACGAAGAGGTCGGCGAGGCCATGGCCGAGAACTTCGACAAGTTCAACCCCATCTACATGATGGCGTTCTCCGGCGCCCGAGGCAACATCAAGCAGATCCGCCAGCTGGCAGGCATGCGAGGCCTCATGTCCGACCCGAAGGGCGAGATCATCGACCGCCCGATCAAGGCGAACTTCCGCGAGGGCCTGTCCGTTCTGGAGTACTTCATCTCCACGCACGGCGCCCGCAAGGGTCTGGCCGACACCGCGCTGCGTACCGCCGACTCGGGCTACCTGACCCGCCGCCTGGTGGACGTGGCCCAGGACGTCATCATCCGCGAGATCGACTGCGGGACGACCGACGGCGTGCCCTACCCGCTGCACAACGACAAGGGCGAGGTGGACGACAACCTCATCGGCCGCTGCCTGCTGGAGGACGCCAAGGGCGCCGACGGCACGGTAGTACTGGCCGCGGGCGAGTACGTGGAGCGCATGGACCAGCTGCGCGCCATGGACGAGGCCGGCATCGACACGGTGGTCATCCGCACGGTCATGACCTGCCATGCCGAGCACGGCGTGTGCCAGAAGTGCTATGGCTGGGACCTCGCCACGAGCCGCCCGGTGAACATCGGCACGGCGGTGGGCATCATCGCCGCCCAGTCCATCGGCGAGCCGGGCACCCAGCTCACCATGCGCACGTTCCACACCGGCGGCGTGGCCGGCGAGGACATCACGCACGGCCTGCCCCGTGTCCAGGAGCTGTTCGAGGCGCGCAAGCCCAAGGGCCTCGCCGTCCTCGCGGAGATCTCCGGCACGCTGCAGATCTCGGGCGACAAGCAGTCCAAGACCATCACGATCCACGACCAGCAGGGCAACTTCCGCGAGTACGTCGTGTCGGCGCGCGCCCAGATGCTGCCCGGCGTGACGGACGGCTGCGAAGTGAAGGTGGGCCAGCAGCTCACCAAGGGCTCGGTGAACCCGCACGACCTGCTGCGCCTCACCGATCCGAACACCACGCTGCGCTACATCGTGAGCCAGGTCCAGGGCGTGTACGTGTCCCAGGGCGTGGACATCAACGACAAGCACATCGAGGTCATCTCGCGCCAGATGCTGCGCAAGGTGGCCGTGACGGACGCCGGCGACTCTGACTACCTGCCGGGCCGCCAGGTCAACCGTTTCGAATTCGAGGATGAGGCCAACCGCCTCATCGCCGAGGGCAAGGAGCCGCCCGTGGGCCAGCCGTTGCTGCTGGGCATCACGAAGGCGTCGCTGGCCACGGATTCGTTCCTGTCGGCCGCCTCGTTCCAGGAGACGACGAAGGTGCTCACCGACGCCGCCATCGAGGGCAAGATCGACCACTTGGCCGGCCTCAAGGAGAACGTCATCCTGTCTCTTATACACATCTCCGAGCC
>ENA-OWZV01000463-OWZV01000463.1-human-gut-metagenome-genome-assembly--contig:-NODE-463-length-8945-cov-4.571766_pt1 | contig 8945 bp, 13 predicted proteins | sample MGYA00249264_ERZ652123 | MGnify/ENA primary metagenome ERZ652123 (study PRJEB26925, sample SAMN05827256) | human gut metagenome | biome: ENVO:2100002; feature: ENVO:00000062; material: ENVO:00002003... | reverse complement strand
GCGTCAGATGTGGATAAGAGACAGACTGATATACCATCGTTTTTGCGGCATCGTGGGCAGATGGGGCCGTATTCGTTTCCGCCGTCGTCCACGGCGTATAGCGCGCCGTTCCTATTCATTACTTTTGCCTGTTCGGCTAGCTGCTCTTTGAGGGTTCTTACCTCGTCTTTTAAGTCCTTGTTCTCAAACATGAGTTCATATAGTTTTTCTTGCAACCCCATCATAGTGCTGACTTGATCTGCTTTTATTGTGCCAGCCTTGACTAGACTTTTGATAATGGCGAAAGCGGCAGAAAGTTCGTCCATGTCTTCCCCTCCACCTATTTCGCGTATTCGCCATTGGTTGGGTCGATCACGAGCGCGGTATCCGGCACGTCGGCATGCGGGATCGCAGCCAGCGAGTAGCCGCACACGTCCAGCATTGCGGCCAGTGTATCGGCTTGCGGGGTCGAGCCTCGTGAGGCAACGGCTGATACGTAGTTGTCCCGCTTCCCCATGGCGCGCCCTATGTGGGTCGTGGGAATGCCCGCGCTCGTTGCGGCGCTCTTCACAGCATCGATAGCTTTCATTTTGCGGCTCCATTCCGTAGGCGTTCTTCTCGTGCAGTATAGCTAATTGCATAACGTTAGGCAATCGATTATGTATTAACCGTGTATTAGTCAATTGCCTATTGTTCTTACTTAGGCAATTGACTAATATTTATATTGCGGCAAGGGAAATCGAGCCGCAGGCGGGACGGCTCTCAATTGGCAACAGTTGGGAGGTGGCGGAAGATGAAGCAAGTAACCAGATTCCTGGCGCTGCTGATCGTTTTGGCGGTTGTCTTGCTCGTAATAAGCCACTAGCCGCCGACCCTGGAAAGATTAGCGGCTAGTGCACTCATGTCATGACTGGCGGCCGATCTGAAAGGAGGTCAAGCCGTCCCGCCGATTGTATCAGGGTTCGGCTTGCATCGTAAAGAGGGGCATCCCATACGCCTGGAAAACGACAGGATGCCCCACGAGACGGCCCGAGGGCCGGTAAGGAGGATTTTACCATGACAGAAACGAGGAAAGCATGGCTTTTGGCCCGCATCGAGGGAGCCGCGAGAGACGTGCTGGCGTGTGTTGCGAGGCTGCGCGAGGGCGGCGGGGCTGACGACGTGTGGATACTGCTTGAGTCGGCGCGTGACGCCCATACGGACGCGCTCGAGCTGTCGCTTTCGGATGCAGAGGAGGCGGCGGCATGAGCGGAAAAAAGTGTAGGCGCGTACCCCTGTGGGTGGTGGATAGGATCGATGACGTGGCCGAGGCGGCGGAGCGCCTTTCCCAGAGCGTGAAGTGCGTGTGCGTAGCCGTGCGCTCGCCGGAAGAGGACACAGAGGAATACATCGGAGGTACGCTCTCCGTACTGCTGATGGCGGCTGAAGGTGTGGCGCGGATGGCGAGTGAGCTTAGCGACGAGGTCGAGGGGGCGATGGCGTGAGCGATGGGGGAGCGAAGCGGCGGGATACGGCCGAGCAGGAACTCGCGCGTGCCTTGGAACTGGTCGGAACGAGGCGGTGTCCGTGGCAGTTCGAGTGCGAGGCGGTAGACGCCCCGAGCCGATGGCTTGACGAGTTCGCTTCGCGCATGTCTGATGAGGCCGTGATACTCGCCAAGATGTTGCTAGCTGAGCGCGGTGAGGAATGCACGAGGGAGAGTCTGAACGCAGCCATGGGTAAGGCTCATGATATCTGGGTAGCAAACCTCAGAGCAGCGCAGGACGCGAGAGAGAGGCTTCCGGGCTGCGTGCTGGAGACTATGGAGGCGAGGCGCGGCGGTAGCTTCTTCAGGCAGTAATCTTTCTCTGGGGTAGCTGTACGGAGAATCTCGGAGTCTCGCCGCCTTGTTCACCTCAACATTTCTCAACATGCCCGAGGTGTCCTCGTTTGCGGCGGGTTAGCGCCTCTGACGTATTATGGAAAAACTTCGCGGGGGGGTATGGGCGCTATGCCGCAGGGGTCGCCTCCGGTGTGAGGGAGGGGGTGGCCCCTGCTGCTTTGCAAATGTCAGGTTTTGTCAGGTTTTCGTGGTTGGCGAAATGTTAGGTTTTATGAGGTTTCGCCGGCCTTCTCCTGTGGAAAAAACAACTTTCTAAATCGGCCCTATGGCGCAGGGAGGGCCACGCCCCTAAGGGGAGGGGATGGCCCCCGCCCCATTCCCGGCTTATTCCAAAAAACTCACGGGGAGTGTAAGACGGCGTGTACGGATGGGCTCAGTGGTGTATGGCAAGGGGTAGGCCGGTAGTCGCAAGACAGGGGGGATCATCCGTTTGCCGGGTTGGCCTCCTTCGCCTTACGCTTGGACTCGCTTCGGTTGGCTTGGCCCTGCTTCGAGAGCTTGCGGCGCTTGGCGCCCTCACCTCGTCCTGTTTGCCCCTTCTTCTTGTAGTAGTCGCTCACCTTGCCGGTGCTGCTTCCTCTACCCATGTTGCTACCTACCTTTCTCGGTTCTGTCTCGCTCCAATTGCCTTATCTGATCGAATCTCGCTTGCATCTCGCTCTCGTACCACATCACCTCCGCCCCGTGCGCCTCGAAGTCGCACCGCTTCCCGTAAGCCAGCACGACGGATGGACGAAGCCTTCTCGTCGCTTCTGCGGCCCCGTGTTGGAACAGTTCGATGCCTTCCGCGCAATCCATCAAGCCCACCGTGGAGAGCGCCACCGTGGAGCCTGTAGGGATGCCGTCAAAGGCAAACGCATAGGTGCTAGGCTCGCCCCATGTGAGCGTGGGCACCACCTGCAAACCCGCATCCTGCCAGATGCGCCCGACCGCGCGACCCCGGTACACGTTCCATCTCTGCATAGGCTCCGGCATGTCCAAGTAGCACGAGAAGTCGGGCGTGAGGGCGCAGGCGAAACGCGTGAGCATGGAGACGTAGCGCAAAGGGTCGCTCCATGTCCCCTCGAAGCGGTAATCGTCTAAGAAGAAGTGGACGCCTGCTTTCTCGTCGGTACAGCGGGGACAGGACGTGAACGCTCGCAGACGCTTAGGCACCGCCTCCACGGGATAGAGCGTCGGCATGCCGCCCTCGCTTGCGGTAAAGCCGTCCACCAGGTGGAGATTGTAGGCGCGGCGTACGCGGTCGCGGCGCTCGCTCATATCGCTTGGCCTTTAGGGTATGGAAGGGCTTTCGTGAGTCTGTTCATTGCTGTTGAAATCTCCTTCTAAGTGGTTGCTCCTCTGGTTCATCCGGTGATAAGAGCTTTCCTCAGAAGCTCTTTCACTTGTGAACCCTACCGATCAAGTGGTTAGTGGTCAGATACCCCTATAGAGAGCACACTAACCACTAACCACTTGTTTCTACTGGTTATTAGTGGTGAATTAACCACTAACCACTACTTGATTGAATGGGTATAACAACCGTTGTTTTTCCGTCGATCTGCTCCAATTTGAAACGCTTGCTTCGCTTCAAATGCTCTCTGACCGTGTTTCTTGTCTTGTACCCCGACCTGCTCACCAGTTCGTGGAACGCTATCGGCTCTCCGCCGTTCTCCGCGCGGATCGAGTCGATCACGGCTTCGAGCGCGTTCACCTTGCCCCGGTTCTCCATATCCGTCTGCACCTTACGAGCCTCACCACCCCTAGAAGCCTGCGAATCCTCTGCGCACCCCGATAGGGCGCCCGAGTAGTCGCGGATGTGCTTTGGCCACTTGAAGTAAGCTTCAAAGGGCTGCATGGCCTTGAAGTCGCGCAAGGTGATCGCCACGCGGAAGCACGGCACGTCCCCTATGCCCATGTCCTGCCGCTCGTCTTCGCCCACTTTCAGCTCTATCAGGTCGAAGATCGCATCCCCGTGGCGAGAGAACACGCCGGAGCCGCTTACGCGGTCGATGCTTCGCTTGTCGCCTTGTGCGCCCTTGGAGTGGTGGGCGCAGTAGATGACGGCGATTCCCAGCTGGCTTGCTATTCTGTCTAGCTCGTTGGTGAACCGGCGCACGTCCTTTGCCGCGTTCTCGTCGCCGTCCATCACCTTGTAGGTTGGATCGATGATTACCGCCTCGTAGCCGCAGCTTCTCACCGTTTCGATTAACTGTGTCGTGAACGACTCCATGCCGGTCACATGTCCGCGCAGGTTCCACACGCCCACGTTCTCCATGCACGCGGCACGGTCGAGCTGCCATGCCTCTATGATCGCTTTGCACCGGTGAAGGAAGCTCGCGCCGTCAACCTCAAGGTTCACATACAGCACACGGCCCTTGCGGCAGGCCATCCCTAGCCACTTGCTGCCCGTAGCGATGGCGAAGGCGAGTTCGAGCAGAAGGAAAGTTTTCCCACCTTCGATGCGCCGCCCACCATCATGACGTGGCCCACGCGAAGCACCCCCTCTATCAGCTCGGGGCGCAGCTTCGGCATGTTGTCGAGATCGATCCGCGTTATCGGGGGCAACATGCCCTCGCCACCCTCGCCCTCTGTCGCTTCCAACGCCTCGGCTCTCCACTGCTCCAGCCTGTCACTCATGCGCCTACCCGCTCGCGTCTCAAAACGTCGGCTGCATCCTTCGCGCCATTAGGGTAGGGCGGCAGTGTAGAGAAGGCGCATCCGACGTTGCGCAGTCCGTCGCAGATGGCCGCCGTCATCTTCGCCCCGGCCTCGTCTGCATCGAGCGCAAGCGTGATCCGGGGGCGCTCGGAGCGCGGTGTGTCGGCCACCACGTCGAGTAGGCGGGCGGTGTTCTGCCCGCACAGGGCGCACGTGTTCTGCGTGTCTAAGAAGATACCTAGGGCTACCGCATCGAAGATGCCCTCTGTCACGTATACCGTATCCGCACCGATTCGTAGAAGGTGCTCCCTCCATAGCGGAGCTGGCGCGCCTTTGCGCTTCAGTTCCTTGCGCTTCGCCCCGTTCCGACAGATGCGGAACACCGCATAGCGCACGGCACCCCAGCTAGCACTCTCGGGAAACGGCAGGCAGATGTAGCCGCTGGTGTTCTCGGGTGCGGCCTCGAAGCCGGTAGGAAATATTTCTCGCGGATGGCTTACCCAGCCCCAACCGCCCCGCGTTATCTCCTCGTCGGTGAAACCGCGACAGTGGAGGTAGTTCAGCGCGACGCGGCCCGGACTCTCGTACAGGTTGATGTAGGCTTCCTGTACCAGAGGCAGCACGTTGTCTCCCTCTATAGGCTGGGGCTTGCACCGTGTCGGTTTCGGCTTCGGGGCCATCTTCGGCCTATAGGTTGGAGAGCCTTCCTCCAAGGGCATGCCAAGTCTGCTGGCGGCTGCCCTCGCCTTGTTCGGGAACGTACTTGCGCCCGTGTCCCATCCCGCGACCTCGAAAACGTCACCTGATGCCCCGCACGAGAAGCACTTCACCCTATGGGTGCGAACGTCGTAGCTCATGGACGGGTGAAGGTAGGCGTGGTCGGGCGACAGGCAGAGGAACGGCTTGTGTACGTTTTCGATGCCGTGGACGCTCAAAAGGTACTCCGGCAGCGCCTCCCTCAATGCTTGGAGTTGGCTTTCGTCAAACCCGGTCACTGCCGCACCTCGTCCACTAGGGAATGCCGGGTGGACATGAACCGGCGGCACTCGGGATGCTCCGCTATCAGCATACGGGCGAGGGCGGGTGCGAGCGTGTTGCTCGCCATCTTGGAGTTTGCGAAGTCCTTACGGCGGCATTCCTCTATCAGCCACTTCATGCCGAACTTGCGGCCTGCCTGCGCCTCTCGCAGCGCCAAGGAGGCCATGAACGCCCAGCGTTCGGGGTTCTCGTCTGCCCACAGGCGAGCCTCGTACTCCATATGGAGAGCCTTCTGCTTGCGCTCGGCCTGTTCGGTGGTAGTATTCTCGTTGGGCTTCGGCCCGTCTTGTGGCGCTCGGTCAGCCGCGTATGCTTTCCTAGGGCGTGCGGCTCGGTCGGGCGCTTCGGCGTTAGTGCCGAATGCGTATCTACTCATGGGTGACACCTCCCATCGCGTACTCTACGAAGCGGCACTTAGGGACGAACAGGCGGCGGCCTATGCGACATCCCAGCAGGCGGCCCGCGTTTATCTCCGCGCGGATGGTCTGCTCGCTCACGCCAGTGAGGCGGTGCAAGTCCTGCACGCTGAGCAATTCGGGTTCATCAGCGAGCATTTCCGGGGCGTCGGCGGGCGGCTTCTCGGAGAGGTATACCATGCGGCAGGGTTGCGGGTCGGGCTTAGGCATGGGCCAGCTCATCGTCTGCCACCTCCTCGAACAGCTCGGCGGGATCGCCCTTCCATCCGAGGGCATCCGCTATGCGCTTGCCGCGCATCGGGTACGGCGGCTCCTTCCCGTTCTCGATTCGCGACATGCAGCTTTGGTTTACGTCTGCCGCCTGTGCTAGTTTCGCTTGGGACATGCCCAGCTTCTGGCGCTCCAACACAACTCGTTTCATTCAAATCACCTCATAACCTATTGACCGATTTAGTTGCTCCGGGTATATTCTAGTCGGCAAATTTACCAAAATATCTGATTATCTAATACTTACGATAAACTTTAGGAATTAGTAAATGAAGTTAATCGCGCTTAACAGAACTTGGGCTGTTTATCAAGATGACGGAGCGGCCGAAGGCGGTTTTGATGCTCCTTCTGCTCTCGATGCGCTCCTATCCATTCGGTCATATAAAGATTTGTTGAGCTTCCTTATTCGTTATTCTTGTCGTAAAAGTTTTGCGTTCCCAAGTGATACTCCGTATCGAGGCTGGGATAAGAAAATGAAGCTGTGGTCAGAACAGGATTTAGTTCATGGACTTACGGGATCGCTCGCCTCTGCGTTGGGCAAATATCTGGAAATAGATTATTTGGACGCAGTCACCGCCGCCGACCTCAATCAGACAGAGACGTTTGATATCCACATTGCAGAGCTAATGGAATTTCGAGAAACCATTAAGAAGTTTCTGACTGTGGCCGCAATAGCGACCGGCAGCCAGTCTCCTTCCGGACTATTCAAGGAAAGTGACACGGGCAGTATCTTCTCGGAGGACTGGTGGCGTGATTTCGTGGGAACGAGCATGAGCGAAAGCAAAACGTTTTTGTTCGATCTCCATGATGCTGGTGTAAAACGGCATGGTATTTTTGACCCGTGGTTTTTCGAAGAATCCCTATTCTACAAAGACATCAAATTTGGAAGATATCCAGATGGGGTAAATTTCAGTGGTTTTATCCTCAGCGTCCCTGAGTACGATCCGGAAAACAGCAATGACTTGACAGATTATGTTTCTGTCACATGCACAAAAAGCGATCAGGCTAGCGTCGATACTGCACAAAAAGCTTGTGCGGGTTATGTGATCGCAACAATACTCAACCACGTCGATAGCATCTTTGTTGAGTGCTCTAGCCTTTCACTACCCCCTCTGGAAGAAGATGCTTTAACTAAGTATTCATTTAACCTTGAGTCTGGGTTTGTTGAAAACAAAGTAAGGGAGCCTGATTTTTGGTTCGATTTGCTTTTGGATGAAGCGGTAAAAGCAATCATCGATAAGAGAGTGAAGCTATGCCCGCAATGCGGCGCACCGGTCGTGGTCAAGGACTACCGCGGCCGGTTTGAGAAAGAGTTTTGCTCAAACCGGTGTAAAACTGCGGCGTCAAAAAACAGAAGAGAACGCGCAATCAGGCTTGCCGCATCGGGTGTTCCCGTCGAAGTTGCCATTATGGAAATCGGAGAGAGGCATAGCGAAAGTATCAAAAACTGGTATGAGGAAGTTGAAAAAACCAATCTCGCCTGCTGACCCGGGCGCGTTGGATATAGCCATGCAAGCGTAGATCACAGGAAGGAGGTAGAGACATGGAAGATATGCAAGAGGTCAAGCAGACGCGCGGCAACAAAGGAGACGGCAGTATACAGGCCGTGGCTCGCGGCAAGTGGCGTGTAGCGGTGGACTTCGGCGTGAATCCCGTCACTAGGAAGCGCGAGCGCGTCACCCGCGTGGTGAACGGCACCAAGGCCGATGCCCGCAAAGTGCGTGACCAGATCAAGCAGGAACATGATAACGGCTTGACGGTAGACGGCGACAGAGTGACGTTTTCGGAGTTCGCCGCGACGTGGCGCGAGGCCCGCACCGTGTCTGCCGAAGTGGGGAAGGCGCATCTTGAACGCGAACGGCAGATGTTGAACGACGTGAACGCATATATTGGAAATGCTCGATTGCGGGATATAACGCCCCAGGTGGTGGAATCGCTCTACACTACCATCAAAAGCGACAAGGTGGCGCAGCGCGGCAAGTTCAGCGGCACCAGCTTGCGCATGATCCACCAGATGGTCAGGCAGATCATGCAGAAGGCCGTGGATTATGATTACATTCTGCGCAATCCTTGTGACAGGGTGAAAGCTCCCAAGGCCGATGATCCTGAGCGGCGTTCCCTCACTATTGAGGATGGCGTGCGGTTGTTGTCGTGTGTGGACGATGCGGAGGCGGAAGCCTACGCGGAAATGGCCGACAAAGAGGCGAGGCAGACCGAGCGGGGGAACTTGTTCGGGCGCGAGTACCTGCGCGGGCTTAATCTCGTGGGAAACTCGTTGGCGGTGCGTATCGGTCTTGCCACAGGCATGAGGCGCGGCGAGGTGTTCGGGTTATCGTGGAGGAGCGTTGACCTGCACCAGCCGTGCATCAGAGTACGCCAGTCTTTGACTGCCTACGGTGAATTGAAGCCGCCCAAGAGCAAAGCGGGCGTGCGCACCGTTGCTATCGATGCTATCACGGCGATGCACCTTCGACAATGGAAGGATCGCCAAGCCGTCGAAATGTTGAAGATCGGCATAAAACAGGACGACGATACGCCGGTGTGCTGCTCGGAGAAGGGCGGGCTTATTGATCTCCATAACTTTGAGCGATGGTGGAGGCAGTTTCGCGCAAGGTTCGGTTTCGATGGCTTGAAGTTCCACGAGCTGCGCCACACCCAAGCAACCCAGCTACTGTCTCTTATACACATCTCCGAGCCCACGAGACCCTACGACATCTCGTATG
>ENA-OWZV01000461-OWZV01000461.1-human-gut-metagenome-genome-assembly--contig:-NODE-461-length-8985-cov-5.508511_pt1 | contig 8985 bp, 9 predicted proteins | sample MGYA00249264_ERZ652123 | MGnify/ENA primary metagenome ERZ652123 (study PRJEB26925, sample SAMN05827256) | human gut metagenome | biome: ENVO:2100002; feature: ENVO:00000062; material: ENVO:00002003... | reverse complement strand
TCGGCAGCGTCAGATGTGTATAAGAGACAGGCCGCGGAAGACTTCGAGCCCCTCGAACAGCGGAGCAGAGTCCAAGCCGCGCGTGAGAAGCTCGCCAGCATCTGCGCGTTGACCGTCTTGCCGAACCGACGCGGACGTGTGATGCAGATGTACCCCCCCCCGTCGCGCGCGAATAGAGAAGAGCATGTTCGCGAATATGGCTCAATACGAAAACCAGCCAAGCCGGCGACGCACATCAATCGAACGAATACCCCATGTCATCGAAAGTGGTCAATCCACTCCCCCCTGTCATGTAAACAGTGTCGCCCACTATCATCCTCCCGAGCGAACTCACTAACACAACAGCAAGATTGGCTATCTCCTGCGGAGCAATGTATCGCCTAGCAGGAACATCGTCATTCTCCAAATAGCCCGCATCCTTGCCTTGAAGCATCGGCGTTGCCGTCTGGCCAGGAGCCAAGGCGTTTACGACTATGCCATATGGGATGAGGACTTTGGCAAGCCCCAAGGTCCATACCCCGCACGCCCCACTTCGACAACGTATATGGCCTGTCGGCCGGACGCAAAGCTGACGATGAGGAGACGTTCAGGATGTTGCCCTCAATGCCTTCATCTTTCATATATTTGGCAACTTTCTGGGACATAAAATATGCACCGCGCAAATTGACATCCATCACGATGTCCCAATCATCGACGGTCGACTTGAAACCATCGCCCCTATTAACCCCAGCATTGTTAACGAGAATGTCAATCTTTTTGCTGGAAGTCCGGTCAATCGCCGTCCGCAGCCCTTCCTCAAAGGCCTCCACATTCGCACCGTCGAGCACAAGTCCATGAACGGGGCACCCGACCCCAAGCGAGTTTAGGGCGGCGTCAATTCGGTTTTGATTCCTCCCCGTAATAACGACCTCGCAGCCATTTCGCAGGAACACCTCTGCGATTGAATACCCTATGCCGCTTGTCCCTCCCGTGATCAGAGCAGAACGCCCTTCCAGCAAGTTTCCATAAAGCGTCGGAATGGGAACGAGCTCCTTTCTCACAAGGTTTCCCATGACGAACTTCTTCAAGGTGCTTTTCCAAACCACAGTTGCCTCCCGACTACCGGTCGAGCATTTTTTTAATCGAACCCACCGTTGCAGGAGAGAGCTTGTCCTTGACCATCCTTTTTGCGGACCCCTTGAGGGTTCGACGTTGATCAATCGACACAACGATATCCCGCGAAGCTTTTTCTTCCTCTTGCCCGACGAAACATTCAAACAAGACCGGCCTATCCGCCCCATAAGACAGGAAGTCATCAATCCCATCTTCGAATTCTCTTTTGTCCGAAGCCGAAAGATAAAAGAATCCAAGGGATTCGGCCCATGCTTTCGCAGGAGAAGACGCTCCAGGGCGATAGCTGTCAAACCGATTGACATTATGGCCGCCTGCGGCAATGAACTCGTCAGCTTCATGGCCGAACGTATGGGCGAAGTGGTTGGTATGCTTGAAAGTCATCCCCACGTTGTTATTGACGAGAAGAATCCTCACGTTCGATCCAACATGCCTATTCCCAAGCGAGTTCATATCATAGAAAAACGCAAGATCCCCCGTGACGCATATGTGCAAGGCACTAGGGTCTGCGAGGCTTGCCCCTATCAGCGTCGATACACATCCGTCGATACCGAACCCTCCCACATTCGACGAAGTCTCGACATCGTTGTCAGGAGGAAAGAAGTTCCATGCCGCCATGGAACTCAAGATGGCGGCATGTACGACCGAACCTTCCGGCACCACTTTCGAGAGCATGCGGGCTATCCAGATATTTGAGTACGGGAGGTCGGGGCATCGTCCGCGTAGCGTCTCATCGTAATCAGTCCAAGCTTTCGCATAGCTGCCAACTCGACCCGGGTCTTGATCCGAATAGTGTTCGAAAAAACTCCGCAGGCCGCATTGGAACACCGCATCGAGTCTACCGAACGTCTTCCTCATTTCTCCGTCGGGCGAAATTCGCCATATGGGGCAATCAAGCGAATTCAGATACGCGCCCGTATCGTAATCACCGCTCATCTCCCCTATCTGAACCACCAAATCCGGTTCGAGATCTGCGGAGACAGGATTGTCGACAAGCTGAGCGCAGGAAAGCGCTGAGAAAAAGGAATGCTTCCCCGGACGTCCAGATGCCATGTTGGCAAAAGCCACAGCATCACGCGAACCCGTGAAAGCGTCAAAAGCCAGCTTCTCTGCGGAGTTGAACCTTGGCAGCGCGCCCATAGCAACAACAACTTTGGAACTCTCCGAAATAACTGGCCAAGCCCCCTCATCGTCCATAGAGTACCTTTTGATTAAACGGACATCCGGAAGCTCCTTTGTCGAGAAGGCTCCGCCTTCAGACGTTATCAACTCTATACGAACCGGCCCGCCACCGTTGCGACCAAGCTCACCCAAAACGCGGTTCACTCTCAGACATGCCTCCGAAAACTCTTTATCCGTGCGTATAGGATCGAGTCGAACTGATGCCACGTCGATGTCGTTCGGTCCAACTGATCGGTCTATCACTTGGGTCGTAAGGTTTCCTATGTCCGCTGCGTCATTCATAGACGTGACCGCCACAAGGGGGATCTTCCGATAGAACGCTTCCGTGAGCGCAGGCATATAATTGCGAGACGCGGTGGCTCCCGTACAAGATATCGCTACGGGCTCGCCCAGCTCACTTGAAAGACCGCAAGCCATGTAAGCCGCAGACCTTTCGTCTATAGCGGAGTGCGCCACGAAGAACTCATCCTCCTGCACGCCACGGGCAATCGGAACGTTTGTCGTACCGGGTGAAACAATGACGTGCTTTACTCCGATTTTTTTAAAGAGAGCAAGCACTATCTGAGCATTCTTTTCATCTGTGTACATGATCAACCTTTCGCTTAATAAAGCCTCTTTGTCTCAACGCTTTTTCCGCTTCGCTCTGCTCGCCATCATGCCTGCAGACCTCAGAATAAGCCTTCTATTTAGCACAGCCGCGAAAACAAAGGATCCCAAGCAGGCCACAGCAATGGCAATGCTGTTTCCGAAGTAGAAGAACGCACCGACAATGAGGAACACGAGCAAACAAACGATCTCCGTTTTGCTTACGTATTTGAATGCAACGTATTTCTTCACTTTTATCAAGCGATGCGCATACACAAGAAATGTAGCCGTCAAAGTCGAAATTGAGGCGCCCCACAACCCCAAGAGAGGTATTAGCAGCACGTTTAATGCAAGATTGACAGCAGCCGAAACTAACGTCGAGGTTCCCATCACCCTCGTATCCATGAACGCTGTAAACACACCTCCCACAAAGCCAGACATATTGGAGAAATACGTCGCCAAGAGGAGTATGGGCACATACTGAATGGCACCGGCGTACGCCTTGTCCACCATCAAATGGAATGCGAACGGCATGAGAGGCACCATGAGGATCACAATAGACGCCATAACGCGCTGCAGTTCGCTATGCACCCGTAGATAAAACCTCTCGGTCGCTTCCCTCCCCTCGGAAAGTACGCGAGCAGAGCTCTCCTTCCACGACTGGAAAAAGAAACCGAACACCATGTCCATCACGCTCGGGAACTTGTACGCCAGAGCATAGAGCCCTGCCGCCGATGGCCCCATCACCGGCATGATGACAAGACGCGACGAGAGGTTCATGACCGCCCAAGAGACCTTTGTGGGAATGAGGGGGGCGGAATACTTGATCATCTTGCCGGCCATGCCCTTGTCGAAAGACTCAAGGTAGACGAGGGACGGCAATCCAGCCCTCATGAGAAATATCACCGATGCTGAGAACTGCGCGATGATCGAAGCCGAGAGCATGCCAACGACTCCCCAGCCCAGAGCCACAATAAACACCACGTTCAATGCTATGGTGAGGAATCCGGCGATAAAGTTCATGAGGGAGTAGGCGGCGGTCTTCCCGAAGCCCCTGAGGACCGCGCTCGCAACGGCTAAAGCGGTCGTTGAGTAGGTGTAGAGGACGAGCCACAGACCGTATTCGAACCTCGTCACATGAACAATCGGGATGACCACAACAGCAATTACGGCGCATCCCAAGCCCATCACGACAAGCGAGGTGGTGACCACTTTCTTCGAATCGAACTCCGTCTTGCAATCAATGAGAAATCTAAACAGGGATTCATCGATGAGCAAGGTGGAAATGGGAACCAGGAACGTGACGAGCACCGTCACAAAATCGACGGTTCCATATTCGGCGGTCGTCAGCACCGCCGTGTAAAGCGGCAGCAAGAAGAACTGGAGCAGCTTCGTGAAGCTGCCGCCCAAGGCGATAACCGCCGTGTTCTTGACGAGCCTGGAGGCTTCCCCCATGCTAGCCCTCGATAGCTTTGGAGAGGAAAGCAAGGCTGTCCTTCCTCATTTCGATCAACCTGGCCATAGCGTCGGACGCGTCCGTCGATTTGGGCATAGCCCCGTCGATCGAGTCTTTTAAGCACGAGAGAAGGCCGAGCTTGCCAAGCAGATCGTACATTCTCGCAGAGCTCTTCTCGGTCGAAAATGTATGAAACGGAACATTGAACAAGATCGAGAACACGGTTGCGTGAAATGAATTCGTCAACACAGCACAGGAGCCCTTGACCAGATCGAGAAACTCCGACGGGCCGCATCCGTAGCGGTTCACAGCACCGTCGATCTTCAAATTATGCTCCGCAACGTAAACCACCCTGCAGCCCGAATTTTTGACAAGAGCACGCGCCGACTCAAGCAGGATTGGCGAACGCTCAAGCATGTAGAGGAAGACGTACGGCCCTTCCTCGACTGGCTTGGCGGGCAGCAAGGCATCCCACTCGGCAGGATCCAGAAGGAGGGTCGGATCAAGCACAACCTCTATCTTCCGTCGGCAAAGAGGCTGGTATACGCCGACAGTTCCCTCTTCACGTACAGAGACGGCATCGAACTTTTCGAGATGCTCGCGGACAACATCTTTTGGGAAATTTTCTTCTTTAAAAAACTCGTGCGCAAGGCTCGGCGCATACGCCACGCGCCTCCGCCCCCCAGCAAAGTCGAGAAAATAGGGCCCAACTGGTCCGCGAGTGCAATCAAGGTTCCATATCTGGTCGCTACCGCAAACAAAACAACCGAAATCATCAGCCAGCTCGTTAAGATTGCTCTTGTTTTTCTCCGTGTAGGTTGCCGTCATATTGAAAAACGACTCCCAAAACCCTTCGAAGCTTTGTTTCCTCTCGGCGTTGCGTCGTAGGTTGAAAGCCATTGCCGCCATACGACGCGGACGAGCGAGTCCAAATAGACGATACTGTCGGAAATCCCTACCTCGATAATCAACGATAGCAACTTCGTGCCCCAGTGACTTTATTGTCCTTTGCAGAGCATACGCCTGCAACGCCGAACCGAAGTTGTACGAGCAGTGGAATGTAACGATTCCGACTCGCATTAAAACCTCCTCGTGATACCCAGGTTTAACAAGCGGCAGAGTTTTCGCAATGGCGCATACAAATGCCATTTCACGAGCAAACACTTCATACGCAAAGAACCATTTATCCCTTGGTGTCCCTTCGAGTAAATTTCGAGGATTTCTCCCCTAACCTCATCATGAAAAGACTCGGCATCCTTGCCGTATCCGGCGATAGCATCGACCCCCAAGAGCAAACTGCAGCACATTTCATTTTTAGCGTTTTGAAGCTGGGGCGAGTGCTCCATGCGCCTGATTGAACGAACCGCTTCCAAACCTGTCTTAGCGGCATCAAGATTGACGCTATGCAGCATCGAGCCTGGCGTCTGACGATACCAATAAAGCACCTCGCTCACAAAACTCACTTTGTTTATCGAGCACGCGTACTGATGAGCGAACACCGTATCCTCAAGCAGGCGGAGATCGTCGCGAAAAGGTTCGTCGTCCGGGAACGTCTCGCGCATTTTTGATGTCCTGAAAAAGAAAGACCAGATATAATGTCCAATCTTATGCTCGAGCATCGACCTCTCAAAATAGCTTCCGTCACCAAAGCTGCATTCGGGGAAAAAGTCAAGTCCCAGCGACTCACGTGACACGATTCCTGTTTCGTCAAACGGTTCCATGTTCATGACGGTGATATCAGCAGAATGCTCTTTTGCTGCCGCAACAAGTATTTCAACCGAGTCGCTTCGAATCAGGTCATCGGCGTCTACAAACCACACCCACTCCCCTTTTGCCAAGGAGAACCCTAGATTCCTCGCAGCGGTTTGCCCTTTGTTGGGCCGATGGAGAACCTCTATGCGGGAGTCCTTTTTCACCCACGAATCACATATTTCCGGCGTGTCGTCTAATGATCCATCATCAACAACAATGATCTGCAAATTTCGATATGACTGGCTGACTATTGATCGCAAGCATGCGTCCAAGTAAAGCTCGGCGTTATATGCAGGAACGACTATCGAAACGACACAATCAGTCGTTTCGATAGTCGGGTCGTTTGTAGGACCTGTATTCATGGCTTCAATCGTCAAAGGTAAAAGCACTCATACTGATAAACGGTGAACCTGAGCTGTTTTCAGCATTCAAGTCACGTTTCTGCGGCACATGAAGCAATTAATTACGACAAGAGCTGAAAACACGCCTTGTACGGAATAACTTCGCTGAAATTCAAATAGCCGAATAGGAACAGTGACGAAGCGATGAGAAATATTGCATAAAAGGTTTTCACCAAGAACCGACCAGGGACTTCTTTCTTGTCAAGCGCATAGAACAACTGTGGCATGGCAATTATTGCGAAACTGCTAAAGTACACCGCCAATCGGCTATAGAGGGAAATCGTTCCGGACATTAGGCAAACCAGCACACCGAAAAGCAAGATGAGAAAGGGAAAATCTAGCCTTCTTGCTTCCTCTCCTAGTTTTCTTCTAACCCCGCAATACAGCACAAAAGGTATCAGGCAGAGCGCCATATCGGAAAAATCTATGTTGCCGGAAGCCAAATACTGAATAGATAAATGCTCTATAGCGGTGTATGTGCGAATCTGGGGAAAAAGAGAGCTAGCAATATTCAGGATTATCTGAGAAAGCAGTCCGGCGAAAACCCCGACGCCGACTACGGTAACTACCGTTTTCCAAGAATTGAGCTTCCAATTCCGAAAAAAATAGAGAGGAAGGAAAACTATCGCTGATGAATGGAACAAAGTGGCGGCAAGCACTATCAAAGAATACTTCACCGCATCGCCTTTGAATGCATAAGGCAACGCGTTTAGCAAAATCGCGACAGCCAGTGCCTGCCTAATACCATTAGTCGAAAAAAAGAACAAACCACCTATAAGGAAAATGAATATCGCCCAGATGGAGCTGCCTGCGATCTTGAATACAGCGTGATACACGAGGCAAACGGTCAACAAAGCAACAACCAGAAACATCCAGTGATAATCTAAGCCGAATAAGGAAATGGTATTAAGCAGCGCAGTAAAACCCGGCTCGAAGCGACTCCCTCCACCAAGTGCTATGCTATCGAAACTTTTTACATAGACGTCATAATAATCCGTACCAACCCCTTCGCGTAGCCCGAGAAAGGAAGCGAGCGTCAGGGCGCTTGCAATGTAAAAGAACAACGCTGGCTTGTCGTCTTCGTTTCTTCCTTTCATGGAAACTGCAAGCAAAGCGAGAACTATCGTAAAAACTGCAAAGTAGATTATCACTTGCACTCCAGATTTGTTTTGTCAGAAACAATGATTTTCAAGACAACCTCTTGCCTTTTCTTTTTGCGAAGAAATAGTATGCAGCCGAATAACACCCTGGCAGTACCGCAATTAAGGCTACTCTGAGCTTTGTTACAGTACTTGCCATCCCCATGCTAAAAATTTGCAAGACGTGTTTACGGGAGTAATGGACAATCTCTTCTCGCATATTTGCAAATTCATTGTCTTTCGCATAATAGTCAGCGAATCTAAAGAGTCTTGCGTATTCGTTTGCAGAGCGGCAAAGAAGAGCATCCTCGACCTTCTTCCCGCATCCAGCAACGCTCTCTTGCAACATCATTATCGAATTGAAGTAGTCGCGGCATTGCTGCTTAGAGACGATCTTTTTACTAGTGATAGAACCAGGGCGCATGTAATATCCGTACATTGGCTCAGCCACAGCCACTATCGCCGAGCACCCTTTCACGTTGCGCCCAACAACGCATAAATCTTCGTAGAACATCTTTTCGGGAAATTGGTTTGACAGCCAAAATGACGTCTTCGCCATTTTGCAGCATCCGCTAACATCGAATACAGTGCCGTACAATATGGCCACCAACGCCTCTTCGGGTTCGAATATCGTTTCTGAGCGGTATTCGCCGGCTAGTTTCTCCGAATAACTCGCTATCTGACGCATAGATCCCATGGCCATTGTTGCACCGGTTTCCAATATGGCGTTTAGTAGCTTTTCCACACAATTTTCCGCCAAGATATCATCACCATCGACAAACATGCAGTATTCACCTTCTGCATGTCTCATCCCCCAGTTGCGAGCAGACCCCAAACCGCCATTGGGTTTCGACACAAGCTTCGCCTTGGAACTTCTTGAAACCAAACCTCGACAAACAAGAGCCGAGTTGTCCGTAGATCCATCATCAACAAGAATAATTTCAATATTGGCGTATGTTTGTCGGACAAGGCTTTCGAAGCAATATCGGATATTGCTTTCAATGTTAAACACAGGGACTACGATACTTACTAAAGGAGCCTTCGATCCTGATATGCAGTCGCTTTTCATCAAAGCGTTCTCATTCGCCACATGGATGGAAAGACGGATGCACGCAATCTTTCTCGCTCAGAATAATTTTTGACGGGTCGAACACCGCATCCCCTAAGAGTGGCGGCCACTTAATGCCAATCGCGGGATCGTCCCACATGAGGCCGCCCTCGTCGCCCGGGCGGTAGACGTCGTCGCACTTGTAGCAGAACTCCGCGACGTCGGAGAGCACGAGGAAGCCGTGGGCGAACCCTCGTGGGACGAAGAACTGCCGGCGGCTCTCGGCCGAGAGAACCACTCCCGCCCACTTCC
>ENA-OWZV01000455-OWZV01000455.1-human-gut-metagenome-genome-assembly--contig:-NODE-455-length-9115-cov-97.069316_pt1 | contig 9115 bp, 15 predicted proteins | sample MGYA00249264_ERZ652123 | MGnify/ENA primary metagenome ERZ652123 (study PRJEB26925, sample SAMN05827256) | human gut metagenome | biome: ENVO:2100002; feature: ENVO:00000062; material: ENVO:00002003... | reverse complement strand
TTGGGCGTGAATGGTGGGGAGAGCTATGGCTCGCGTTCGTCTGGATATACTTCGCCAGTAAGCCACACGTATTATACAGTCCGCTCTGGTGATAGCTTCTGGAGTATTGCCCGCAAGTACGGTATCGGCATGTACACGCTGGCAGCCAACAACGGGAAATCAATCTATAGCCTGATCTATCCGGGCGAAAGCTTGTATATCAGGTAACAGCTTGCCGCTGAAGTCAAAAATATAAATAAGGTGAATGCTTATGTCCAAAAAAATTGATAAAGCACGAGTTATTGAGCAAAGTTATGTGAGACGTGAGTTAATGAGAGCCGTTTCAGAGTTGCTGGATTCCGCTTCAGACAAGCATTCAACTGATGAACTTATAGATGCTGTTGCCTCCGTTCAGTCTGTGACAATGGCATTGGAACATAAATCCGCCGTTTGCGGTCCTCCCGGTCTACGTGGCTGGGACGGAGAAGAATATTGATATATCCGGTAACAAAAATGCCCTCTGCTCGCTAACGCGGGTGGAGGACTTTTTTTGTTGCTTTGAAGCACGGGCATAATGCTGTAAAATAAGATACGTAAGCAACTAAATATTTTAGTCAGCCTGTAACACCTTGTCGTTCTGCCTCCCTTGCTCAGGGAGGCTTATTTTTGTGCGCTAAATTATCAGCCACAGTGAAGCCGTTGAAACACGATTTAATAACTTGCTTCTGGATACTTCTAGATTCATCACTCAAAGGGGACAAAAAGGGGACAAAAAAGGTGCAGGCACTGATGCATAGGAAAATATAATGCCTGCAGCCGGCATTCGTTAGCGTTCTTTAGCCTCTTTTAGCTTTAGAGAATGCCTTTAAATCAACGTTTTAGCCCTTCTAGCTTTTGTTAGGAGGGCTTTGTTTTTGTCTTGAGGGGGACAAAAAGGGGACAAAGATATTCAAAGCCGATCCATGGCAGCCGTGGCTTTCAAAGCTTCTTTCTTTTTCTGAGAGTCCAAAAGATGACCGTATACTCGCATGGTGATTGTGATGTCTGAATGGCCAAGACGTTTTGAGATGTAATAGATGTCAATGCCTTGACTAATTAGATAGCTAACGTGGCTGTGACGTAGGCCGTGGAAAGTAATTTGTTTTTCTTTTGGGATCCCTGCATCGCTTTGCAAAATCGCAAGTGCCTTATTGCAGGCTGTGTCAGTAATGACCGTGTGCCATTGATTCCGCATGATCATTTGATCGGCATCTCTATAACCAGTTCGCAAGTATGCTGCCATTTGCTCTTGATGAATGCGCTCGAGTAGCTTAATAACTGCTGGTGACACTTCAATATCTCGTATTGACGCTTCGGTTTTTGTCGGCTTGAATCCAGTCCCATACTGATGATCCCAAGAACGGGTAACATGTATCACGTTGTTAATAGTATCTATATCATCCCAAGTAAGCGCTAGAACCTCAGAAACACGCATGCCTGTCATTGCCCCTAAATACACTGCAAGCGCCCCTATGCTTCGATATGAAGCTTTCTCGGCTGCCTTGGACTTAACCTGTGCAAAGTCGTCCTGATCAAGCACTTTAACTTTGCTTCCTGAACGGATTCCACCAACCTTGGCACCAAAAGTGAAGTCAGAAAAGAGCAGACGATCATTGATGGCTGCCTTAACCATTGAGCGGACATAGCTATTCATCTTGCTGACAATATCCTTTGAGCGTTCGCGAGGGCCTTTGCGTGTGGTCTCTTTCTTGCGGTCCTTACCGGCAGCAAAATCATTCAAGAAACGTTGCCATTCGATTGGACGGATTGAGCCAAGCTCACGGCCGTCAAAACGTGACTTCAAATGTTTTCTTAGCAACGTGTATCTATATTCAGTATTGAGGGACTTATCACCTGACTTATAAGCATCAATCCATTGATCCCAATAATCCAAAAACAGTGTCCCAGCTTTGGAAGGATCGCCACCACGTTTGAGGTCATCTTCTACAGCTTCCGCAGCATCTGACGCAGATGATTTCAACCGATACCCGCCGTGTGAAGCAACCAGCTGCTTACCAGCGACATTCGTATACTTAACACGGTATTCCCAATACTTTCCGCGTTTTCTAAATGTTGCCATCATTTACACCTCCTTGTGCTATAATACAAGTAGGTGCTATTGCATCTACCATACAATCATGGATCTATAAGGCGTCTACCCATTCACTTCAGCCGGTGGGGTAGGCGCTTTTTTAGCAAAATAAAAACCCACACGAATGTGGGTTCCAACAAAGAGTAGGGTGCATTTCTGCACAATCCATGAATGGCCGAATCTCCTTATTTAACAGAAGTATTACTTCTTAACCACATTCTAACATATAGTGTTTCTGAAGTCACGGTAGCTTTAGTCTTATTACACCTGCTTTTTCGAGTCCCTTCTCAACATCATTATGTCCGTGAATATAGTGATTCCACTTTGCATTAGCTAAAACGTCACAGAGCTGTATTCGCCTGTCAAAATTGGAGTCCATAAATTTTACGCTTATTTTAGCATTTGAGGTAATGTATGACGGAGAATAGTACTGGCCGTGAAGGTGATTTGATAAATAGTTGGGAAAGTCATCATATGAAATCATTTTGGTTTTTGGCTGATCGTCTATGTATACATTTATTGTTTCTGATGTATAACCACATTGTCGAAAATCTACAATACAATTTTCGACAAAACGACGAAGAAGATAGTTTTTATGAAGCTGCTTTTCTTCCTTTGTGCTCAGCGGATTTTCTAGAGACTTTAGATATTCAGAAACAAACACAGGATGAAAAGATCCTTCGCTGTCTGAAACGATTTTGCTCAGTAGAATTCGCTCTTTTCGATGCTTCATCGTCGAAGCTTTTTTCTCACCATTTTTACAACTGGGAAAAAGCCTAATTAATTCTCTGCCAAAATTTGCTGAAATATTTTCAGACTGGTCAGAGGTACACCAAAAACCTCCATATACAAAATAGTCAGGACTAGAATCACTTTTACAAAGGGTGCCAGATTCGTCTATATAAATTGATAGTTGTGTCTCATCCATGTGTTATGTCTCCATATCATTTTATATTAATATTTTTTGTGTTCAGCCCCACTCTCCGGCTTGCACGGGGACGCCGCTTGCGTGGGGAAAGCTATATAGCAAAGGGCAAAGCTAGGGGGAAAAGTCTATTTGTGTTACAATGTGGGCACAATCTAGGAAAAGGGGGGGTTAATAATGAAAGGAAAAATTTGCAATGTTGGTCAATTGCTTGATTATCTTCTCAGCCTACCGCGTGACGCCTCTATCGAAACAATTTCGACCGGATCGGATTTGCTTCCGTTGAATGGCGGCCTCGAAATCGGTGAAGAGATCAGTTTTGATGAATTTGAAAAGGTCTTAAGCTTATGCCTATAATTTAGGTATGTTTTCTGCGATAGTGATAGCATCTATTTCTTTAGTGGAAATTTCTTCAATTCTGGTATTAAGTTCATTAACATCTGAGAAAAGTTGCATATCTGGTAAGAGGATAGTAGTCGATTGGGTAAGTTGGTTTATGATTTCTTGCGTGTTATTGGAAGCCAAATCGGACTCCATCAATGCTGCAGTTGCTAATTGCATTTTGTATTCAGGGAGCCACGGTAGCAGATGCCTACCGTTATCTGCTGAATGGTGCCATCGAATTGTTGCGATTGAGACGTGCTTATAGATTGCAACAAGCAGTTTATTAACGTCACTTGCTTGCGGTATCTTGGCAGCATGGATGATGTCGTCACGGATGTGTGACATTTTTTCAAATTTTCTCTGCTGAATTATACTGCCTGTGTTTAGCTGATATAGATATGCATAGGCACCGATAATTCGCGTGGAATTTCCCATCACTAGTTTGTTCGAAGCCACTTTATCATAGAGCGGTTTTACATCCTTAGGTTGGTCCGTTGATACCCAAGTGCTTGCTTGTATAAACAATTTCATAAAATCTTCAAGGGCTGCATACCCCGATGCGGCAGCTTCATATAGTTGTCCAGCCTGAAAAGATCTAAGGGCGTGAGCCAGGATAAAAGGATACTTGCCTTCACGAGGGAAGATATTTATTGAGTGGCCATCCGTACATGTGGCTTTAATGAAATCCGCATCAGTGACTTCGCCAGTCATTCGAGATATATGAACGTGACTAATGTCAGATTTACGACTTTGTATCAGGCATTTTGGACAAATTGTTTCATACTCTATCATGTAAATCGCACTTTCTTAACCTCCCGTTTAGTGAGAGGCTTTTTTGTTAGCTTTTAACGTCAGTCACATTTGGACGTAGCCCCACTCTCCGGCTTGCACGGGGACGCCGCTTGCGTGGGGGAGGGAACTAATTTAAGTTAAGATATTGTGAGGATGTTGGCTGCATTAACATATTTGATTGGCCTGGCTCGTCAATATTTTCGAAAGCAATTCCAAGCCTAGAAAAGTTTGTTTCATTTTTGTTAACGACAGCGACAATGCTGTTTGAATAAGTAGCGTTATTCGATACAGTTACACCCGGAGTGGGATCGTAAAATTGACCGTCACTAAGGCTTCTGTTTCCTATAGTTAGGGTGCTGAGACCCTCCAAGTATGCATCATTACCAGTTTTGTTGGTTAAATTGAAGTCAATTTGAACCGTATAAAATTTGTTGCCAGAAATGCTCGTTTTATAGGTGTCCTCTAGATCCTTTTTAATTGACGAGTCTTGAATATCATTTTCAATAATTTTTATATCGTCAAAGCCGACATCTACGCTCTTCTGATCTTCTTGAAAAGTAAGTTTTTGACTTGGGTGAAATATTTTAACCAGAGTAGCTTTTACACCATTTCGGACTGAATAAGTTCCAACCTTAGTTAATTTGCCACTTACTCGCTTAGTGTTAGGTTTTGACGTCTTTGAGGTTTCTGATTTCTGCGTTTTGCTATTAGCGTTAGCGGAGGAATTAGAGTTACTGCCGCAAGACGAAAGCAAGAAAACAGATAGTACAGATAGTCCAACCAACAGATATTTCTTCATAATGAATCCCTCCAAAAAATCCAGCTTTTAACGTCGATCAGGGGTTGGACGTAGCATAATCCTTGGCTAAATTAAAAGATTGCGTTGATAGTATGAATTAATTGAAGATGACGCAGTGTCTTCAAGCCAACTTGGTATTGCCAGGTCATTCATAAACTGAAATAGATTCGCTTCATCAGCTTCTATATCTTTAAAGTACATCGGGATGACAATTGAAAGTGCTCGCTTATTGGCATTGCCCTCAGTTCTACTTTTGGAATAAAAGTTTGAATATTTGAATTTCCCACGATCACCGTTTAGAACATGCGAGCATTCGTGTGCTGCTTGAAAAGCCATCTCGTTTGGTTGATACCAGTTTGAGTTTAGAACAATCAGCCTCAATTCAGTGTCGCAAGTTGGTGGTGTTTCGGAGTTGTCAAAGGGTACCATGCTATAGCTGATTTTGTGGTCATATGCATAGTTGAGAACATTAGCCAGCATTTCATTCATGGTTCTTACCCTTTTTCTTGCGATAACTGTCAAGAATGTAACGGAGAGTCTCCATATCCTCTTCTGGAATAGGTTTACCTTGATACATAAAAAGGTTGTCATCAGCAAGGTCAGGTGGTTTAACTGATGACTTAGGCGAAGGGTTGTCCGTATTACCCAATAAATAGTCTACGGAAACGTGAAGAACGTCTGCTACTGCTTTAAGTTTGTCAGCGGAAGGTTGTGAGGTTTTCCAGCGGTAGATCGCGTTTTCTCCAATACCAGCTTTAATAGCAACTTCTTTAACATTCAAGTTAAGTTTCTTTCCCGTTTCTTTTATACGGTCAAACAGCATATCTTAAGCGCTCCTCATTCATAAGAACGTTATAAATACCGAATTCGGTAAAAATAGCTTTACAAAAATACCGAATACGATTATTATAAGTTCATCAAGTAATTGAGCAATACTAATAAGTCCTTACCGGTTTACACTTTGACAAGATTTCCAGTAAGAGAAATTATATTAGGTTATTTGCTATGCCCAAATAGTACCGCATTCGATACTAAATTTCAACTGCTTGATTAATTAATTAAACGCAGGAGGTGAGTACATGGTAAACGTTCAGCTCAATTGGACTGCTAATCGCAATGACTGGAAAGGCTATTTATTACATTTGAATTTGTCGCAGCTCGACATTGCGAAATTTCTCGGTATCAGTGATCAGGTAATGGCAATTCTAGTTAAGAAGATGACTGACGGCCAGGGATTAACTGCTAATCAAATCGACAAAGATCGTTGGAAGCGAGCTATCGAATACGTCAAATATAAGCAGTCACAGCAAAAGGAGCTGGTTTAAATGATCATCACAGAGGATCAACTTAAACGGCTTATCGATGATCGTGTGCGTGTTCAGCTTGAAGAGCAGCGTAACGCAAAGATCAGTCGTGGGTGGCTGCAGCTCAGATCAGAAATTGCTGATGATTGTAAATCTGTTAGTCACTGCGAAAGCGATCCTGTCTATTCGAAAGTACAAAACGCAATTTATCTGCCGATCAAATATGCCTTGAAACTAGGCCGCATAGACAAAGTCAGAGATGACCAGATTGACCGGGCTAGGCAAATATTCAACGTGATTAAGTTAATCCGCAGTGAAACAGCAGTTAATATGCGTATCCGGAAAAGGGGACTGTTTAAATGAATGAACTAATTAAGACCATCACACGCGATGATGGAACGATCGCGGTAAGCGGCCGCGAGCTACATGATTTTTTAAAAGTCGGTAAAGACTTTTCCAACTGGTTTAAAGATATGGCCTCGTATGGGTTTGAAGAAGGCAAAGACTTTTCGCCATTTTCGGCGAAAACCCCAAACGGTGGGCGTCCACGCATTGAATATGTCATGACTCTCGACATGGCAAAGGAAGTTGCAATGATTCAGCGAACCGATCGAGGCAAGCAGGCACGTCAATATTTTATCGAAATTGATAAACAGGCACATCACGATATGACCGGTCTAAGTCCAGCGACACGGGCTGCTGTTGCAGCTACACAAGCGCTAGCCGCACAAGAGCGACGCTTGAATCGAGTTGATGCAAAAGTAAATGCCATCAGTGACATCGTAAGTATTTCCACAATGGACTGGCGGCGAGCAACTCGGGAAATCATTACTAAGATCGCACATATGCGAGGAGATGACTATCAAGCCACACGGAACGATATCTACAAGGATGTTGAACACCGGGGCGGATACAGCTTGAGTACACGCCTTACCAACTTACGCAACCGAATGGCTGGGGAAGGCCAATCTTTATCCAAGCGAAATAAGACCAACAAAGTTGATGTTATTGGCAACGACAAGCGGCTGATTGAGATCTACATGGCGGTTGTTAAGGATCACGCCATCAAGTATCGCGTCTGGGACAACGAGTATTAAGGGAGGTATTGAATCATGACAAGTATCAAAGTGCCAAAGCAGGTCAAGCTCCAAATGCTTGATGACATGATCAGCGTTGTTGAAGACCGCATCTCAGAAATTGGTCACTCTGTTCTTCCTGACCAGACTGATATTCTGATGGACCTTGGAAGCTCTATCGGTCCGAATGGCGGCCCATACTCACTAAAATCCACCGACAAGATGGAGCTAATCGATGACTCGATTGCTGAACTAAAGCACTTAGCCATCATCAGCAACTACCTAAGTGCGATGTATGACTCAACCGAAGAACTTCCGGATGAAGTAGATGTAGAGGCTAAGAAATGAAGCAGACAGCTTAAAGGAGATGTCAGTATGAAGAATGTTTCAAATAGCGTCAAAGCGCCTGATTTAGGTATGGCGTCTTTTGACCTTTATACAGCAAAGGAACTTTTAGAAGCTCTTCGTGATCAGTTCGACACTATGGAAGAATCTGTCGTTTCATATCGAAACAATCGTACCGAAAAAAATGCTGCAATTTTGGCATATGGTACGAATCGATCGTTTTATACATGGATGGCGCTTTTGAGACCAATTCAAGAATACGTTGAAAGCAGCCTGACAACAATTGACGAGGTAGACAAATGATTAAAACGCCTGAAGCTAAGCTATTTGACCTTCGGCTTGCTGCTTATGAGCGAATTTCATCAATGGTGCTGATTGAGCTTTCAACTAACCCAAGTACATCACACCGCATGCAGGTAGCACAATGGTCAGTTCCAAAGCTCGTGTACTACGGGATAAAAGCCTATGCATTTTATGACCGCACGGCTGAGTTTGATGATCAGCAAGACCGATTTGTACAAATGGAGGAAGTACTAACTAGTGTTGGAGGATTAACGCCACGCGAGTTCATGGGCATTTTCCCAATAAAGAAAACTTATGACGGCAAGAAGTACGGATGCAAAGACTATTTCAGTGCCATGTTGGATTCGATTAATGCTAACGGAGTTGATAAGCCAATTGGTGAACCCTTCAAATTTTTGATGGAGTACTGGAACGATGACGTCAGCGATTTCATGGTCAATATGATGATGACCATGTCCCGAATTAACCGTGAAAAAACAGGGAAAGGGCTTTTCGAACAATTTGTGGACGAACACAGATTATAGAGCGAGCTAAGGGAGTTGTTTAAATTAACGTACACACACAGGAAAAATTAGCCAATGTCGTTAAGGTACAAGGCAAAGATGTTGAAGACCAAGTAACTGGAATGGTCATTGATCTTCTCAAACAAAAAGGCTTCACATTTGCCAACTTTGAATCAGTTGTAGCACGTGTGAAGTCTCACTATCAGAACAACGCAACTATTTAGACCAGGTGTAACGGTATTGTTCGCCTGATCCATTTTCGACGATCAGATACCAACGACCAGTTCCTGATACCCGAATTGTAACGGGGGACTCATCATAGTGACCTCCGAAATATTTAAAGTGGTCACCACGTTGGTGAGCGTTGAAGTTTGCTTGATCCACCAAGTAAACGTTCGCAGCGTGCGGAAGTTCGACTGTAACAGCTAGAGCTCCGCTCGGATTGTCATAATAAGGGACTTGCACCATGAAAATTCACCTCCTTTAAGTTTCATTATCCGTCAGGAGGCGATTACAGGGAAGGAGGAAATGCCATGGAAACAACATTGAAGATTAACCCCGAAATCACTATCAC
>ENA-OWZV01000449-OWZV01000449.1-human-gut-metagenome-genome-assembly--contig:-NODE-449-length-9193-cov-4.128693_pt1 | contig 9193 bp, 6 predicted proteins | sample MGYA00249264_ERZ652123 | MGnify/ENA primary metagenome ERZ652123 (study PRJEB26925, sample SAMN05827256) | human gut metagenome | biome: ENVO:2100002; feature: ENVO:00000062; material: ENVO:00002003... | reverse complement strand
ACGAGATGTCTTAGGGTCTCGTGGGCTCGGAGATGTGTATAAGAGACAGCCGTCGACGAGCACCTGGCCGGCGTCGGGCTTCAGCAAGCCGTTCACCAGGCGCATCGTGGTGGACTTCCCCGCTCCGTTCGTGCCCACGAACGCGACGAACTCGCCGTCGCGGATGGTGAAGCTGACGCCCTTGAGGATGGGCAGCGTTGCCTCGTAGGACGCGTGCACGTCGTCGAACTCGATCATGCGAGCACCTCCCTCAACGCCTCGCGCGCTTCGCGCACGTTGCGGACGGACGCGCCGCCGTACAGGCCCTCGGCGCGCAGGCGGTTCATGAGCGTGGTCGAACGCGGGCAGTTGACGCCGATCCGCTTGAGCTCGTCCGAATGCTCCAGCACCTTCGCGGGCTCGTCGGCGAAGCGGACGCGCTCCTCGTTTACGATGACCAGCATATCGGCGTACTGGGACAACAGCGCGATCTTCTGCTCCACCACCACGACGGTGGCGCCATGCTCGCGCGCATAGCGCGCCAGCAGGTCGAACACCGCTTGCGAGCTGGCCGGATCGAGCTCGGCGGTGGGCTCGTCCAGCACGAGCACCCGCGGATTCAGCGCCAGGACGGACGCGATGGCCACCTTCTGCTTCTGCCCGCCCGAGAGCGTTGCGATCATACGGTCGCGCAAATCGGCGATGCCCATGTCGTCCAAGGCCTGTGCGACGCGCCCTTCGATCTCGCCCTTCGGCACGCCGAAGTTCTCCAGCCCGTAGAGCACCTCGTCCTCCACGACCGACGTGACGAACTGGCTGTCGACGTCCTGGCAGACGCTGCCCACCAGCCGCGACACATCGGTGAGCGCGACGTCGCAGGTGTCGAGCCCGTCCACGGTCACCGAGCCGTAGAAGTCGCCCGGATAGCAGTGCGGGATGATGCCGTTGAGCGCATAGGTGAGCGTCGACTTGCCCGAACCGGCCGCGCCGGTGATCCCGACGAACGCGCCGTCCGGAATGGCGAGGCTGATGCCGCTCACCGCGGGCCGCTCGCTTTCGCGGTACTGAAACGTGAAATCGCGTATCTCTATCATGTCGAGTCTTTCTTCCGAATCGCAGGTTGGCGTAGCAAGTCAGCGAGGGCGGCCGGCAGACCGCCGGAACCCTCCTAGCGCTTGAGAACCTTCTTCAGCGGCATGGCCAGCACCTGTACCAAGATGCAGTTGAAGGTGGCCGTGCCGAAGACGATGGCCGCGTACGTAGCCAGCGCCACCATGACGTCGCCGCCCGTGGACACGACGTTGATGTAGACGGACAGCAGCGCGAAGGTTCCTCCGGACACCACCGTGGACACGAACGTGTTGACGAGCGGATTGAGGTCGAGCCTGCCGCCGATGCTCATGGGCACCTTGACGAGCAAGCCGCAGGCCAGCGCGCCGAGTACCTCGGAGGGGATGTTAAGAAGCGGCGTGGCGTTGAGCAGGGGGATTTGGCAGATGAGCCCCGCCAGAAGGCCGATGACGAGCGACTGGCCCAGCTTCGGGCGCGTTAGGATGATGGCCAGGCAGTACATGGCGATGATGAAGTTCGGCTTCATGCCCATCGACGAAAGCAGCGACCCCACCGTCAGCTTGAGCACGGCACCGGCCGCCAGCAGCACGGCGATGAGGATGAGATCCTGCGTGGAGAGCCCTGCCTTCTTGGGAGCCGCCGCCACGTCGCGCTTGCGCGGCGCTGCCGCTTTGCCCGCTGCGGCCGTCTGCGTAGCAACCTCGCGCTTGATCTGCTGTTCCATGTTCCTCAATCCTTTCTTGGCGGAGTTCCCGCCGGTTCGTTGCCCCTCCCGGGGCGTTTCGTTTGCCGGCACGAGCTTCGCGGTTGAGGAACGCATCGCCTCGCCTCCAAAGGTGCGCACGGCTGCCGCCGCGCTGCGCCGCATAAAAAAACACCTGTCCTTTGAGATAAAGGACAGGTGTTGTAACCTGCGGTGCCACCTTTATTGGCTCTGCGATGCAGAACCCTCTCACGAACATGCCAACACATGTTCTGCCCTTAACGCAGGCTCACGGTCCAGATACTCGGTCGGCTCGGCCCCGTGCGCGCCATGCCTTCCTTTCCCCTTTCCCTCGGCGAACCATTTACCATCCAGCTTACTGCGGGAATCCCAGCTGCGCCCGCTCTCTGTGAGTGCTCATGATGGCTTGACTTTCGCCTCATCGGTTTCAGCTATTAAGTTGTGGCGCATACTTTAGCACAACGCTTCGGGATGCTGTCAAGAGAAAATGCACGTTTTTTCAACGCAGACCGCAGTATCGCGGACCGTTGAGCCGTTGGCTGCGAGCCGGGAGCGCGCCCTAGCCCGCCGTGTCGTCCCCCGCAGAAAGGTACGTCGCTATCAGCCGGCGCGTCTCGGAGGATGTGGGCGCCGCCTCGCCGCAGACATGCAGCATCGAGCGCGTGCGCGCCAGGCCGATGGCCGTGGAGGACGCCACGAGCGCCTCCTCCTCCACCGACCCGCCCGCCAACATGCGGCGCTCGGGACGCTCGCACAGATAGGAGCGCAAGGCGGCGGCGATGGAGCGCTGCACGGCCAGAAGATCGCGCTGGCCATGGAAGAACAGCTGGGGCATGGAACGCAGCGCCTCGCGTCGCAGGCTCTCTATCTCGTCGTCCACGCCCGCGGACACGGTGGTGCTCACCACCCCCACGAGCACATCGAGGTAGCACGCCTCGTCATGCTCCGCCAGTATCTCGAGCAGGCGCTCGTCGTCGGGGAACGCGTCCATGCGTCCCATGATGACCGAGGCCTTCGAGGGGAAGTAGTTGAAGAACGTTTTCTTGGATATCTCGGCCCGCGCGCAGATGTCCTCCACCGTCACGCCGTCGTAGCCGCGCTCGATGACCAGCTCCAGCGCCGCGCGCTCCACCGCAAGCCGCGCCTTGAGCTTCTTGCGGTACCGCAGCCCCTCCGGCGATGCGTTCTCCCGACCGTGCTCCACGATGCCCGCAACCTCCCGTTGACGATGATGTGCCGTTTTCATGCAGGGTACCACAAGTTTCGACCGCGCCGCTTTTCATCTACCGAATGAATATTTATACTGGGTGTAAATTACCTCAGCCGCACATGAAGGCGTTCTCGAGGACGGGCGAAAGCCCGCTCGAGAGCGCCTTTGTTCGCGGCAGCACGTCTCTTAGCGGAAGGAATCAGGCATATGGGTTTGTCGCGCAAGCAGATCATCATGTTGGCCGTGCTCGTATTCGGCACGTTCGTCACCGTCTTGAACCAAACGGTGGTGGCGCCCGCGCTGCCGTCGGTCATGGCCGAGATGAGCGTCGACGCTTCCACGGCGCAGTGGCTGACCACGGGATTCACCCTGGTCAACGCCATCATGATTCCCATCACGGCGTTCTTGACGGACCGCTTCACCACCAAGCGGCTCTTCCTCGTGTCCATGGTTATCTTCACGTTGGGCAGCTTCCTTGCGGGCTGGGGTCCCAGCTTCGTCGTGCTGCTGCTGGGCCGGCTCGTGCAGGCCGCCGGCGCGGGCATCCTCATGCCCCTTGTGATGACGGTGCTCATGTGGACGTTCCCCGTGGACAAGCGCGGTACGGCCATGGGCCTGTTCGGCATCGTCATCGCGTTCGGCCCCGCCATCGGCCCCACCGTGGCGGGCGTCATCATCGACCGCTACACCTGGCACGATATGTTCTACATCATCACCGCGCTGTCGGCCGTCGTAGTGCTTATCGGCGCGTTCGTGCTGCAGAAGGGCGGCGAAACGAAGAAGGACGTCACGCTCGACGTGCCCTCCGTCATCCTGTCGTCGCTGGGTTTCGGCGGCCTATTGTACGGCCTGTCCACCATCGGCTCGTACGGCCTGCGCGCCGACGCCATCGCGGGCACGCTCGTGGGCGTGGTGGCGCTCGTGTTCTTCTTCCGCCGTCAGCTGAAGATGGAGCATCCCATGCTGCAGGTGCGCGTGCTGCAGAACCGCAAGTTCCTCATCGCCACGATCATCGGCATGTTGGTGCAAGGCGCGCTTTTGGCTGCAGGCATCTTGGTGCCTATCTACCTGCAGTCGCTCATGGGCTACTCCGCCACCGTGTCCGGCCTCGTGTTGCTGCCCGGCGCCATCATCATGGGCGCCACGGGCCCCATCGCCGGCCGCCTGTTCGACAAGCACGGCCCGCGCGTGCTGGCGCTCGTGGGCATGGGCGTGCTGACGCTCACCACGTTCTGCTTCGCGTTCCTGGGAACCGAAACGGGCCTGATTACGCTGACCGTGCTGTACACGGTGCGCCTGTTCTCGCTGTCGCTGGTGAACATGCCCATCACCACCTGGGGCATGAACGCGCTCGACAACGAGCTGGTGAACCACGGCACCTCGGTGAACAACACGTTCCGCCAGGTGGCGGGCTCGCTGGGAACGGCCATCATCGTTTCGGCGTCCACCATCGCCACGAACGCGAGCGCGCGGGTGATGACTCCCACGCAGGCCAGCATCTTCGGCATCGACGTGGCGTTCGCCCTGGCAGGCGTGCTGTGCCTCATCGGCTTCGTCATGGTGGTGGCGCTCGTGAAGAACAAGCCGGGCGAGACTGCCGAGCTCGACAAGGACAATGCACGGCGCACGGTGCTCGAGTCCATCATGAAGCGCGACGTGTACACGCTGCCCGCCAACGCCACCGTGGCCGAAGCCATGCAGGTGCTGATGGACCGGCACATCAGCGCCGCCCCGCTGGTAGACGAACAGGGCAAGGCCGTGGGCTTCGTGTCCGACGGCGACATCATGCGCTACCTGTCGAAGCGCTCCACCATGATGATGGACCCCGTGGTCATGATCATGCAGACCGTGGACGCCGACGGCGGCAACAAGGACTTCGCCCGCAAGCTCGACGAGCTCATGGGCATGCAGGCGCTGAGCATCGGCGCGAAGGGCATCATAGGCGTGGACGTGCACGCCGACCTTCCCGAGGTGTGCCGCGTGCTGGGCGAGAACCATCTGAAGAAGGTGCCGGTTCTCGACGACGGCCAGGTGGTGGGCGTGATCAACCGATCCGACATCACCCACTACTCCATGGAGCAGTACCTGGCCGAGCGCGGCGACGAGGCGCTGGCCGCCGGTAGCGGGGAGGGCCAGGGGCCGACCAAGCTCGAGCGCGCCGAAGAAGCCGCAGCCCTGCCGGACGACGAGGCCGTGGCGTCGTCCATCTAGCGGGCGGCGCACGGCGAACCCGGCCGATTTCGCAGCGAAAGCGGCCGGGTTCGATCCGGAAATCGATGGCCCCCTTCCCCATGCTAGCATTCGAGGGTCAATGCTCTCGAAGGGAGTCCCCATGAGGAAACGCCTGCTCGCCCTAGCCCTGCTGACGACGCTCGCCTGCGCGCTCGCTCCGAGCGTCACGTTCGCCGACGAAAGAGGCGCAACGCCCACTCCCGTCACGATCGAGGTCGGCGACGACGGCGCGCCGGTGAGCACGTCAGGCGATGGCTGGACGTACGACAACGGCGAGCTCGTGCTCGAAGCGGGATACGCGTTCGCGTTCACGGGCCACGCGTTCGACGTTTCCGGCGAGAACCGCATCTGGAACAGCGGCATCATTGTAGACGGCATCTTCGTCAACGGATCCAAGGGAAACGGTTCCACCGTGCACAACGAAGCGGGCGGCGTCATCCAGGGCGGCACGTTCAATATGCCCGTCAACAACTACGGCACCATCGAAGGCGGCACGTTCCACGAATCCGCGCACAACCACGGGAAGATTGCCGGCGGCACGTTCGACGACTACGTGACCAACAGCGAAGGCGCGGTGGTTTCGGGCGGCGTGTTCGAAGACGGCGGCAACAACAACAGCGTGGACAACTCCGGGACGATCGGCGGCGGCGAGTTCAACATCGGCGTCAACAACTCCGGAGCCATCGAAGGCCGCGGCGTGTTCAACGCCTACGTGCAGAACGGCAACGCACGATTCGGCACCGACAAGAACAAGTCCTGCACCATCTCGGGCGGCACGTTCAACTCGGAGGAGATGGACAACTTCGGAACCATCGAGGGAGGAACGTTTAACGGCGAAATCCTCAGCAGGGGCATCATCGCGGGCGGCACGTTCTCCTCCACCAGCACCGTTGCGAGCAACGACGAGGACACCACCGACGGCGGCGGCACCATATCTGGCGGCACGTTCGCCGGCCCCGTGACCAACGGCGACCCCGATCCCGACTGGAATGCGGCCGCCATCGCCGGCGGCACGTTCGCAGGCGCCGTGACGAACTACGACGCCATCGCCGGCGGCACGTTCCTTGGCGACGTGAGCAACCGGGGCGTCATCGAGGGCGGCTTCTTCGCACGTCCCATCATCATCGGCGAAGGGGGGACGGTGAGCTCGTGCACCTTCCCGGTGAACGCGAGCCTGGCCGGGCTCTCCCTTGCGGGAACCGGTGCCGAGCAGCCGGTCGCAACGTACGAGAAGGATGGCGAGGAGAGCAACTGCCTCACGCTCACGGCCGACACCGGCTATACGCTGCCCAGCTCGGTGAGCGTGCGCCTGGGAAGCGCAGACGGCCGAGAGCTGGTCAGCGGCACGGATTACACCTACAACGATGCCACCGGCGTCGTTGCCGTCAAGAAGGGCGCAGTCGCCGGTCCGCTGTTCCTCGCTGCGAGCGGCGTTCCCGCAATCGCACCTGCACCCGAACCGACGCCCCCGACGCCCGGCTCCCAGCCTTCTTCATCGAGCGCCAAGCTTCTCGCCGCAACAGGCGACAGCGTGCAGCCGACCGTCGTCGCCGGCATCGTGCTCTCGGCTGCCGGGACGCTCGCAGCAAGCGCAATAGCCTGTCGAAAGCGCCGCGCATCTCGACGGTGAACGCTGCGCGGCGGCTCTTCGGCCACCGCGCAGACTCCTTCTGCATGAAAGCGCTCGAGTACCACGCACAGTAGGGTGCATATCGCCGCTTACGACGCCAGCGACCACCCGGCGGTTTCGGTTTGCAGCTCCACCATACGGCGGTACAAACCGCCTTCGCGTGCCATGAGCTCTTCCGGCGAGCCTTCTTCCGCCACACGGCCCTCCTTCAGCACCACGACCTTGTCGGCGTTCGCCACGGTACGCATGCGGTGTGCGATCACGAGCACGGTCTTGCCCGCCAGAAGCCGCGAGAGCGCCGTCTGCACCTGCGTCTCGTTCTCAACGTCCAGCGAGGCCGTGGCCTCATCCAGCAGCACGATGGGCGCGTCCTTCAAGATGGCGCGGGCGATGGAGATGCGCTGGCGCTCGCCGCCCGAAAGACGGCTTCCGTTCTCGCCGATGGGCGTGTCGTAGCCCTGCGGCATGCGCAGCACGAACTCATCGCAGTTCGCGGCGCGGGCGGCGGCGAGAACCTCCTCGTCGGAAGCGCCGGCCCGGCCGAGCCGGATGTTGCCCATCACCGTATCGTCGAACAACACCACATCCTGGAACACCTCGGCGTAGTCTGCCAAGAGCGCCTCCGGCTCCACGCCCGCCACGTCCACGCCTCCCACGCGCACCTGTCCCGCATCGGCATCCCAGAAGCGAGCAGCCAGCTTGGCCACGGTGGACTTGCCTCCGCCGCTGGGGCCCACCAACGCCGTCACTTCGCCTTCGCGGGCAGTGAACGTCACGTCGCTCAGCACGCGCTCGCCCTCGCCGTAGGAGAACGACACGCCTTCGAAGGCCAGGTCGTGACCCGCCGGCTTGAACTCGATCGCACCTGCCTGCACAGGCTCGTCCTCAATAGCCTGCAGCCGAGCGATGTTCAGGCGCAAGTCCAGCAACTCGATGATGGTCTGCAGGATGACGTTCACCGGATCGTACACGCGCGTAACCGCCAGCAGGAAGCAGAAGAACACCATGAAGTCCACCTGCCCGTCCGCAATGAGCAGCGCACCTGCCAGCACCGTGGTGCCAATGCCGAGCCGCAAAAGCGCCTGGGCCGACGACGCGCTCACGCCAGCAGTCAGCTCCGCCCTGATCTTCGCATGCTCGAAGGCGTCTACCCTCTCTTCCACGCGCCCGAGAAACGCCGGGACCTGGTTCGTGGCGCGGATCTCGCGAGCGCATTCCAGGTACTCCTGGATGCCGTCGGCAAGCTCGAGGTTCGCCTCGTTGCGGGCGCGTCCTGCCGCTTGCTGAAGACGCGTGGTGGACAGCAGCACCGCCACTGCCACCGGGATAGGCCACAGCGCCGCCAGCGCCAGACGCCAGTCGAATGCGAGCAGGCAAACGGCCACCACCGCCGTCGAAATGGCTGCACCGAACAGCTGCGGCATGACATGGGAGAACATGCGCTCGTGATCGGCGCAGTCCTTCATGACCGCGCTCGTGAGATCCGACAGATCGCGCTGCCCGAAGAACGACAGCGGTAGCTGCCGCAGTTTCTCGGCCAGCCCGATGCGCTTGCGAGCGCTTTCGTTGTACACCACGTTGTAGGTGCTGTCGTACTCGAGATTCTGCGTGAGCAGCATGATGGCGAGCACCGCAACGATGGCCAGGAGATACGCTCCGAGCTCCGGCAACGGTTGCGACGGGTCGATCAAGTGGGACACGAACGCGCCCGTAACCGTGAACAGCACGCCGATGGGCGCCATGAGCACGACGTTGGCCAACGCTGCGGCCCCCACGCCGCGCTTGAAATCGCGCGCGCCCTGTTCGGTCAGTGCGAACTTATCACGCAGCATGGGTGCCGCTCCCTTCAATCCTCCACGTTACCGACGTGCGGTAATCGTTCCACATCTTCGCATACAGGCCGCCGGCCGCAACCAGCTCGTCGTGCCGGCCGCGCTCGACCACCCGGCCCCCGTCCAACACGCATATGACGTCGGCGCCCGTGACGGTGGATAGCCGGTGCGCGATCATGAGCACCGTCTTGCCCTCGCAGAGCCTCGCCAAGGCGCGCTGGATGAGCGCCTCGTTCTCCGGGTCAGCGAACGCCGTGGCCTCGTCGAGCACCACGATGGGCGCGTCCTTCAGGATGGCGCGGGCGAGCGCGATACGCTGGCACTCGCCGCCCGAGAGGTACACGCCCTTCGCGCCTACCTGCGTGTCCAAACCGTCGGGGAACTTCGCCATGATGTCGTCGCACTGCGCGGCGTGGGCCGCGGCCTCCACCTGTGCGCGCGTGGCGCCCGGACGCGCGGCGCGGATGTTCTCCAAAAGCGACGTCTTGAACAGGCGGTCGTTTTGGAACACGAAG
>ENA-OWZV01000433-OWZV01000433.1-human-gut-metagenome-genome-assembly--contig:-NODE-433-length-9597-cov-11.255292_pt1 | contig 9597 bp, 6 predicted proteins | sample MGYA00249264_ERZ652123 | MGnify/ENA primary metagenome ERZ652123 (study PRJEB26925, sample SAMN05827256) | human gut metagenome | biome: ENVO:2100002; feature: ENVO:00000062; material: ENVO:00002003... | reverse complement strand
TTGGGCGTGATGGTCGCACTTTGACCATTGCGACCAAGGTCCTTACACGCAGGTTTCTGGACTGGCGAGCGCGTTTCTGAGATTAGAAGCAGGAGCGGTTAAACCAGCTCCCTTCACTAGATCGAGCCAAAAGTCTCTTGCCGTGCCAAACTCCGCAATCTCCGGCCAGCTAGGGCTTGCGACGCGAAGCTAGAGCGGAGACGGCGCTTCGAGCCCGCAAAGCCCGTGGTCTCGAAGTCGCCTAACAACATCAGCGACAAAACCCGGTCGCTGTGTTGTTTGCACGGCTGAGCCCCATCTGGCTTACGATTGCTCCGCCTTGGCACTGATGTCTTTAAATCCCGATAAGAAGCTATCTATGAAGAAACAAACGGTGATCCACGAGCACCTTTATCGGAACCTAGATAGCATCAGCAAGTTCGCACAACAAGTTCTGCAAAATTTACCCACAGAATCTGACCCCAAACAAAAACCAGCCACCACCGGCTGGTTTTCCCAAATCCGAATCACTAATATAATGAAGCTTTCTTCCGCGCAAGGTACGCATCCTCAACCTTCTTATAGCTTCCGGCTTCGGTTTGCTCCAATGCCGTCGCTAAGGTATCCGCGGCTTGCTTATAATCAAATTGCATATACGACTCAGTAGCCTGATGCACTGCTTCGGCGACTGGTTTCACTGTTGTTTTATAGCGGTTGGCATACTGCATCAATTCTTCTGTCAAACCCGCAGCGTCAATCAAAGCGCTGGTAGCTTTTTTCAACGCATCAATATCACTTGCAATTTTAATCAGAAACTTCGCAATCGCATCCATGTTAATCTTCACTTGATCAAGATCATGGTTTAATTGCTCGATCTCGGCAGTGACGTGCTTGACCTGACTCACATAATCTTGTGGCAGACCAGGTAGGTGATGCCGTAAAATTTCATGTTTGATGTTACGCATATCCAGTTCAAAATTCTCTGCCTGCTTGTTGGCGACAATCTCGCCTTTCTTTAAGCCTGCGACCGCTTGATTAATTTGAACCTGCTGCTTCTCAATCGCTGTCAACTCGTCTTTGGTGGCATCAAACCGCTCAATCACATCAGAATACACGGCCTTACCAGCTTCAATCGCATCCGTATCCTTGATATAGTTGGCATCGATCGAATCAAGCTGCGTCTTTAAATCCTTGGCAATTTTGATTTCATTATGATTCAACGTGTAGCTCTGATTCAAATGATCCAGTTCTGTCTGCAACTCGCGATTTTGACGCAAGGCGTGATCAATAAATTGGCGCAGGTCTGGCGCAGCAGCATCGACGCGCTTTCTAGCCTGCATTTCCTTTTCCATAATCGCGTACATCTTATCAATCTCAGCTTCAATTTCGCTGTTAGCCGCTTCTGTGGCGTCCACATCAAGCGACTTAAGCGCGGTGTTAGCGTCAGCCATCTTTTCGTTAACATCCTCGACCATGCCCGGAATATCATCAGTGAAAACATAATGAGCCGTTGTCAACTGCCGATAGCCATGCTCGATTTCATTAATCTGCGCCGGGAATTCGTTCACCTGTTCATTGACAAGCGGTGGCAATTCTTTAACTTGACGCCGCAATGCCGCCATCTCATCACTTAACTGCTTAATCTCGCTCTTGGCAGCTTGATGATCGCCATCATTATTAATCTGGTCAATTTTTTGAAAAAGTTCAGCCAGTTGTTGCAACTGTTGCTCCAAAGCCGGCTGGGCATCCCCGAAGACAAAACTTTTGGCGAGGATCGTTTTACGCGACACTTGATAATCATCACGTAGCTGCAACATCTTACTGCGATTATCCGCCTCGTCATGCCGAATGTCTTGTAAGGCTTGGCTGATCAAGTCATATTGTTGGCGGGCTGTGTCAATTTTTGCTTCCAGCACCTTAGCAATTTTCTGGGCATGATCAAAGCGAAAACGCTTGGCCTGGTCCTCCAGATCAAGCAGAATCTTCTGTAGGTCAGCCAAGTCGTCATCATTCAACTGATCAAAGGCCCGTTCCCACTTGCTGAACGTTGCCAGACTATCGCCAGTTAACTTTAACTGCTCGATGCTGCGAATCTGACTCGACAGCGCACCAACGTCGATCGCTTCGACTTGCGCGTCCAAGTTCTTGATTCGAGTCTGAAAATAATGTTGCAGCCACCAGACACCGCCGGCAGCGACAACTATGATCACTACGATAACAAAGAACCAGATCATCCCTACACCCTCTGCTTTACCTATTATCATTTCAATTGCATTTTGACAGCTTCGCGGCTAAAATGCCGTTAAGCATCAAAATGTGAGAATATCCTAAGTACAAGTATCGCAAAAAAAGGCTTCAGTTAAAAGGCCTACACATCGCTTTTCATAAATTCTCTAAAAGGACTGATTAAATGACGACCCTTGATCCCATCATTTTTGACCAATTAGACGGCTTGCTAACCGGCGAAACTAACCCAATTACGGTACTTTCCAATGCCAGCGCTTTGCTAAACGACTTGATGACTGACCTCAACTGGGCAGGTTTCTACCTTTATAATGATAAAACTGGCCAGCTTGACCTCGGGCCATTCCAAGGTAAAGTCGCCTGCATGCACATTCAGCCAGGCAACGGTGTCGTTGGCACCAGCTACGCCCAAAACGCTGTGCTGCGTGTGCCAAACGTTCACGAATTTGCTGGCCACATCGCTTGCGACTCTGCCAGCAACGCTGAGATCGTTGTTCCCATCACAGTTGACAATCGGGTGGTCGCCATCATGGACATCGACTCGCCAACACTGGATCGGTTTAGTGAAAATGACGAAGCCATCCTCACTAAGTTTGGTGAGACGTTGGCGGCGCACCTTGACACTGCTGCGCTAAACACGGTATACTAGCACGCGTGTAAAATAATGCAGCAGCGGCCGGCATGGTCGGCTCCAGTCCTGCCTCGGCGTTAAGCCGGTGACAGTAGTAACCGCGGCTGCAAAGGTGAACCTTTGCAGGACTGCCCGTGTGCTAAAGCCGCAATTCGTTATTTTACTCCAAATAAAATCTTGGAGGAATATCTATATGTCTCGTTATACTGGTCCTCGCTGGAAGCAGAGCCGTCGTCTTGGCCTCTCCCTTTCCGGCACTGGTAAAGAATTAGCTCGTCGTCCTTATGCACCTGGTGATCATGGTGCCAACAACCGTCGTAAGATCTCTGAATACGGCCAACAATTGCGTGAAAAGCAAAAGTTACGTTGGATGTACGGCTTAAACGAACGCCAATTCCAGAACTTGTTCCTGCGCGCCGGCAAGATCAAAGAAGGTACCCATGGTGATAACTTCATGATCCTGCTCGAAACCCGTTTGGACAATCTGGTTTTCCGCTTGGGTCTGGCTTCCAGCCGCCCGCAAGCACGCCAACTTGTTAACCACGGTCACATCACCGTTGATGGCAAGCGCGTCGATATCCCTTCTTATGAAGTAGAGCCTGGCCAAGTGATCGCTCTTCGCGAACGTTCACAAAACCTTGCTATCGTCAATGAAGCCATCGAGAACACCGTTTCCCGTCCGGCCTACGTTACCTTTGACGACACTAAGAAGACCGGTTCCCTCGTTCGTTTACCAGAACGTGGCGAACTCGAACCAGAAGTTGACGAATCACTGGTTGTTGAATACTATAACCAGAAACTTTAATACTTCACGATCACAACCAATCCTTAACGGGGTTGGTTGTTTTTTTCTGCTGATAGAGCGAACAAACTTTACGCCGCATTTTTGATTCACAAAAAAATCACCAGAACATAAAATTCGATCCTCATTTTTGGGAATAACTCCTCGTTGCTCGCTTTCGCAACCGCCAGTTGACAACCTGCACCCATTGATTGCTTGTATGGCATAGATGTTTATCGGATAATTGAAGTATAGAAGGAGGCGAGAAAAGTGTTTGGCGAAAGACTTACGCAGCTACGCAAGCAAAAAGGACTCTCACAAAATGACCTAGCAGAAGCCATCGGCATCAGTCGTCAAGCCATATCAAAGTATGAAAACGGTCTGGCTCAACCTGGCCTTGATAAAATTGCAAAATTAAGAGATATTTTAGGCGTTTCTTATGCTGATCTTCTCGGTAAAGAACCAAAGCAGCAGATAACCTCTAATAACGTTTCAAGCGCTTCGATCACGATTACTTCCTTGATCAATGACCGGCTGGGCAGTTACACAGGATTTCAAGTTGCAGAAGGCATTCCTAGCAAAACGGCACCTTCTTTTCTATTAATTGGTGAAAGTAGCCAACGTGGCTTTCTAGGGACTACCCGTCTCGTTGAACTTGGCTGGTATCAAACAAGGCAGGCAGCTGAAACAGAGATCAAAAAGATTCAAGATGCCATGCTTCATGGTGAGACTGTTTATCATCTCGCATATACGGCAAAAGTTAACAAAAAGGGTACGTTTGGTGTTCGCCTCACAGAGGATGCCGATCATGAAACACAATCTAGCTAAAGTTCTTTTTCAAGTTTAAGAAAGACATTTGCAAATTTTGCAGAAATTAATAAAGGTTCGCGACTTGAAATCGGGTTTCAGGAATGACAGCAACTGCTAATTTGGATAAACTATGCTCAAGAAAATGAATTAGGGAGATGAGTTAATGAAATATATCCACGATTTGTAAGTACCCTGAAAGGAGTGCTTATAATGAGTCGAAGTTTTAAAAAACATCCGGTTGTTAAAGATTGGCGCCCGGGAATGAAGCAGCGCGCCAGTCACAGCGTTCGCGTCAAGATGAAGCAGGCAACCTCGACGATTTACTTACTGGTAAAAGTAATCGTTATCGGCGGATTTACGAGTCATGGGATATTTCTGATTACGCGTTCAGATATGATCTTTACGAAGCGGCACAGCCATTAACGTTGGTGTGGATCTACGAACGAGTCAATTCGCTTGATGACCTACTTGATTAGCCAAAGAAAACGACCAATACCAAGCGAATTTACCAGTGGGTTCAACGTGAAGTTCCTGTCAGGAAAACACGATATAATGCACCAAAATATTGGCCGCTTCGTCATCATAACGGCCGGGTGCCACTCCCATCGGCCGAGTTGTATGAATGGCACCAAGACTTTTTGCAGAAATGACAGGATCAAAATCTCATCAATCATCTGACACTTACCTGACACGACTTTACTCTAGTGATTAGCATCGAAAAAAGAACTTATGCACCTAAGCCTTGATTGCAGGTCAAATAAAAGGGCTTTCATCCTCTTTTAAAAGCTAGTAAGCTAAAGATAAGCTATCTTATTAGTTTGTGAGGCCAACGTATTCTTGCATGCGTTGGCCTCTTTTAAACTCTCGATAAGTCACCCCTTCTGTCATCATTGCGTTAATAATCCGAATCTGTCGCCGCGCGCTTTAAACCAACAGCATATCAGCAGAAAGCGGCAAATAATCCCAGCCATGACCTGCCGGCCATCGGAATTATTCGCCGCTATTCTATGAAAAAGAACTTATGCACCTAAACTTGAAAACGACACGGTGTACAAACGAAACCGTCTCCACCATCAGTATAACGGCAAAGACGGTCTTTACGAAGCAATGACAACCTTGGAAAAAACATCGGCGCTGATCACCGTCTTCCGCGGACAACGCCCTGGGAAAAAGTTCTTTTCATTCATGGTTACGAGGGGCACCCTCTAGTTTTTTGTATTAGTTTATGTTGGAGGGATGGTAGACTAAGAGAAGAAGAAGGTTTTAAGAGGTGGATCCGGACAATAAGCTACTGTGTCTTCACATAGTATGCTTGAAGACACATTATCTTCAAGCACTTCAAAGTATTATTGCATGATATTTTCCCGTTAACGTAAACTCACCATCGTTCAGTTAGACTTAAGCCGTAATTATCAGCCAGCAAGACTTGTACATACCTACTCGATTAACAAGATTTACATTCTGGGTTCTTCAAAGATTGATAATTATCTGCCCAATTCTCTTTGCTGAATGATCATAATCAATGTTGTAATAACAGTAGAAGTTTTTACATCGGGTAAATCATGACGCATCAGCGTTGGCAACATTCAGGTGATTCTCAGCGGTGTGAACCCCCTTCAGACGTCATATGCAAATTTCAAAGAATTCATACAATATGCAGCTTATGACTAATCCTATGGGATTCTTCAAATCAAGAACACACACGGTGTGAAGGATTCAGACCATACCTTCCCTAGTTCTACAGTAGGACAAAGAGTAATCATTTCCTGTTTTGAAACCTACAGACTTTTTACGGAGATGCTAACTCAGAATGAATCTAACTAGAGTCAGTAACACGAACATCCACTCTAAAGATAATACTCCTTCCAAGAAATTGATGTGAAGAGTATGTTGTATCCATTAACCATCAATAAAATAACTGAGGTGTTGATCAATGAATCAAATTAACTTTGCACAGATTGGGCATGTAGGTGAAGCTCCTTCAGAGAGTTTTGAGGGACTTGTGTGTCAGTTAGCACGTAACACTAGTGATTCTCCCCACGATACTTTCATCAAAAACAACGGGTCTGGGGGTGATGGTGGAGTTGAGTGCTATCTAACTCTTGCCAACGGAGATGAATACGGATGGCAGGCAAAATATTTTCTTGAAACCCTGCAAGAAAGTCAATGGACACAAATTACAGCCTCTGTCCGAACAGCGATCGACAAACATCCGAAATTAACTAAGTATTACATCTGTTTACCAAGGAATCTCAATGATAGCCGTAAACGCAATTCGGGTAAACCCGTCAATACCGAGCGTGACCGGTGGAACAAACACGTCAGACAGTGGAAAGATATCGCAAACCAGGAAAATCGAAATATTGAATTCATCCTTTGGGGTGAGTCGGAACTAATTAGTCAAATCTTCAATGATAAAAGTTCAGCGGCTCTCATCAATTACTGGTTCAATTTGGATGTTCCGAGTTGGGAAGGCATGAACAAACTATTTATTCATTCAAAGAGTGCCTTAGGAGAGAGATATTCGGAAGAAATGAATATTGAGCTGCCTATTGAAAAATCTTTAGACGCATTATCAGGAAACGATAAATGGCTAACCGAAACAAAAAATTGGTTAACCGACTTCCACGAACAGTATAGTCGAATCAAAGGATGGAGTAGCAAAAACATCAAGGACTCTGCTCAGTCTAGTTTCCAAATAATAGGACTAGCTGCGGATCATCTTCACAAAATCTTGAGCGAATTTAGAAACAACAAGTATTGTTTGTATAGCAATTCTGAGGAGTTAGAAAAGCAAACGCAAAGAATGCTAGAAAATCTAAATCTCATGCAAGACTGTTTATGCCACTCTGATAGTGATAACACGAACACAAATTCTGATCAGATAGAAGAGTATGAGGTTATTCAAGCAAGAAACTTTTTTGAAAAGTTTCTTTCAACACTCTCAAGACCTTCGTTTCTTGCTGGGAAGAACCGTGTATTGTTACTGACCGGTCCTGCAGGCAGTGGTAAGTCGCATCTCTTGTGTGACTTTACACGTAAGCAGATGGAAAGAGGTCAACCCGTGGTTCTTTTACTCGGTCAGAATTGTCCTGGTGGTGATCCAACGAAATTTATTTACAACGGGCTGCACCTACATTCCAATGACTCTGATCTACAACTATTGGAATTGTATGGAGCACAATCTTCCCGAAGAGTTGTAATAATAATTGATGCCGTAAACGAAGGCGAACACAGCTCTGACTGGAAAAACAACTTGCTCGCCTTGAGACAAATCATAACTGAAAATCCTCATCTTTGCTTAGTAATCAGTTGCCGCTCAACTTACCTTAATCAGATAATCGGCGATACTATCAAGAGTAAATTTCCTACCGTAAATCATCCAGGATTCTCCGGCAATAAGTCAAAAGCAGCAAGAAAATATCTTGAGAAATTCGGTATACAGGCTCCAGATGTTCCTTTCCTCTCTGAAGAGCTCACTAACCCACTCTTTTTAAGGACAATTTGCTCTGCAATGAAATCCCAAAATCAGTGCGTTTTCTCGTTTAAATCGGATGGATTGGATAAACTTCTATCCTTTTATCAAAGCAGTATTGAGAACAACATCGCTAATAAATTGAACTTAAGGTCTACTGCGATAATTAGAAATGCCATTAAGTGCTTCACTACTCTTCTATTTCCTGATCAACTATTTGGGATCTCCTACGTAAAAGTCCTAGATGTCTTCCAAGAAAAGCTTTTCGGGCATGCCGAAGAAATACTTAATTCACTAATCACCGAGGGGTTATTATCTGAATCACCGTCTCTCAATAAAGATGGTGACAACATCGTCAACTTTTCATTTGAGCGTTTTAGCGATTTGTACAATGCTCAATTACTACTAGTCGAATATGACACGATTAGCAAATTTCAAAAAGCTCTCTTGCCTGAAAATAAAGTAGGACAGTTTCTCCTCAAAAACAGCCCAGGTAATGGTATCATAGAAGTTCTGTCAGTACTTATTCCAGAACGATTTAACTGTGAACTTGTCGATCTTATCGACTGGAATCACCCAGAATTTATTTCTTGCTATCTTGATAAACAGAGATTGATTGATTCTGCCTTCGCATATAGCTTAACAGTGAGATCATCTAATGCCTTTTCGGAGAGAACAAACACATTATTTAATCAAATATCGACCCCGAGCTTCACTTACCAAGACGATCGTTTCGACATACTAATTCGACTCTCTCTTCAAGTGGAGAATCCATGGAATGCAACAAAGCTTGATGCGGTTCTTCGTCGCCTTGATTCGGCCACACGAGACGCTTTATGGAGCACCCATATCGCAGTCTCGGATTATGGAGAAGATGCAGACTTATCTGCATCTCCGATACGTACTCTGGTAGAATGGGCTTCCGAGGTCGATGTTTGTGATCTTTCAGGTGACTCACAAAAATTACTTGGCACAGTTTTACTTTGGCTGACTACAACTACAAATCTCAAGAGTCGTGAAAGAACTGAGCGCGCATTAGCTCGTCTATTTGCCCTAGCTCCAGCTCAGATAACTTACTTCATCGATAGCTTTTCAGATATTGATGATCAGTATTTAGTTGAGAGTCTGTATTCGTCAATTTACGCAGCAATATTACGACAAAGTAATTTATTACTTTTAAAACAAATTGCCAAATCAATACCGTGGGCAAGATTAATTGAAAACGTTCCGGACATTCTAATACGTGATTCTTTAACTGGAATTTTTGAGTACGGAAAGTCTTTGAGTGTTCCTGCACTACCTGAAGAAATGTTTCCAATTCATAAACACCCCTCTTTAAAACCGCTGATATTTCCCAATAAACAGAATATTGATGAAATAAGAGAGCAGTGTAGCGAAATCGCCAGATCCGCAGGTTCCGAATTCGGTGATTTTGGAAAATATACAATGTCAATGATAAATCTCTGGTCTTCAACATCATTACAGGATGCAAGTGGTCCTCAAACAGAACGTGAGAAGTCTGAAATCTTCTTTGCTAAACAGTCTCCCGAAGTCACCGAGCTTTTCGACGAAATAAAGGCATTAGATTTGAGAAAAAGTTTGATTGACGAACAAGCCGCTTCCCTAGATTGCAATAATAAAGTTACCACCTAGAAAGAGGCTTGCTCACTGCTTGAA
>ENA-OWZV01000432-OWZV01000432.1-human-gut-metagenome-genome-assembly--contig:-NODE-432-length-9615-cov-26.643828_pt1 | contig 9615 bp, 11 predicted proteins | sample MGYA00249264_ERZ652123 | MGnify/ENA primary metagenome ERZ652123 (study PRJEB26925, sample SAMN05827256) | human gut metagenome | biome: ENVO:2100002; feature: ENVO:00000062; material: ENVO:00002003... | reverse complement strand
GCCGCACTTGTTTAAATTCAGATTCGACTAGATACACTTCGTTGAGTCGATTATTCGCTACTTTAGCTGTTTGAAGTTTTGGTTGCAGATTAATAATACTTTCTAATGGATTGGTAAAATAAACCAGCAACGCATTGTAGGTTAGCAACTGGCCTAGTGTCATTTGATTTTTCATAACTAACAACGCACCCACCCAGAGAATTAAAACATTTAAAATCAGCTTTACCCCAAGTTTGATAGCTTGTTGGAGTTGATCCGTTTTTTGGTACGCAAAGGACTTCTTCAATAACTCAACAAATTCATGGTCAATTTTCGCGTAGCTGGTTTGCTCGCCAGTCATCGCTTTGATGGTTTCAATCCCATTGAGACTTTCGATAATGGAGGAACTCAAAATGGCATTGCTTTCCATTTCAGCTTGATTGAGTTTAGTAAACGGGGTTTTAAATGCCCAAACAATGGCAATGTAGACTGGCAAAGCAACCAACGAGAGTAAGAATAAAGTGGTGTTTTGAATGCCTAAGAAAATACCGACCGCCAACACAATCCAAACATCTAGGAACATGGTTAAGATGGTGCTACCAAGAGCATCAATAATCTTACTAGCATCAGTAAAACGCGAGGTGATTTCACCAGTTCTTCGCGTAGCAAAAAAAGACATCGGCAATTCAAATAGATGGCGAATATACCCGAGAGTGACCTCAATGCTAAGCCGCTGACCTAAAACCATGAGTAGAAAGGATTGAGCGTAGGAGAAAATGGCTTGAAATATGTAGGCTACAATTAGGCCAACAGCCATAATAGATAAGGTGTTGCTCATGGCATTAGGTAAGTAAGTATCAATGATTGCTTGTAAAAAGTAAGAGCCGGCGATGCTAATGATCGTCATGAGTATGGCGGCCAAAATAACGTTTGTAATCAGGCGCTTTTGCTTAATCAGCATCGGAACAAACGCAAATAAACTGCCCTTTTCTTCTTTTTTGGGGGTATAGGCAGCTGTGGGCGCAATAAACAAAGCAACGCCTGACCACTCTTTTTCGAAGCGCTGTTTGGACATTTTGGTGATTTTGACGGTTGGATCAGGATCACCAATAATTAGCGCATGTTTAGTCGCTTTAAAAACCACGTAGTAGTGAAGATACTTGCCATCTTTTAGCACGTGGGCAATGAATGGATAGGGAATATCGGTAGCGTTAAACAGTGACATGTCAGCTTTAATGGCCTTGGTTTCAAAGCCAAGGGTTTCTGCAGCTTTGACTAATCCTAGAGCGGTGGTGCCTTCATTATTGGTTTTTGCTAAGGAACGTAAGTGAGCTAAAGAATAATCAGAACGATGAAATTTAAGCAACATATTAAGTGCTGCTAAACCGCAATCTCGTTCATCAACCTGGGATACGTATAATTTTTTTAAATACCGAAACATGTATTCCTCTCATTTCCACTATGTAAAAAGGGCTGAAATTCAGAGTTAGTGCAGTCCTTATATAGAACAAATTAATTGAAAACTTCAACTATGAAATGGTGTAGAACAAACTTAACTTTTTAACTGTTTTCGTTTAATGGACAAAACAAGAATAGCGATCAGGATGATGTGGACAGTAATGGATACACCGCTACGTTCTATGCCGAAAGAACCGCCGGTGAGTGTTTGAGATGATGTTGTATTGCTAGATGTTAATAATAATCCCATATTTGGCAATCCCGACACTGCTGTTCCAAAGATAATACCTTCAGCAAAATTCCATGCAGCATGTACTGCACTGCATACCCATATGTTATGAAAAATAATTCGAAACAGAGACATTAGAACTCCAAACAAAAACAATCCGATTGCTGCATACCAGTCAAAAAAAGGATTACCAATGTGTAGGAAAGTAAACAGAATTGAGTTTGTGATAATTGCCAACATCAACTTATTTTCTTTTAACCAATAACCCATAACATAACCACGGCATACAAGTTCTTCAAAAAACGATTGTATGCCAAACCCAATGGAAAATAGGAAAATTAAACTTGCATATTTTGGTTTGAATACTACATCGATATGGTATCCCCCAAATGTGTTAACAGTTGCCCATATACTAAAGAATAAGAGAATGCCAAAGCACCATCCTGAAAAATACTGCTTTATGACATTTTCCCCTCTTATAGGGATGAGATAATGATCGTTGTGGTAATAAAGAAACATACAAATAATACCAATTATTTCAGTGTATAGAAACAATAATTGATATCGGAAGTCACGATTTAAAACATCAATATCCATACCGATCATACTTAGAATTGTTGGAACTAGTTGCGCAATTAATGTCCAGCCTATTCCGACAATCCATACTACAAAAATCTGTGATAACAAGGGCTCTTTTTTCATAAATTTACCTTTTACATAAAAATGGTCTTGTAATCACCACAATGATTACAAGACCATTCAATATGTTTACCCTATGGTCGATGACGGTGATTACCAGCATTAAAACCCTTAACAATGTCATCAATATGGTTAGCAGCTTGTTCAACAATAAATTTAGCAAGCTCAGTCTGCCACGAACCGCCAACGGTAGTGCTTGCCTGCTCGTTCGTTAATACAGAGAAGCGATCTAAAGAATTCATAAAATAACTATCCTCCAAATATATTATGACATAAGAGACACTGAAACATACATTACTGGAGATCTATATGGCCTAAGAAGCAAAGCGATCATTTCTTGATGGTAGTAGGTCTCACATGTGTCTGAGAGGGACTTATAAAAAACTAATTAATAAGCTCTCTCAAGATTCTAATATTTTGTCTTGCCACCATACTTATGAGCACGATCATATCCTGCGTCGCCAGCAGCAGCCCAAATGATACCTAATTCTTTCCCAATACCATACCAAACACCTGAGGAGCCACCTGATACTTTTGAAAGTTCTTCAACGGACAAACTAGTGAATTGTTGCATTAAAAATCACCTCCACGATTTTCAGGGATACCTAAAACCCTGTTTTGTGAATATATGCTTTTTTTTTTTGTGTGTCAAATGAAATATTTTGATTCAAGCTTTCTTCTATGACCTCATTTTAGTATTCTTAACGCCAATAAACGAAGGATGGAGTGCATGAATCACTTCAAAATGATATCTCTTTCAAAGAGACATCATCTTAGCTGCCGTTAGCTGCTATTTTAGATTCAGCCTCAGCTATTGTGGCATTATAAAAGTTACTTTGGGATCGAGGTGTCACTGTTTATTACACTACGGTCATTAAGCTTATTCGTATCTTGCTATTGACAGTAATGATGTATTCTTGGATTTTGAGCTGCGAAAATACCGTAATTATGTAGTTACTTACTGCTTTCTGAAGCGTCTCCTGACGACCAACGGTCGCCCCGAATGATTAGCCATTGTCCAATATCAAGCAACGCTAAAAGCGGTGAGGCGCTTGATAAAACAGGACTATTGAGTTAATCAACATACCAATACTCCAAATATCGAAGCAATCTAATTGAACAGGATCATTGATTTATTAAACGACACTGTGCCTGATCCGCAAACTTTTTATAGTGTTTGAAACGGTATCAACTGCTGGGTAGTGACAATCTTTCAGATTATTTACGCCAGAAACAATGAGAGTGACACTTATTTAATTCCGATAAAGTGTACCCTAGCGGAACGTCCCGAAACATCTTCAAATAAGGCTTAAAATCTGATTCAAATAAGTGACCCGAAACGATTTCTGAGATCGTTTCGGGTATTTTTATGGGTAGTCGTCTGTAGCCATTGCTATAATTGACATTAGATCGCACGAGATGAGGACAGCTATGAGTAAGACCATCAAAGAACTTGCAGAGGAATTGAGCTTATCTAAATCTGGTATTCGTAAATATCTAACCGCGTCTTTTCGTGTGCGATACACACACGAGAGCGCACACCGTATCCTGATAGATGATGCTGGTATAAAGGTCATCAAGGAGATGATTGCATACAAGGGAGTACACTCGGAACGCACACAAAAGGCGCATGGTGTGCACACTGAACAGGCGAGTGCGCAGTCGAACAGTGTTCTTGTAGAGCAGCTTAGAGCAAAGGATAAGCAGATTGAGCACCTCCAGAAGCTACTAGATCAATCGCAACAGCTCCAACTAATGGCTGAGAACAAGCTTAAACGGCTGGAGATGCCTCAAAATGGACCTGAGCGCAGTTCTGAGCCAGGAGACGATCAAATCCACGACCGCGCACCAGAAGCCCCTCAAGCGACCAAAAATAGCCCAGAACAGCCAGTGCCTTTTTGGCAACGACTGTTTAGTCCACGGAAATAACAAAAGCCACCGCTAACTGCGGTGGCTTTTTCACTAAGTTTTACAATCTAAAAGCCCAACAGGGCAGGGTAGGAGCACGTAGACCACTATGATTTCACAAAGTGGGGTATGAGAGGCTAGGCAGGACGAATACTGCGACTAAGGATCATTATGTCAACTAAGTGCATTTTATAACGAAAATCGTCTAGATTTAAAAGACAATTAAGCGGGTACTGACGGCTTTTTTGGTATACTAATTTAGTCGCTACGCCTTTTCGCGTGATACCGCGCCTAAAGGAGGTGACAAGTATGTCTTCATTCGATTCAGCGGTTACCGCGCCGATCATCGTTGGTGTACTCTTGCTTTTGTTCGAGTACTGGTTGAACCACCACGATGACCGTAAGTAGCGACTAGGTTTGACCAAGTTTTGGCACCAGAACGTCATCCGTAGCGGGGTGGCGTTTTTTGCGTAAAAAGAACCGCTGTAGGTAGCGCTACAGCGGTTCCTGGCGACAATTATGTCTCCATTCGATTGGCATCAGTATAGCACAATTTCAATAAAAATGATAGATGTGCGATTATCTTATGCTTAATAAGACAGCTTGAACTCCCCCCTTCAAGCGATAAGAGCTGTTAGGCTTAGCTAAGTGAGGGTAGTTCAACTGGGTTCGTTTTATAACGAAATGTCAAAGATAATGTCACAGTTTTAAGCTTGTGTGAATGTTCGTAATGTCAAGTTGATAACCTGTAACAGCACGTCCTTGTTTGTTAGTCATCAGGGTAAATAGTGTTTGTGGGTAGAGCTTGCCAAGTTCACTAATAGCGGTTCCGAGAACTTTTTGCTTAAATCGTCCAGATTGCCAGTGAATGGGATCACCATGTGAATTGCTCCCTAAAAACCAACTCTGCCAGTCTGCAATAGAGCCCTTAATAGAGGTGCTCTCTAGCTTTCCATTAGAGTTTGCATTCCACAACTTCATCATGGTTAAAGCGTATTTAGAGCGCACATTAGCTAGTTCCGAAAGGTGAAAAGAATAGAAATTTTTGCGTAGTTGGAATACATACGGTGCTGCAGGACGGGAAAATTTAAAGTGAATAGCTCCATCTTCAACAAAATCAATATATTCAAAAAGTTGTGCCATTCTGAGGACGACTTTTCCTCCCTGATTTTTGAAAGATAGATACAATGCAGTTTGCTCGTTCAGTCGTTTAAAAGCTTCTCCGACACGACGATAGTTTTTCCCCTGAGAGCTTAAACCTAGATGATGAAGAATATCTGAGGTGCTTACGTTAAAGGCTTCTTCAAGTTTACTATCTGATTTAACAAAACTAAAACAATAATCCAAGACCTTATGTTCAAAAGATGTTAGGTTGCCAAAAGCCCGCGCCAAGTCATTGCCTTGTGTAACAAGATAGTCTTGGCGTTTAAGCAACGCCTGCATCGCCAGATTTTGTTTTTTGTTGATTGTATTTGCCATCTTTTAATACCTCTAATAGCTATAATACCGGATAAAGAGTATTTGTCAAAAAAACAATATACATGACGGACCTTTTTGATATACATGACGGACCTTTTTGATATACATGACGGACCTTTTTGATATACATTTTCCCGCAAACCTGCGGTCTATCAAGATTTCTCCATCGCCTAATGTATTTAAATGTAGTTCAAATGTAACTACTAATGTATTGACATACGCGCGTAAGCTCAAAAAACTTTTAATTCTTTTAGTTTTTGAGAACTAAAAATGTCAAAAAGACCTTGGGGAGAACCTCTCCCCAAACCCCATACAAGATCAAAAACAAAAACTTGGTCGCTACGCTCCCAAAAAGGTGTGGCTACGCCACGTTTAACTCCGGCTCTGCCTGCGCGCCTTTGGCTTGCCCTAGCGCGCTTCGCTTGCGTGGTTCAAGAAAACCTCGCCCAGGGGCTCGGAGAACGGTCACGATGTTCCCTTAAAACCTAGAAACTAGTCGGCAAGTTTTTAGTTGCTGCTTCTGCTAGTTCCTGATAATAAGCATATTTTGGAGCGTCTTTGGGTAGTTGCTGACAAAGCTGCAAGATGGTTTCCAACTTTGCCCTATCTGTATTTACGGTTCCTGGAATCAAGACTGATCCTAAGAATCGATAAGCTTCTGATACTTGATCTAGCTGTTTTTCAAGTTGTAAGACATGTTCTTGTTGGGCTTCTTGGTGTCGCTGGACCATGTATTTTTGTTGATTGGCAAGTAACAAGGCTTGATTTCGACGCTGTAACTGCCCTTTTTGACCCTCTAAGTGGGCATAGGGGTTGATTTGATAGGCTTTAAGAGCGTTCTGCTTGTGCTGTTCAGCTTTTAATTGGCGTTGAAGAGATTGGGTTGCTGATCGCCCATACTGGCTTGTTTTAATGGGTTTGACGGTTAACTGACCTGCACGATATTGATACCATAGGACTTCTCCCATGACACGCATGCGGCCGTTGATGGCACCTACACTGAGTAAGCTTAACAAGATTAAGAAGCTCACTAATATGCGCCAACGGAGCTGATAAAAGCTCTGAATGATCGTGATCACATTTAATCGCCTCACTTTGGGATAAAGCATAGCCACATCAGGCACGCCGTGATGACGACACCACCTAGGAAGGTCAGCGCATAGCCCCAGTAGACAGCCTGACGGCTGTGCTTCAAATCGACTTGTAAAGCTTGGCTTGCTTGATTTAAGCGTGTTGCTTCCTGAATGGCCTGTTTGAGCGTCGTTTCAGCTTCAGCGTTGATTTTCTGAGCGTTTAAATCTGTTTTAGCTTGCGCAAGCAAGGCTTTATGACTGGTTTCAAGCTGTGCTTTAAAGTCTGCTAATGCATCGTCTAACCGACCATCAGCAATTTGGCGGTCTGCCTGTGCATCACCAAATAAATGTCCGCGATCAGCGGCGTACAGCTCTTTAATGGTTTGCTCAAGGTGAGCCGTTAATTGAGCAGATTCGGCTAAATGAAGCCGACCATCTCGCAGGCCTTCTAAAAGTTCGGTAACTAAGGCTGTGATTTCTGATTCTGAAAGTGTCATTGTGCTTGCTCCCTATCGTTCCAGTGTAGGTCCTTCATTGTGACGTTGTTGTTGCCTACTTTTGGCCCGCTGTTGGGCTTGGGTCCGTTGCTTTTGCTCACCAATGGCTTCGTTTTCCTTAATCTTGCCTAGCAATTGCTGATAAGTTTCAGAGTGTGCCGGTGTTTCGGGTGGTTTTGAGGCAGAGGTTAACTCAGCTTCCAGTTTTTGTTTCAGGGCAACGTAATTGCTCCTTACTTGATTTTGGAGATAGGCGCTAATTGTTTGTGCAAATCGCGGTATTGCTTCGCTAAATCGTTGTAACTCTGCTGCAAGTGGTTTAATTGCTGTTTTAATGCGTTGTCGGAGTTGGCGATAATGGGTTCCCATTGATCGAGCTTTTTGTTCCATGTGTCCACTTGTGTTTGCAAGACGCTCAAAGTTTTGAGTTGCTGATGCATGGTTTGGTTCTCGTTGTTGAGCCGTTCGTTCTCTTGATTGAGTTTGGTATTTTCGTTGTTCAGTTGCTCGATGAGCGTTAATAACTCGCTGTTGTTCTTGCTCGGATAAGCGTTGTGCTTCTCGAGCTTGGGTTCGGTTTGCCAACTCATGCGTGATTGCCTCCTTTTCGTAACTTGTCCCTAGTTTGGGGCCGCGCACTCGTCGTTGCTTGTTTTGGGCGTCTAAAAACGCGTATGAGACGTTTTGACCGCGATCATGAACTGTAACACCTTTTTCGAATAAATACGCTGAGAACGCCTTAAAATCGATTGTACGTGAATCTTGCATGACCGAATCAATACGGGAGCGCAGATCATCTTTCCAGACGTAAGCGCCTTTGGCGCTTATTTTGCGTTCTGCCAAGGTATGACGTTCTTGTTGTTGCGAGTGGTGTTGAATCACTGAAAGTCCGTGTTCACGGACAAGGGTGTCGTTAATCGCCGCAACGCGAGCAAAATCGTTTTGATGATGATACTTGCGACCGGTAATGAGGTTAGGGGCATTGATGATGATGTGATTATGGAGCTTATGACCATCACCATCTAAATGGGTGTAGACGGCAATCTCATGATTTGGCGCGATCCGGCGACCTAGTTCAACTCCTAGCGCATTGACTTGTTGCCAAGCGGCTGGATCCGCGGCATTAAAGTCTTCAGGCCCGAAGGACTGAATGACACGAAAGGCTTGCGTTTTCCCACGATTGCCGAATAGTTCACGGGTAGACCGCATCTGACTGCGGACGTGGTTGAGATCAACGTTTTCGCCACCACGGGCCACGGCTCGATCCCTTAACTTAGCCACGAGCTCATCATCGACACCCTGCTCACGCAGCCAGGCCCGATCCGTTTCCTTGAGGCGATTCTTACCTTCCGCATAATTAATCGCGGCACCAGCACTCACTGCACGACTTAGCTTAACTGTTGCCATATCGCATCAACCGCCTCTCGAATTTCCTGCATTTGAGCTTTCTGTAAGGCAGTCAAATCACCGGCGTTGGCGTGATAGGCCAGTTGGTTTAAGTTGGTGCCCAGGTGACGCAGCGCTAAGTTGATGGTAACGGCGTCTTCGTGACTAAATTTAGGTTCGCGAAGTCGGGATTTCATAGCCAAGGACTTGGCATAAGCACTCACGGAAAGCCCGAAGGGTGCAGCTGATTTTTGAAGTTTCTCGTATTGGTCAGGATCAAGACGAAAATTTATTTGAGGACGTTTGGGGATCATGAAAACGAACCACCTCTCTATAGGGCTAATACCCTCCCGATTTGGTCGGCGATTGGCCAAAGTTATGTAAGGCCAGACGATCGCGTTGCTCACGTCCAGTCTAACATAATTTAACCGTAGGGCAAGCAGTTCATTTGCTAGACAATTAGGTATCGCTACGCTCCCCAATTGTCAGCAAATGGCTTGTAAGAAGGGCGCTTCGCTCCCCTCTTAACTCCCCACAAAAACAGCCGTTACCGAACAGGTAACGGCTATGAAAATCGATCAATTTTGCAAAGCAAAATCGACAAAAAACTCGGAGACTTTTAGTATGTCCGAAGTCACACGCCAAAATAATCAAATTGTTAAACTCAAGTAGTGTTTAGCGAAGCAGACACTAGTCCAATTGAGCACTTTGAAAAACTGTGATTAACGGCATACTAATATTCACCGGCCCCTACTCATGAGTGTGACTCTTTCCATAGAAACGTTGTATGGCAAAAATCAGTGCCAGAAAAACTAGGTTTGCTACAGCAAACCATTCATTTTTAGAGAATAGGGTTCTGGTGCAAATTTTCCTCGCTGACTTGATTTTAGTATACTGGGTGCCAAGA
>ENA-OWZV01000425-OWZV01000425.1-human-gut-metagenome-genome-assembly--contig:-NODE-425-length-9835-cov-4.514417_pt1 | contig 9835 bp, 7 predicted proteins | sample MGYA00249264_ERZ652123 | MGnify/ENA primary metagenome ERZ652123 (study PRJEB26925, sample SAMN05827256) | human gut metagenome | biome: ENVO:2100002; feature: ENVO:00000062; material: ENVO:00002003... | reverse complement strand
TCGTCGGCAGCGTCAGATGTGTATAAGAGACAGGGGGCGCCATGCCCTCCTGGACGGCCGTCGCGTACTGCTTGCGCGCGAACAGCTCGATGCGCAGCTGCTCGGCCTGCGATTTCTGCACGTAGGGCACCTGAACGGCCTTGTTGTTCGAGCCGCCCGCCGTGTCGATGCTCACCGTGCACACGCCGAACAGGCGCTGGAGCAGCGACGCACGCTGATCGACCGACTGTATGCGCTGGTAGGGCACGTGAACGCGCTTCTTGTTGAAGATGCCCGAGTACAGGTTGAACTCCTCGGGGCCTATGACGTAGTACAGGTGCTTGTACGACAGCCACTGGAAAAGCGCCACCAAGCCGATGATGAGCACGAGGCCCAGCACGATGGCGCCGATGACCAGCATGAGCAGGGGAAGGTCGCCGCCGATGGCCTCGCCATCGGCAAACGCCCCCACGAAGCCGGAGAAGCCCGAGACGAGCACTACGAAGAACATGGCGGCCCCTGCCTGGATGCTGCCGAGCCAGATGTAGCTGTGGTGCACATGATGGCGCGGCGGCTCCTGCGGCGGGCACGGTTGGCCAGGATACGGCGCCGGCTGCTGCGGGGGATACGGCTGCCCCGAGGGCGCAGGCGGTTGCCCCGTGACGGGATCGCTCCAGCAGGGCTGGCCGGGATACGGCTGGTTCGGCGGCTGCTGGCTGAAACCGGGCTGAGGTTGGCCGACAGGGGGCTGTGCAGGTTGCTGGTTGTCGGCCATCACACGTCCTCCTGGGCGAGGCGCGCGAGCTCGGCCGCCTTGTCGCGCAGCTGCTCGGCGGTCTCGCTGTCGAGCCCCGGTATCTCGTGCTCGCCTGCAGCCGTGGCCACCGTGACGCTGGCCAGGCCAAACGCGCGCAGGATGGGTCCTTGGCGCGTGTCGGTGTTCTGCACGCGGATGAACGGGATGACGAAGCGCTTGCGCCACACGATGCCGCGCGCGATGTCCAGGTAGTCGTCCGAAAGCTCGTAGCGCCACCGCATGAAGCGGATGGGTGGCAGCACGACCAGCCATACGACCATGCCTACCACGTACAGGGCAGCCAGTGCCGCCAGCACGATGAACATCCACCCCGCCGAATCCACCGCCGCGGCGATGGCGAACGGCACGAAGCAGCACAGGAACACCACCGTGAGCCATATGGCATCGTTGATGCGCCACACGTTCTTTATCTTAGGATTCAGCTGGTTTGCAGGCAGGTCTCTCATGAACGTCCTCCACTCGAACTATATGCGTCCTTATCATACCAGAGCACCCGTTTGCGACCGATGCGATCGCCCAGCTTGTAACGTGGTTTTTGCTTTACCCGCCGATGCGGCCAGATCCCTTCGCACGGCTCCCGTGCAACGGAGCAGGTGGCGCCAAGCCGTAGGGTCCGATGCAGCCCGTTCGACAGCGCCGGCTTCCACCTAAACGAAGGCGCTACGAGAACGAGCGTTTCACGTGAAACATTCGTTCTCATTTTTTGGCTTCGCGCGTCGTGCAGTATACTTTGAACTCAAAGCGACCGCACGACGAAAGCGAGGGCAAGATGAAGTACGACGAGCTGAAGGACGAGATCAAGGCCGCCATGAAGGCGAAGGACAAGGTTCGGCTGTCCATCCTGCGGCAGGTGCATGGCGAGATCAAGAACATCGAGGTCAACGAGCGGCGCGACATCGAGGACTCAGACGTCGACGCCATGATCAAGCGGCTCATAAAGCAAACGCGGGAGACGCTCGACGGATCCATCAAGGCCGGCAACGACCAGGAGCGCACGGACATGCTGTCCGAGCAGGTTGCCATCTTGGAAGGCTACCTGCCCAAGCAGGTGACAGGCGACGAGCTCACCGCGCTCATCGGCGAGGCGCTAGCCGAGACGGGCGCCTCCACGAAGAAGGACATGGGGCGCGTCATGGGCGCCCTCACGCAGAAAACCTCCGGCAACTTCGACAAAGCGGCCGCCGCCAAGGAGCTGGGACAGCGCTTGGCGTAGCCGCCTGCGATCCGCAGGCGGCGGGGTCGCCTCTGGCGGGTTGGGCGCGCAACAGGACGGTGCAACGGATTGCGGCAAGGGCAGAGCCCTTGCCCTACGGGACGATCCCCAGGCGGGGCCTGCGCTTGGGAGCATTCGTTGCGGCCCCTACCGGCGCTCGGCGAATTTGTAGCCCACACGCCATACGGTGAGCAGGTACTGCGGCTGGGAGGGGTTCTCCTCTATCTTCTCGCGGATCTTGCGCATGAAAACGGTGATGCTGCTCTCATCCACTTCGCTGTCCACGCCCCAGATATGCTCGAATATCTGCGCGCGCGTGAACACCTGCCCGGGGTTCGCGGCCAAAAGCGCAAGGATCTCGAACTCTTTTGCCGTGAGGTCGACCTTCCGCCCGTGCAGGCGCGCCTCGTACTGGTTGAAGAACACCTCCAGGTCGCCTGTGGTAGCGCTTCCCTCGCGGTTCACGGCCTTCGCGAACGCGAGGTCGTCCTTGTGGCGGCGCAGATGCGCCTCGATGCGCAGCAAGAGCTCGTCGGGGCTGAACGGCTTGACCACGTAATCGTCGCCCCCGGCCTTGAAGCCGATGCTCTTGTCCACGATATCGCCCTTCGCCGACAGGAAGATAATGGGAATGCGCCGGCCGTCCTCGCGCATGCGGCGGCACACCTCGAAGCCGTTCATGCCGGGCATCATCACATCCAACAGGAGCAGGTCGGGCTTCTCGTCGGCCAGCAGGGTCAGCCCTCCTTCGCCATCGAACGCCGCGCAGAATGCATAGCCCGCATCCTCCACGATGCGCCTCATGAGCACGTGCAAGCTCTCATCGTCGTCGATGAGCATCACTTTCGCCGCATTCCCCATACGGTTCCTCCCCTTCCGCTCGTGCTGCGCACCCGAGCAGCCCATCCTGCAGCTCTCCCTCGCTCCGCGAGGCGCTGCCCCCTTTAGGACGCGCCGCCAGAAACAGCGCCGCGTTCACGCTCGGGCCTCGGTAGGCCCGTCCACCGGGATGCGCACCGCGAACACGCTGCCGCGCCCCGGCTCGCTTTCCACGGAGATGGCGCCCCCGTGCATCTCGGCGTACTCCTTCGCCAGCGAGAGCCCCAGCCCGGTACCATTGTAGCGGCGCGACGCCGACGAGTCGGCCTGCACGAAGCGGTCGAAGATGCGCCGCTGGTCCTTCTTCGCAATGCCGATGCCCGTGTCCGCGACGCGCAGCCACACCTGGCCGCATTCGGGATGCCAGCTGATGGACAGGCGCACGTCGCCGCCCTCCGGCGTGAACTTCACCGCGTTGCCGCACAGGTTCTCCAACACGTGGCGCAGCTTCTCGAAATCGGCTGTGATCAGCGGCACGTCGGGGTCGATCTCGTAGGCGAACGCGATGTTCTTTCGGTTCGCCAGCGGCTGCACCACGGCCTGCACCATGCCTGCGATGTCGCCCAAGTCTACCGTTTCCCTATTCATCTCGATCCTTCCGGCGTCGAGCCGGCTCATCTCCAGTATGTCGTTGATCATGAGCAGGAGCGCGCGGCTGTTCGCCTCGATCTCGCGCCGCGTCTCCGCCTCCTTCTCGTCGGCGGGCTCGCTGTTGCGGTTCAGCAGCTCCGTGAACGCGATGATGGACGTGAGCGGCGTGCGCAGCTCGTGGCTCATCATGGCAAGGAACTCGGACTTGTAGCGGTTCTCGTCGCGCAGGCGGCCGTTGGCCTCCTCCAGCTGCGCGCGCTGCCGCTCGAGCACGGCGTTCGCCTCGGCCAGCTGCGCGGTGCGAACCTGCACCTGCGCCTCCAGGTTGCTGTAGATGCCGGCCAGCTCGTGCGCCATCTCGTTGAACTCGGTCATGAGCGTGTTCATCTCGCGCGACGACTCCGTGTGCGCCAGCTCCACGTCCAGATCGCCCGTCTGAATGCGCTCGACGCCCGCCTGGATCTTGCTGAGCGGCCGCGTGACGAGGTAGGTGAGCGCCAGGTACATGATAACCAGGCATGCCACCAGCATGCCCCCGAAGAAGATGACGTCCTGCACCACGGCGCTCTTCTCGTTGTCCATGTACACATCGAGTGGGATGACGATGCTGATGGCTCCGCCCACGTCGCCCGAGCGCCATCCCTCCTTCGCATAGCCGGTCACGTCGATCTCGCCGGCCGGCTCGCCGTGGCAGTCGAGGCAGTTCTTCTCGATGCGCATGGGCGCCAGGTAGCGGAACACCTCCTCGCCCTGGTACTGCGTGATCTCGTAGAACTCGCGGCAGGTCGGGTCGGCGTAGAACGCGTCGAGCGCGCGGGCCTCGAAGGCGTCCGGCTCGTCAGCCTGGTTGCGCGGGTTGAAGTTCACGAACCGCGTGGTGTAGCTGGATTGCGACGTGAAGAGCTGCCCTATGCTGCGGCCGGCGATAGCGCAGTGGAGGCCCTGGTACACGCCGTCGTCGGTGTAGGATATCTGCTCGAGGCGGTCCTGGTTCGAGGCCATGAACTCCCAGACGGCGTCCATCTGCTGGGTCAGCACCATGCCCTTTTCGCGCAGCTCGTTTTCCATCTGGGCGCGCTTGTTCTCGGACGTCCAGGCCAGGTTGGCCACGAGCGACACGGCGATCAGCGCGATGATCAGGCCCGCGAACTTCGTCTTCAGCTTTATGTTCCCCATGACGCTACCCCTCCCCTCAAGCGCCTTGGCCCGGCCTCACGCGGAGGCCGCGAGCTCCTCCAGCACGTCGGCGTCGCGCGCGCAGACGAGGGCTGCCAGCTCCGCGAACCGCGGATAGAAGGCCCCGTCCCCTGCGCTGCCCGCCAACCGCTCAGCGAACGCGGCGACCCACGTGAGCAGGTGCTCGCGCAGGAAATCCCGCTGCACGGCGAGCAGGTTAGCGCAGCGCTCCTCGTCGCCCGCCTCAAACGCGGCGCTCGCATCGGCCGCAAGCGTGGCCATGAAGTCGAGCTCAACCGCCAGATGGTCGTCGGCCTCGTGGGGATACCCCGCAGCGGCATAGCCCGCCCGGCGGTAAGCATCCCTCACGGCAAGCGTGCTCTCCTGAAAAAGCAGCGGCTCCCCGGTAGCATACACCGATTCCCACGGCGGTGCGGGGAGCTTCGCCGGGCCGATGAAAAGTTTCGTGTACGCACTGCACAGTCCATCGGAACCGCTTGCAACCGCCTCGGCGATCGCATCCTGCAGGGGCGCGCCCTCGCCGCCCTCGCCGTCGAGCAGCGCGCATTCCTCTCGCGTGTGCGCGTCGGCCACGATGCCGAGCAGGGCGTCGTCGGGCTCGGCCGCGAAGGCCCGCCAAAGGTAGCGGTAGAGGAAACACCGGTTGGCGAGCACGGTGCCCGCCGCATCATCGAAGCGCATATCGTCCCCCTTACGGGCAAGCTGCAGCGACTGGGAGGGAGAAGGCCGCTGCAGCTTGTCGTCGGATGTTACATGAGCGCCGACACGGGGTCGGGCTCGAGCGCCGCCGGCTTGGCCACAATGGCGATGCTCGGCTCGGTCTTCGGCTCGGGCAGGATCGCAACGGCGTTCACCGCATCGGGATGCGCGGCGCGCAGCTCGTCGATCGGCCCGAACTCAAGAGCGCGCATCGGGCACGCCGCCACGCAGGCCGGCTGCTCGCCGTTCGCGCGGAGCTCGATGCAGCCATCGCACTTGTGCGTCTTCTGGATCGACTCGATATGCTGGGGCACGCCGTACGGGCACGCCTTCACGCAGTATTGGCAGCCGATGCACTTCTCATCGTCGTGCTGCACCGTGCCGTCTTCCTCGTCGATGTACATAGCGGCGTTGGGACAGGCCGCCACGCACTCGGGCTTCTCGCAATGGTTGCACGAGCCGGAGTAATGGTAAGTCTGCACGGCGGGGTACTCCCCCACCTCGAAGTCCGACAACCTCCTGAAGATCACGCCCATCTCAAGGTCGTTCTTGTCCTTGCACGCAACCTGGCACGTCCTGCAGCCGATGCAGGCGGTCATGTCGAAGCAGAATCCGTTCCTCATCGTCGATCACCTCTCCTACATCTGCGCTTCGGGGATGCGCGGGGGCTGCTCGCTGTCAGATGCGAGCTCTTCTTGGTACTTCTCGATGTTGCCTATGCAGGTGTTCCAACCGGACACTCCCTGGCCCGACTGTATCTGCCCCGTGAGGATGTTGTCCGATCCGGCACGGTCGATGCCCTTTTCCTCGTCCATATCGACCCATGCACCGTGGGGCAGGCCGATAACGCCCGGCATGAAGCGCTGTGTGGGGCACGCGGTGCGGAGGCACTTGCCGTGGGAGCTCGTGATCAGCACCGTGTCGCCTTCCTGGATGCCCTTCTCCTGCGCGTCCTGCACGCTGATGAACACGGGGTTCGGCCAGGTCTCGCGCAGCCATTGCACGTTGTCGAACACGGTGTGGGAGCGGCGCAGGTAATGGGGGTTGTACACCTGGTAGGGATAGTCGCCCTTCACGCCCGCCTCGAAGTCGCTGAACGTGGCCTCGACGCCTTCTTGCGGGGGGACGTAGGTAGGAATGGCCTCGATCTTGCTGTAGCCGATGCCGTTGATGGCGTCACGCAGGGGTGCGCAGTATATCTCCTGCTTGCCGCTGGCGGTTTTCAACGGATTCGCCCCAGGATCCTGTACGAACTTCTCGTAGGCGATGTAGCTATAGCCGTCGTCGGGCGAGCGGGGTATCTGGTACATACCCTTCTCGATGAGCTCCTTCATCCCGATCACACCCTCTTGCGGCTCGCCCTCGCACTCCCATTCCCTGATGTCGTCCTCGGTGATGGTGACGAGCGGCTTCTTCTCGCCCGCCTCGTCGACGATGTACGCTCCCACGAACTGGTTGAACAGCTGCTGCTTCACTCCGAAGGGGAACACTTCCTCGGGATTGAGGCCCAAGCGCTTTCCAATCTCGCTGGCGATCTCCTCGTCGGAAAGGCATTCGTACATCCGGTCGATCACCTTAGAGTGGTAGATGAGCGCCTCGCGGTTGCCCTGGAGGAACCCGCCCTCCTTCTCCCAGTAGGACTCGATGGGCAGCACGAAATCGGAGTAGGCGGCGTTCGTGGTCATGAACAGGGAGTGCGTGACCACGAGGTCGACCTTGCGGTGCGCCTCGATACCCTTGGCCTGGCCGTCGGTGGTCTGGAGCTTAGCGTTCATGCTGTCGTGGTAGATGAGCTTGATATCCACCTCGCGCGGCTCGCCGGGGACCTTTTTCGTGGAACCGCCCGCATAGGTGTACTTGCCGTCGACGATGGCGTTCCACATCTCCGTGTCGTTGATGCTCTCGGTGGCGGCGAGCGGGTTCTTGATGGACGGGAGCTCGCTCGAGCCGGCGCCTATCAGGTACGTGCCGCCGTTGAACGAGCGCGAATGGCACGACAGGCCACACATGTGACCTGACTTGCCGAAGTGGCCGCCCATCGCGCCCAGCGTCATGACCAGCTGGGGAAGGCAGTCGGCGTTGTGCGTGCGGGCGGAGGCCCAGGCCATGAGAGTGGCGGCCTTGTTGTCCTTGCCCATGAGCCCGGCCAGGTAGCGGATGTTCTCGGGGCTCACGCCGCAGATCCTGGAGGCCCACTCGGGCGACTTCGGGGTTCCGTCGTGGGTTCCCAGGACGTAGTCCTTGAAGTTGCCGGCCGGGTCCTCGCCCTCGGGCATGTGGTCGGCGTCGAAACCTACGGTGTGGGTGTTCAGGTAATCCCAGTCTATCAGGCCCTTCTCGCCGTCAAGCTCCAACATGGCGTTCGCGATGCCCAAGAACAACGCCATGTCGGTCGAGGGACGACAGGGAATCCACTCCGCATCCACGAGCGCATAGGAGTCGTTGTAAAACGGATCGACCGCAACGAACTTCGCGCCGGCCTTCTTCATCTGCAGCAGATGGTAGGCGGGGTTGCCGGCGGACGACCAGGCCGGGTTCGTGCCGAACATGACCACGACCTCGCTGTTGCGCATGTCGAGGCGGTCGTTGATGCCCTCGTTCGGCTGCGGGGCGATGCCCACCACATCGGGCGTGTACGTCCACGCGCCGCGCGACGTGGTGCCCCAGTGGCCGATGTAGCCGCCGTAGAGGCTTAGGAACTTGGAAACGGGGCCGCCGTCGGCGAAGAACGCGCGGTTGCCATGGGCATCCTTGATGCGCTTGATCTCGTCTGAGATGTAGGTATACGCCTCGTCCCAGGAGATACGCTCCCATTCGTCCTTGCCGCGGAGGTCTCCGTGTGCGTTCTCGCCGCCGCCGGGCTGCCAAGACTTGCGCTTCATGGGGTACTTCAGGCGGTCGGCGGACAGCACGTGGTTGCGCTGGGCGCGGCCGCGGACGCAGGCTCGCTGCTGCGGGTAGTCGGGGCTGTCCTCGTGGGTGTCGTCGGTCTTCTGGCGTATGACCACGCCGTCCTTCACGAGCGCCTTGTTGAGGCACCGACCGCCGCAGTTGTGCCAGCAGGCCGCCGTGACCCAGGTGCCGTCCGTGATGTTGCGCGCGTCGGCGGCCTCGTCCTCCTTCGCCGGCTCCACCTTGTTGGGCGCGCAGCCGGCCAGGCCGCCCACGGCCAGGGCGGCCGTGGCGGCGGCGCTGGCTTTGACGAAGCCTCTTCTGCTCAGCTCCGAAGACTGCCGAACCTTCTCCATGTAGCTCGTCATCTCTTCCCTCCTTTTTCGTGCTTTCCCCTTGGAGCAGCACCTTATCGGCGCCTTGCGACGAGACTACAAACCGGCGGCGTTAATAGCAATGGCCGCCACCTTGAGTGTTTCTTAAGAAGATGTTTACCAATTATTAATGATTCCCCTGGTCGTGTTATCCCTGAAACGCGGGAAGGCGGGCCGCTGGGCCCGCCTTCCCGCATGGTCGGCGTTCGCGGTCCGCAAAGGACGGCCGCGCGGAGAGTTTTAGAGGTTGCCGAACAGCAGTTCCGTCTCATCGGACCAGGACTCTTCGTCTACGACCCAAGCATCCCCTTGCTTCACCAGGTCAACACCGATGTAGGTCTCGGTCGTGTCCGTGGTCTTCTCCATGGCGGCATTGAACAGCTCGCCGAGCTTGGCCTTAACGGCCGCCTCGTCCATCGAGCCCGCCTCCGTGGAGCGCGAGAACGCCGTGGCGTCCGCCATGAAGGCGCCGGCGAACGCGTACACGTCGCGCATGGTCACGTCGGCATACGTGGTGCCGGTGCCATCGCTGCTCGTGTAGGTGCCGTCAAGCTGGTAGTCAAAGTCGGCAAGCAGCCACTGGACGAACGCAACCGGATCTACGCCCAGCTCGGCAAGGCTGTAGCCGGCGCTGTCGGCGAACTCGGCATCGAGCTGGGCCGCAAGCTGTTGCACGAATGCCGGGTCCTGGTTCTTCAGCTTGTCGAGCTCCGCTTGGGCCACGGCCTCGGCCTGCTTCTCGTCCTCGGTGGCAGCGAGCCCGGAGTTCGAATCCGAATAGGGTGCGTTGTCCACCACCGTCACCGAACCGGGATTCGCTGCGATGTAGGCCATGGCGCCGAAGCCGATGACCAGATACAGAATGAACGACAGCACGGAGAGCACGATGCCGATGATGCCGCATACCTTGCCGCCGGTTGCCTTGCCGTCCTTGCCGGCCTCCTTCACGGCCTTCACCGCGAGCACGATGGCGACGATGCCCAGGATGATGCCGAAAAGCGGCGCCCACGCCAGCAGGATGGCGAAGATGCCGCACACGAGCGCGCCCGTGGCCTTGCCGCTCTTGGCAGGCTGCTGGTAGTAGCCGGGAGCGGGCTGGCCGTACGGGTTAAAGGGCTGGCCGGGAGCTACAGGCTGCTGCGGCTGGCCGTAAGGCGCGGCTGGCTGGTACGGCTGCGCAGGCTGGTCCTGCCC
>ENA-OWZV01000419-OWZV01000419.1-human-gut-metagenome-genome-assembly--contig:-NODE-419-length-9891-cov-18.175580_pt1 | contig 9891 bp, 10 predicted proteins | sample MGYA00249264_ERZ652123 | MGnify/ENA primary metagenome ERZ652123 (study PRJEB26925, sample SAMN05827256) | human gut metagenome | biome: ENVO:2100002; feature: ENVO:00000062; material: ENVO:00002003... | reverse complement strand
ATGTGAACAAACTGGCAGCCTACCTGTTTGTGCCATACTTTGTTTGGATTTTATTCGCTACCTATTTGACGTTAGGAGTAGCGATGATGAATTAGTGGCTTGCTGGCCAATATTTTAAAATAACTACGCAACGAAGATACTAAAAGAAGCTAGCCACGAGGGTTAGCTTCTACACCAGTCTTCCAGACCGTGTCGAGGTCATCGGGGTACCCTCCCGATGGCCTCTTTTCAATATTTATAATGTATCAACAGTGACTTTTTTTGTCAACTTTAAGGTTAAATTTGTGTGATCTACGCTGGTTACTCTGACTGGTATATTGCGAAGCGTCTTGGTTACAGCAGTTTAAAGGAACTTCACCGCATGTACGGCCATGTCTTCACGCAAATGCAGGCCGAAGCTGACACCAAGTTGCGGGTGTCAATCGGTCAAGAGTATCTTGGAAAAAAAGGGACAAAGTAGTAAAAATGCCTTCAAAAGACTGAAAACATCATCGGTCGCCACATTCCGTGCTGGACGCTGGATTCAGCGATCATTAGGGAACTTCTAAAAACTCAATGCATTTATCACCGCCCAAAACCCTTGAGGCACAATAGTTTCCACGTTTCAGGGGGGATTTGCCTTTTTCCACGAATACTTGTTCGTGAAAGTCCCCGATCAATGCCCCCTAAGTTATCCCTTTTAGTCCTTTCTCCCCAAAACAAAAACCCCCGAAACACCATTCTAAAGGCATTTCGAGGATTTCATTTGTTCTTATTTGTTCTATTTCTCACCCGTACGGGATTCGAACCCGTGTTTCCGCGCTGAGAACGCGGCGTCTTAACCCCTTGACCAACGGGCAATGAGTGGCGCTTAATATCGTACCTAAATTATTCTACAGGAAAGTGCGAAAATGTCAAATACATTTTGACAGCACTTGGTGACAACTGATGCGGGTTTTCGCTTTTTCCTGTCAGTCATTTTGGCTAATGATAGATGATGCCACTCGTGTTGCTAATAAAGTTTCTTTTGAGCCGATTGATAGTCTTTGAATGCCCCGATCGTCAACTCGCGATCATGTTGGGTCAGAGCAAGCATGTCGCCTTTCAAGCCGGCATTGATGAAATCATAGATAGCGGCATCGCGAAAGCCAATTGCCGCAGCATCGTCTGCTGTGTTGCCATAGTATACCTGCTTAATGTTGGCCCAGATAATGGCGCTGAGACACATGGGACATGGCATGGCAGATGTGTAGAGTTCACAGCCGGTTAAGTCATGTGTGCCAAGTGCCTGGCCAGCTTTTCGAATCGCCGTGATCTCGCCATGGGCGGTTGGGTCGTGATCGACCAGCACTTGATTATGCGCGCGGCTGACAACTTTACCATCTTTGATGATCACACAACCAAACGGACCGCCATCGCTACCATTGACGTTTGCCTTGGCTTCTTCATTGGCCATTGCCATAAATTCTTTTCGATACATAAGCGATTCCCTCCAAAAAGACAGTACTCACCACGCCAAAAATTCACTAGCGAGCATTTTCTTGATGGCATCCGAATGATTAGATGCCTTATATCCCAAAATTCACGACAACTTAAGCCTTGATCTGATTAACCAAATCCGCAACAACTGCGTGCGTCAATTGACTAGTAGCTGGTGACACCGGGTTTTTCCCTTCTGGATCCGCCACAGCCTGAACAAAGGCCTGAACCATTGGCTGAAAACCGCGCGTTGTTAACATCGGCTGCCAATCAGGCGCGAATGTCTGCGTTGCCCCGCCACGTCCGTAAACGACGAGTTGATCAAGATTCTGCACACGCTGAACGCCACTTGGAGCCGCAACCTGAGCTTCTTCAAGATTGGTACCTGCTTGTAAGTCAATCCCGGCTTCACCGCGGATGCCCGGTGCGGTGAAAATCACACTAGCTTGCTGCAGTTTACCATCATCGCCGGTATGCAATGAATATCGGGTATTTGGTTTTTCTGGATACCCTGCCAACATTAAGGCCGTATCTACCGGATGAATAAAGAGATCCCACAGTGCATGTTCTGGATCGTCAGGGGCATCAATCCGATTTTTGTCAACGCGAACGCCGGTTTTATCATCGACTTCAGCCAAGTCCTGAATCATAGGCGCAAATCGTCGATTGAATCCAACCGTTAGCAGCACGTGCTGGGTATCGGCTAAATCATATAATTCATTGATTTGGCCCATATCTGTGGCAAGTGGTTTATCAACAAAAACGTTGACGCCTTTTTCCAGAAAATGTTTCACATACTGATAATGGGTTTCCGTTGGCGTGTGGATCATGACGGCATCGAGCGGTTGCGCATCCAAATCCTCTAAAGTCGTGCCCGCAATCGCGAGTCCGTCTTGTGTTGCCAATTGTTGCAATTTATCGTCGTTGCGGGTGCTCAGTACCCAGTGCACTTGATTCTGCATTTGTGTGTAAACTGGCAGATATGCTTTCTGCGCAATCGTACCAAGTCCCATGACACCAATCGTTAACATCGTTTCACCTGTTCTTTCATGACAAAATAATTTACTTTCACACTAGCACAGGCCCCTGTCAGGGTAAAGATAAGCATTCGTAATGATCCGCCTGCCTAGTCAAATGCCACTATTATTAACACAGTATACCACTGGTCCTGTCCTTCTATTTTACGCCTCTCCGTTCTTAACGACCATTCAGCGACAACTTGAAAACTTTCAAAAAGAAGTTTACGGTTATTATGTAAACTAAAATAAAGTAGCCGCTTTTGTACGCTGCTTGATCCTACACGGATCGTCACATCAAACGCGAGATGACAATTAGTCCGCTCTTCTTTTTTCTACTCAAATTTAAGCGACGCCTAAAGCGACACAAAGTACCATTAATCATACAAGGAGGACTCGTTGTGAAACCTGCAAAAACTAAGTTTAGTGATGCCCCTGATGGCAGTATTCATCAATATGATCAGATTTTGAAATATTTTAACGATCAACCAGCCGATCAAACGAAACCGCGTGGTAATCGGATCACATTTGTCACAACCGGCATTATCGGTTTTGATGGCGGTCAAACAACGATGCTGCATCTAGGTACGCTGCTGGCCAACGCCGGTTACGATGTCTATTATTTAAGCTATGTCCCACAAAGCCAAGACGAAATGATTCAGAATGCTGAATTTAATTATCCCGGTTACAAAGGAACCTGTCTGCCAATGGGCGAACTTGAGTCCCATCGTTCCGATATTTGGGTCGCCACGTTATGGGAGTCCGTTTATGTGATCAAGAACAAACCGGGGTACAAAATGTATTTTGTTCAAGATTACGAACCGTATTTCTATCCATATGGCGATCGCTATCAGATGGCGCGACGAACTTACAGTCTAGGTCTGCACATGGTATCGCTTGGTCCATGGTGTGCCCACATGATCACCATGCATTGCAAGGTTCACAGTCCTATTGATGTGATTAACTTTCCTGTCGATGTTGCACGGTATCCATTCAAGGAACGCGACATGACACCTTATGAACAAAAAAAACAAATCAAGCTTGCTGTCTATACCAAGTGGAGCAGCCCGCGGCGCGCACCCATCAACATTCAGATTGTCCTCGAAAATTGCCGCCAGTTACTGCGCGCCAAAGGAATCGATCTCAAAATTCAATACTTCGGTACCGGCCGCAGCAAACGATTCATCAATGGTGAAAACCTTGGTAAGCTGACTCCCCCGGAATTAAATCGACTTTACCAAAGTGCTGATTTCGGGATCGCGCCATCTATGACCAATTTTTCGCTTGTCCCTTATGAAATGATGAGCACTGGCCTGCCACTCATTGATTTTAAGGAAGGCACGGGAAGCTACTTCTTGAAAGACGGGACCTATTTTGCCAGTCACCTTGATGAACGAGATCTGGCCAAAACGCTTGCAAATGCTTGTGCCAACCCTGACACGATCAGCAACCAAGTCCAAAATGGTCAAGCCTTTCTTAAAACGATCGGCTGGGACCGGACTGAAAAAGACATGCTGGCGATCATTGCAAACCTGTATGCTAATGTCGATGTGGTCAAATCCTAAAAAAACTGACTGTGAAGCTAGCTCGGCGCTTGTCGCCGGGCTTTTTTTCTGGGAAAATAAACCTTGGTAATGATCAACATTATTTTTTTCTACTCAGAATAGTTAATGTTGGTATTAAAAACTTTGGAGGGAACATTATGTCAACACTGGGAAATATTTTTGTGTTGCTCGGATTAGTTGGTTCCGGATGGGGCATCATTCGGCTACTTCGACAACGCAAACATCCCCTGACCAAACGCTTGAATCTGATCATGCTGATTGGCGGCATCATTTTAGTGATTGTCGGCAGTCCGATGGCAAACACCAAGGCTGCATCCGGATCACCGCATCAATCGTCGTCAGTCAGCAAAACGAAGGCGCTGACTGCCAAACAACAAAGCCGCCTCGACGCGGAAAAGGCGCATGGCAAAATTCTGCTAGCAGTGAAAGCCAAGAAAGTAGCCGAACTAAAGGCACTTAAGAAGGAAGAAGCTAGCTTAGAATCTGAAGCAAGTTCACAGGCAGCGGCTTCCAGTGTTGCTGCCGCATCATCATCCAGAGCAGCTTCTGAGGCGGCTTCCAAGGAGGCATCGGCGAGCCAAGTTGCCGCGTCTGAACAAGCCGCCGCAGCATCATCGCAAGCAGCTGCCGCAACACAAGCAGCCAAACAAGCCGAGGAGGCACAAAAGTCAGCCGCTAACCAACAAGCCACTCAGCCACAACAACAGGCCCCCGCTAAAAGCGGAGATTTGTATACAGGTAACCAAGGCACCATCATCGGAAACAGCCGCAGCAAAATTTACCATGTGCCTGGTCAAGCTGGCTATCACATGAATTCAGCCAACGCGGTTTACTTCAATTCCGAAGCTGATGCACAAGCAGCTGGTTATCGAAAGGCCTTACGATGAGAAAAAATAAATTACTTCAACTTTTCATGCCGCTGGCCGTTGTTGTTCTTCTTCTCGGCGGTTGCAGTACAACTAATAGTCGTTCAGTAAAGTCAGCTGGCGATCCAGTTGCCAGCCAAACCAAGGCTAACAAAAAGACGCAGTCAGCTATCAGCAGCCTTGATTCAGAACTGACGGAAAAACGCAAAGAGATCACCGATCTCAAAGCCAAGTTAGCGAAAACACAACCTGCTGCAAGTGAATCATCAACAAGTGCTGCTACCACGACAGCGTCCGATCTCGCCAATCATGACTACACTGGCCAACAAGAAATCATTGTCAACAAAAATAATCCTGCATTTAGTGATGCTGATCTATCTACTGCCAAGGGTGCTTGGGCAACTTATTCTGATCTCGATGGTCAAAATCGCGTGACAGATGCAAATGCGCTTTTAAATAAATCACTCATGCCAACAGCCAAGCGTGAACCACTCACATGGAACCCAACTGGCTGGCACAACAAGAAAACCGCGCATGGTTGGCTGTACAATCGCAGCCATCTTATTGGTTATCAATTAACCGGCGAAAACAACAACCCCAAGAACCTCATGACCGGCACGCAAACCCTTAATACACCACTCATGCTGGCTCATGAGATGGATATCGCTTATTACCTCAAACAAAGTACCAGCCATTATGTCCGCTACGAAGTCAAACCAATTTTCCGTGGCAATGAATTAGTGGCTCGTGGTGTTCAGATGCGTGCGCAAAGTATTGGTGACAATCAAGTCTATTTTAATGTTTACATTTTTAATATTGAACCTGGTTATACAATCAACTATGCTGATGGGACAAGCACTAAGAATTAAAATCTATCAGCGTCACTTAAAGCCGTTAGACGTCATAACAGTCGAAACGGCTTTTTTGATTCAGTTTTTGGAGGTCCCTGATGACAAATCAAATCTTTTTTGACGGTATCCTGCTTCTTTTAACAATCGGTGCCATCACAGAAATAACTGGTGTCGTTAAAGTCATAAAAGCAAAACGTCCGACAAAAGGTGCCAATTCTTATCAAGTTGTCATGTTATCGGCAAAAATGTTGAAAACATTTCCTGAAGAAATGAAACGGGCCCAAAAAGTCGCTTTGCTGCTTCGCCTTAACTTATTCAGTCTGAGTGCCTGCATCGGTTTCCTGATTGCTGGCATCTACCAACTTAATGTCTACGCTGACCCAACCGTTTGCAGTGTAAGCGCTTGGCTAACGGTAATTGTCACCATCACTTTGATTTATCTAAGCTGTCAGTCATACACAATCTCACGTCACATGATGGAGAAGTATTTCGAAATATCACCGTCGAGCAAAGAAGACATCCTCCCCTTCACACTTGAACAAGGTCACCGCAGTTTTATCGGTAGGATCACGGCCCTATTTGGCTTGTTAATTATGGAGGCAGCATTTGTGCTGTTGGTGATTTTTTAGACTTAAACACATCATTGACACCACCCATGTACGCTGCTTTTTAAAATTGATACAATCTGAATCGCTCCGTATAATAGGCACCAAGTACTGATGCAAAAAGAAGCTAGCCATGGATCGAAAACGTTTCTTGGCGACCCAGCTTCCATTATCATATGACATACACAAAAAATGGAGGATTTAAAATGAAAATCATTAATGTCAAACTTGTCGTCAAACCCGATCGCGATGCGGCATATCGGCAATTCATCGCCGCTTTGGTCCAAGGTTCACGTGCGGAACAAGGGAACCTTAGCTACGATCACTATCAAAGTCTCACCACTCCGAATGAATATGAAATCATCGAACATTGGCGAGATGCTGAAGCGGTTGAAAGTCATAATGGGACGGCGCATTTTCAAAAGTTTTTGGCTGGAATCAATGAATTTCTGACTGAGCCTTTAGAAATATTGCGCATGAACGACCATGCTTAATTTTTCAATCAAACACCATAAACGATTGTTTGGACAATGTCATCGTTAAATCCTTAACAGTGCAAAGGCTGTCTTCGTACAGAGCAAGAAAGAGGCAAATCATGGACATGCCAACAATTGAAGCCTTAAAAAGGGCTCGCATTAAGTGGTTAGATGTATCACAAGAACCACTTCATTGATATTCGCACGCCGTTTCCAGACATGTTTCATGATAATATTTCTCTGGTTTCATACAAAGACGCTGATGGCAATTTGATGCTGAGTGATGACGGTTATACCATGGACGAACTTGGAACCTTAGGATTTGACACGAACACATCAGTTAAAAGAAAGAAGTATTTCAATGACACTCTCCTTTCCTTCGGCGTTCAATATGCCCAACTGGTGAGCTAACCATCAAAATACCTTCCCTCTCCAAATATGCACAAGCAGAATTACAGCTTATTCAATGCATCACGCAGATTGGCGATATGCTCGCAACTTCAAGAGATAGAACCAAAGACTTATTTCTAGAAGACGTTGTCAACTTCTTAATTAACAGCGATATTTCGGTCAATACAAATGTCAAATACACAGGTCAAAGTGGCAATAACATCAACTTTGAAATTCTGATCGGTCGAACGAAAACAACCTCCGCTAAGGCATTAAAACTAGTGAATAATCCAACTGGAAATGCCTACAAAGAACCAATCTTTTCAATTACAGATGTACGTTCATTTAATGATGAAATTAAGTTCTACTTGCTCGCAAACGATCTGGAACGTAATACTTCTCCAAGCTTTCAGTCGGCAGCAGAGGGTTACAATATCACGCTCTTGCCATGGTCTCAAAAAGCCAGTTGGATTGGTCAGTTGAGGCTGGCTTGAAGTAGCGTTGCCGAAGCACTTTTCTAAGACCTAATAGCACTAACGGACACGAACTAGTTCGCAACAAGCGTTCTCAAACGCTGATATTAATATGCCAACTAGATATTGGGTCAATATATGGATATAGGCTTGATTTCGCGATGTCATTTATCACCCGCTGAAATCACACCGTGTTTTTAGTCTATACACCAAAAGAAAGCCAGTACTGGCAATCCAGCGGACACAAAAAGAGCCTCAAAATTGGTATATAAATGTTTTGACCCTTTTGGCTATTCAGTCAAAATTCAGTCACGAACATTTACAACACAATTTTGTGGCTCTCATTTTTTCCTATTCAAGCAACCTCAAACCCACGCTATTAAAGCCGTGCGTTCAATTCCTTGGTCATATCCTCATAACCCGGACGGCCGAGCAATGCGAACATGTTCTTCTTGTTGTGATTTGCTTGAACACTGATTTCATAGGGTTTCAAATCGCCGGTGTAAAAGCAAAAATAGCTCTATATCAATTTCTTAGGTTTCATAATTTCGGATTCACTTCACCACAACTTCACCACGAATTACTTATATTTATAATATTGCATAAGTAAAAAAGCCCTCCACCTGCGTTAGCGAGCAGAGGACTATTGTGCTGCAATTTAGCGGATAAATTTAATCAGCACAAGCAAACACTTGTTTGCACAATGCTGGTAAGGTGCTCAGATTGAAAAAAGACCCTAAGATTATGGAATAGGCATTTAGCTCATCTATTGGTTATTTACGGCGTTGACACATGTTTAAACTTTGTATATACTGAAATTGTAGCTTAGGAAAATAAATATAAGGAGGTTTAATAATTTCGTTTTTTTATAAAAGTAAGCCTTTCGTGAATTATTTTGGATTTATTCTTGAACAAACCTTTGAAAGGTGGATTTATGCTATGGATTTAAAAATATCCAAGTGGGGAAACTCGCAGGGAATTCGTATTCCCCTTCCAATTCTTGAACAGATGGGAATCAATAGTCCTGACGGAGAGTCAGTTTCTATCTCTGTAAACAACGATGGTGTTGCTACTTTAAAAAGAGCAGTAAAGTTTAATGAATATGCTGATCTATTCAAAGGGTTTGACTATAAAGCTTATACCGGCAAAACGTCACTTGGTAACAGAGAAAATCGTCTAGGTGATCCTGTCGGTAAAGAAAAAATCTAAATCTTTCTTTTTGCCTATCATCTGCGCGCTTAGTAATCTCACAACTAAGCAGTGAACTTTTAATGGGCAAGAAAGGAAGATCCTATGATCAAAAGCAACTTTTCTGTTCCTCTGCCAGGTCAAATTTATAAATTTGACACGACAAGTAGTTCAAAAGCTGGGCACGAGCAAATGGGCTATCGTCCACAACTCGTTATCAGTGTTGAGAGCAAAAATCGAATTACTGGCGTTGTCTCGTGCCTACCGATTACATCAAGTGATCACGGGTACCCTTCTCATATTGCTCTGCCAGATGGGCTTACCATCAAAGGCTTCATCGAAACAGAACATGTAAACACCTATGATTTGCAATTTCGACAGGCAAAGCTTGTTGGAGATGTACCACCTGAAGTGCTTGAGCAAGCACGACGCTACGTGGCACTTTCTCTAGGAATCGCATAGGCAAGGTTGTCACCTTGAGCAGGTGACACAGGCTGGCTAAGAGGTTTTTAGCCAGTTTTTTTGTATAAAAAAAGTCTTCCTGAGCGGGGAAGACAGAACGGCAAGGTATGACAGGCCAGAGCTAAGTCATTACGTCCTAAACAATAGCAAACTTAGCCAAAGTTGTCTAACATTTTGATGAGGTTAATTTTAGCCAACCTTAGCTATCCTTTACAGTACCACGGAACAGCACCAATTTATTAAATTTTTCAAGAAAATCTTGGATAGAACCTGATAGACACGGATAAAGCAAAAAAAGGCTCCCACCCGCCTTAGCGAGCAGAAGGCATTTTTGTTACCTGATATACAGACTTTCTCCTGGATGAATGACGCTGTAGATTGACTTGCCATTGTTAGCAGCCAGCGTGTACATGCTGATGCCATACTTGCTGGCAATGCTCCAGAAGCTGTCACCATATCGGACTGTGTAGTACGTGTGGCTTACCAGCGAAGTATATCCAGACGAACGCGAGCCATAGCTCTCCCCACCATTCACGCCCAA
>ENA-OWZV01000418-OWZV01000418.1-human-gut-metagenome-genome-assembly--contig:-NODE-418-length-9906-cov-8.677089_pt1 | contig 9906 bp, 8 predicted proteins | sample MGYA00249264_ERZ652123 | MGnify/ENA primary metagenome ERZ652123 (study PRJEB26925, sample SAMN05827256) | human gut metagenome | biome: ENVO:2100002; feature: ENVO:00000062; material: ENVO:00002003... | reverse complement strand
GTGAATTTAAGTGACAACCATACGCATTCGGCAGAACCGTACAATTTTTGTCCGGACCATTGACATTCTTGCCATTTTAAAAGAGGTTGAACGACGTATTACCGGATATTATATGGCTGTGAAAATGACTGAGGCACAGTATCTTGAGCTTGAGGGTGCACTAGTGGATGCCATATGGTTTAGTAACGAAAAAATTAGCAAAGATGATCAAGTGAAACTTGGTGTGCAGTTGATTGATAGGTTGTTGGAAGAAGACGCGAAACGCGCATAGAAACACCGATGTCCACCGACAAAACCTGCAGGTGGGCATTTTTGTGGTAACTTCTCTGGCATTGGGTGGCAAAGGGTGGTAGCAAGTTTGGCAGAGGAGGCAACATTTGTTGGCTGCCTTCAGGGAAGCCGTTTTAAATGTACGTCACAATCGTGCGCTTACGGAGTATTTCTCAACATCAAAAAGCTGCAAGAAAATATTTCAATATCTGCTTAGTTATCTACTTTCTTTTGAAAAAACTGTCTTAAATTTTCCCAAAAGTTCTTTTCGGATACAGGTAGTTGCGCTGATGTCATAAGATCTATGTGGAAATTTAATACTGAAAAATCATAGTCAAAATACATACTGGGTACAATCTGATCCTGGTTACTCTTTTCGATATATCCAGATGCATGCTCAGAAAAATCTTCCATCACATGATCTACAGCCTCATCCAGCGTTACATTAGTTTTGTGATCGTTCCAAGTATATAAAGCTGTCAATATTAAGCACACATCCTTAACTAATTCACTGATTTCATGCTGTTAAAATTCTTCCAAAACATAACACCTAATAAGTTAAATCGGTGTTAATCTTTGTATTAATTTGAACTCGTAGATTTTTAACACCATTTTTACATCATCATTGCTATATTGTGGAGGTTAGAAAGGAGATTGTGGCTGATGGTTGAGATTATTGGATTAGTCACTGCAATTTTTATGATTGCCTATTTGCTTAATATCCTCGTAAATGGAGGTAAGAAAAAGTGACTTGGATAACATATACAATTTATATTCTAGTCCCTGTTCTGTTGGCTATACCTTTTGGGACGTATGTTAGCAAGGTAATGGCTGGTAAAAAAAATTTGCTAACTAAGATTATGACTCCCTTGGATAGGAAACTTTCAAAGTGCTTTCATTTCGATGACAAAATGGATTGGAAAAAATACGCACAGAGTGTTTTGTCATTCTCTTTTGTTAGTTTTTTAGTTTTGGTATTAATTCTGAAATATCAAAATCTTTTACCCGGGAATCCTCAGCAGTTTCCTGGATTATCATGGTCATTAGCCTTTAATACCGCAATATCATTTGTGACTAATACTAATTGGCAAAGTTATTCTGGGGAGCTTACCCTCTCGAATTTATCACAAAGTTTAGGATTAACCGTGCAAAACTTTGCTAGCGCAGGAGTTGGTATCGCTGTACTATATGCTTTAATTCGTGGATTAGTTGGTCATCAAAGAAAAGATTTGGGAAACTTCTGGCAGGACTTGACCAAGAGTATCATGTATATTTTGTTGCCTCTTAGTATTTTGGTTGCAACGATTCTTATCTGGACAGGAGTACCACAAAGTACTGCAGGTTTTACAACGGCTACCTTACCAGATAAAGTTTCAGTATCTTCTAATGGGACTCTTATACTAGGAGCTAAAGTAAATAACAAAACAAATAGGGTAACGCTTGACGGGAAAACTGTAAAAGGTGCTAAAGTAGCCAACAAAGAATCGTTACCAATTTTCCCGCAAGCTAGTCAGGTAGCGATTAAGCTACTTGGAACTAATGGTGGTGGGGTGTTAGGTGCCAACTCGGCACATCCATATGAAAATCCGACACCAATAAGTAATCTAGTTGAGTTCACGGCAATGATGTTACTTCCAATGTCACTTATATTTGCTTTTGGTAAGAGTATTGGCCGGCCAAAAGAGGGCTGGATGCTTTTTGCTGTCATGGTTTTTCTTTTTGGAATTGGACTTGTGGTTACGGGAATGTCTGAAAGTAGAGGTGTCCACGTCTCTGGGATAGGACCAATTACCATGGAAGGGAAAGAATCACGGTTAGGGGTACCGACTTCTGCAATTTGGGCTGTAGGGACAACGGCAACAAGTACTGGGGCTACTAATGCTATGCTTGACAGCTTTTCGCCATTAGGAGCGTTACTTCCAATGATGCTTATGCAATCTGGTGAGGTGGTTTTTGGCGGAGTCGGATCAGGTATGTACGGCATGCTGGGATTCGTTATTTTGACAGTATTCATTGCGAGTTTGATGGTTGGTCGAACTCCGGAATATTTAGGAAAGAAAATTGGCCCTTCAGAAATGCGAATGGCAGTATTAGCTTGTCTTGCCACGCCATTTTCAATATTAGTTGGTAGTGGAATCATTGCAGCTTGGCCTAAGTTAGTGACCCTCTTAACTAATAGTGGACCTCATGGCTTCTCTGAATTTCTATATGCATTTTCATCTGCTGGTGGTAATAATGGTTCTTCTTTCGGTGGCTTTAATGCTAATGTTCCAATATTGAATATTGCTTTAGGATTGGTTATGTTAGCTGCCCGTTTTATTCCCATCATTGCAGTTCTAAACATTGGTCAGCATATGGCTACGCAAAGACTCACTGCTGAATCATCTGGAACGTTAAAGACGACTAATGTTACTTTTGCAATTTTATTGATAATTGTCATCTTAATCATAGGCGTACTGAGCTTCTTCCCAGCATTATCACTAGGCCCGATTGCTGACTTTTTGAAATAATTGGAGGACTAATTACGATTATGACAAACACTAAGAAGAAAACATTGTTAAATATAGACACATTAAAAAGTTCTATTTTAAAATTCAATTTCAAAGATGAGCTAAATAATCCAGTAATGTTTCTCGTTTACATTTCTGGACTGATGACAACATTGCTTTTTATCTTGTCTTTGTTTAATGTCTCTGATCATATTGTCACTAGTGGTTTTATCGCCACAGTTGCAATTATCCTGTGGGTTACTTGCTGGTTCTCCAATTTAGCAGAAGCAACCGCAGAAGGTCGTGGGAAAGCTCAAGCAGCTACTTTAAAAGCATCACGAAAAGATGTTATCGCGCATCGAATTACTGATTTGAAACATCCCGACCAGTATACAGATGTTAGTGGGCCAACACTTGAAAAAGGTGATGCGTTCTTGGTCAATGCTGGAGAACAAATTCCAGCAGATGGTGAGGTAGTGGTAGGGGCTGCATCAGTTGACGAAAGTGCTATTACTGGTGAATCCGCACCTGTGATTAGGGAAGCAGGGGGTGATCGAAGCGCAGTAACTGGAGGAACAATTGTGTTGTCTGATCATTTGATAGTTAAAGTCACACAAGAACGTGGTCATAGTTTTCTTGACAAAATGATTGGAATGGTGGAGGGGGCAAATAGACAGAAGACACCTAATGAAATAGCTTTAGAAATTTTTTTAATTGCCCTGTCATTAATATTCGTTTTGGTAACCGCCTCACTTTTTACCTATTCTAAATTTTCTGCGGTCCTTATGGGTAGAAATAATCCAATTTCAATTGTTTGGTTAATTGCTTTATTTGTATGTTTAGCCCCTACTACTATCGGAGCCTTGCTATCTGCCATTGGGATCGCAGGTATGAGCAGATTAAACGCTGCTAACGTTTTAGCGATGAGCGGTCGAGCAATTGAAGCTGCAGGTGATGTTGACGTTTTATTGCTAGATAAGACTGGAACCATTACATTTGGTAATCGAAGAGCTTCTGATTTTATTCCTGTTGATGGACATACTCAAGAAGATCTAGCAGATGCAGCACAGCTGGCTTCCTTGGCTGACGAAACACCAGAGGGACGATCAATTGTTGTATTAGCAAAAGAAAAGTTTAATTTGCGTGGACGTTCCGTTGGAAGTGATCAATATCAGTTCGTACCCTTTACTGCCCAAACAAAGATGAGTGGCGTTAACTATCAGAGACATGAAATACGAAAAGGCGCTGCACAAAATATTCAGCAATATGTTGAAATCCATAAACAGCAATATAGTCAGGAAACTGCAGCAGCAGTTAATAAAGTTGCTCGTCAAGGTGGGACCCCATTGGTTGTTACAAAAGACTTTGTTGTTCTGGGCGTCATTGCGCTAAAAGATATCATAAAGCCTGGTGTCAAAGAAAAATTTGCAGACTTACGTAAAATGGGTATTCAAACTATTATGATTACGGGTGACAATCCTGTTACTGCGGCCGCAATTGCGGCTGAGGCGGGCGTAGATGACTTTCTCTCCCAAGCAACACCCGAAAGTAAAATGGCGACAATTCATAGTTACCAAAAAAAGGGACACTTGGTAGCAATGACCGGAGATGGAACTAACGATGCACCAGCGCTTGCACAAGCTGATGTAGCAGTTGCAATGAATTCAGGGACTCAGGCCGCTAAAGAGGCCGGTAATATGGTTGATTTAGACTCCTCTCCCACAAAGCTGATTGATATTGTACGAATAGGGAAACAGCTACTAATGACTAGGGGAAGTTTGACAACTTTTTCAATTGCGAATGATATTTCTAAATATTTTGCGATTATACCAGCGATCTTCATGAACATGTATCCACAATTAAAGATACTAAACATTATGCAACTCTCAAGCTCTACTAGTGCAATTTTATCAGCTTTGATTTTCAATGCATTAATCATCGTCGCACTAATACCACTTTCACTTAAAGGTGTTAAATACCGTGAAGTACCCGCTGTCAAGCTCTTAAATCACAACCTTGTCATCTATGGATTAGGGGGGTTGATCGTTCCTTTTATTGGTATTAAGCTAATTGATCTAGTAATAGCACCTTTGATTGGCGTATTGTAGTTGTAAGGAGCATTTGATCATGCAAAAAATTTTAATTCGGGCTAGCGGTATTCTTTTACTAATAATAGTTGTAACTGGTCTTTACACGGCAGTCATGACTGCAATTGGGCAAACATTTATGCCAGTACAAGCAAATGGTAGTTTAATCACGAGAAATAAGAAGGTTGTAACTGGATCAACTAAAATCGCGCGTCCCTTGTCAGATGATAAGGATTTGTGGGGCCGGGCAATGACAATTACTACCGATAAAACTGGTGTTTTGCAAGCAGGAGCATCCAATATTAGTCCTAATGATAAAACTTATCAAAAACACCTTAAAAGTTTGAGAGATGAAATTCTGAAAAGAAATCCAGCTTCTTCAAGTTCAGTCCCTGAAGAATTATTGACAACATCAGGTAGTGGGGTAGATCCAGATATTAGTTTAAGTGCTGCAATTTGGCAAGTACCAAGAATTGCAAAGGCTCGTGGCCTCAATAAATCATCAGTGCTAAAGGTGATTCATGCCCAGTCTAGTCCTACGCTAGATAAGATATTAGGCGAACAAACAGTTAACGTACTTCTAGTGAATCAAGCACTCAATAAATTGAAAGATTGATTCAAGTTAAAGGGGTTTCGCATCAACTGATGTTGAAGAATAAGGTTACCATTTGAGACAACTCGCTATTTGGTGAGCTGTCTTTTTCAGATTCTATCGTCACGGGTAAGATTCGTGTGGGAAAGCCAGCTGATTCTTGATGCCAAAACAGGATCATTTTAGTGACTTGATGAGGCGGTTAACGCCTTCGATTGGACCGTTGGAATAAGGGCTAGTGACAGCGGAGAGAACAGCGACTTTGTGTCGCTTAAGCGTTGCAATCGTCATGCCCATTGCCGTATCGTTTAGCTCGCAAGTAGCTAACAGGGTTGCCAGTTCCGCGGGAAACTGTCTCGCCATCAAAGTATCATGAAGTACTAAAATCGGTGGACAGAGCTTGTCAAAGTGGAGTTTTTCGAGTAGTCGTAAAATCAGTAGGACTTTTAGAGCTTGGTCGATGATCTGTTGAATCCAAAAAGCTGAGATTCCGATAATGCGGGTGATTTTTTGGACGCATACAAGCATAGAATGGACACGGATTAGGTTTGTTTTTGTCTTGCAGGACAAGACTCAAGCCTTCATTATTGATTACTGCACAAGACTGAAAGTATAAATTCGTTAAAGAGTCGGTTCTTGATTTAAAAACATTGTGAATAAAGAACGTGTACTCTTTGGATGTTTTCTATATTCAAAGATCGGAATTGATTGGAATTGAGTCATCTATATTAAAACCAAGAACCAATTTTATGAGATAGAAAATGGACCTTATGTCGAACCGTATCAGGAAATTGACGTAGTCAGATTATTTTTATCAGCACGTATTTTCACCGTATTTTTTAAAACGAGTAGAGTTAGTGTTAGTGTTAGTGAATGACAATTTTTCTGACAAACGACTGAAATTGCAATTCTATCTTAGCTTTCTTGAGTAAGATTATAATAAATCTGAGGTTCGATATTGTTTCTAAATAACAGGTTATGAAAACAGCAATTTAAACAAAATATCCAGATCTTTTCTAATTATGCAAGCTAGATATATAACGAACATGAGGTTAACTAGACTATGAATGAATATAGGACACAAAACAAGAATCATGGACAATTGAAAATATTTCTTGGCTATGCTGCTGGTGTTGGTAAAACATATGAGATGCTTGAAGAAGCTCATCAGTTAAAACAGCGAGGGGTGGATGTCGTAGTCGGCTACGTAGAACCTCAGATACGTCCTGAAACAACAAAATTACTGAATGGATTAGAAAGACTTCCACAAAAATATGTATATGATGACATAACTGTCAACGAATTCAATTTGGATGCGGCTTTAAAACGACACCCTTCGATTTTAATTGTTGATGAATTAGCACACACAAATCTAAATCAAAAATACCATGAAAAAAGATATCAGGATATAGAAACTCTTCTAGAGGCTGGTATTAATGTATTTACAACCATGAATGTACAACATTTAGAAAGTCTCCACGATATCGTGGAAACTTTTACACATGTTCATGTGCGCGAACGAGTTCCCGATCGTTTTTTCGACCAAGCAGATCAAATTGAATTAGTTGATATTGACCCTGATGATCTTCTAGATCGAATGCGTTTGGGGAAAATATATCCACATGATATAGCCCAACGTGCATTAAACAACTTCTTTACAATTAAAAATCTAACTGCTCTTAGAGAAACAGCTTTACGTCGGATGACCATGAGAGTTTCCGTTAAGCAAGAAGCAATTGAAAGGTTATTAGTTTGTTTTTCCGGATCACCGACAAGCAAGACTGTTCTACGTTCAGCTGCTCAATTAGCACACGCATTTTCAGGGGAACTTACTGCACTTTATATTGCACGAAATGAAAGTGAACCCTCTTCAGATGTAAAAGCAAACTATCATCTTGCAGAAGAACTTGGAATGCGAGTGGTTACACTATATGGAGAACATCGTGGCACTTTAATTACTGAGTATTGTAAAAGTAAATACATTACCAAATTAATTTTGGGTTCTGGTAAGACTTCTTTGATAACAAAGATTAGATATGGTGGTAGCTTAGTAGATGAACTTAATAAATCGCTTCCAGAAGTTGATAAATATATCATTCCACATGAAAAATATGGCCGTAGGCCGTGGATAATAAAGAAAATACGGTTGTCTGAGGTGTTTAAAGATAGCTGTGTGATAATCGCTATCCTGTCATTGATCACGCTATTGGGGGAAATATATAAACTATTTCATATATCAAATATTAACACCGTACTACTTTACATTCTTGGGGTGATGGTGGTTTCATTGTTAACTCATACCAAGTGGTCAGGTTTTGTTACTGCAATATGTTCTGTCGCTTTATTTAACTTCTTCTTTACTTATCCTTACGGGTCTTTAATTAGTGCATCACAAAATTGGATTACTTTTGTCATAATGGGAATTGTTGGTTTACTAAGTAGCTCGTGGACAACACGATTGCAACTTCAATCTGCTTACGAAGCTAAACGAGCAGAACGTACGGAAATTCTACTAAATGCTAGTCATGCATTTGAAAAGACTAATACTCTTAATGATGTTCTTGTTGTTTTAGGTCACCAAGCCAATGAACTTTTTAAGCGAAAAATCGTCATTTATCCTAAACAGAAAGACAACTTAGGAATACCAATAGTTTTTCCTTATGGAACATCAAATTTTGCTTCCAGCAGTGTCCCCAATAATGAACGTGCTATTGCTAACTGGGTTCTTAAACATAACCATCCCGCTGGAAAAATGACAGATACTCTGCCTAGGGAAGGTAGTTGGTATTTGCCTATTCAGGAAGACAACAACACTCCGGTTGCCGTCATGTGTATTATCTTAAACAAGGAAGATCAGTTTGACTCATTAACACGAAACCTGATAGTATCGATACTAGATACTAGTACACTTGCGATTCAACGAATTAGAGAGGCCGAAGATAAACGTCAGGTTGCTTTAACAATGCGGCAAGAAAAATTGAGATATGACTTACTTCGTGGTATCTCTCATGACTTACGTACCCCTTTAACTACAATTTCTGGGAATGCGGATATGATCAGAAGTCAAGGAGATAAGCTTTCAATAGCCCAAATTAAAGAACTAGCTCAGTCTATTTATAACGATTCCAATTGGTTAACTCAAATGGTTGAAAATCTTTTATCTATGACTCGGATTACAAATGGAAAATTTAAGATTACACGGCGACCAGAACTAATATCAGAGATTTTTAATGAGGCTTTGGATCATATTGCACCTGGATCTGAGACACATAAAATAATTGTTAAAGTTCCTAATGATTTGCTCATGGTTAATGTTGATGCTCAGTTAATTATGCAGGTTATTATAAATATTGTAAATAATGCTATTCAATATTCACCCGAAGATTCAGAAATTGATTTATCTGTTTCATTAAAAATTGATAAGGCGTTAGTCACGATCACTAATAATGGGCCTCAGATTTCTGAAGAAGTTCAGAAGCATTTATTTGATTTATTTTACAGTCAAGGAGAGAATAGCTTTCGCCGACACGGAATGGGCATAGGATTAGCGCTTTGCCAAACAATTATACACGCTTCTGGTGGCGATATTGGTGTTTACAATCGTATCCCTCGTGGAGTTTCCTTTTATTTCACACTACCAGTTTGGGAGGCAAAAAAATGATTCAGAAAAAGGGGCGTGTTCTTCTTGTTGAAGATGATGATGAAATTGGAAAACTAGTGATTATGGCGCTTAATACTAACGATTATCAATATGAATGGGGGAAAAATGGAACACAAGCTATGATGTTGATAGCAAGTTATCATCCCGATGTTATCTTGTTGGATCTAGGACTGCCTGACATTGATGGCCTAAAAGTTATCACTTATACTCGTAAACTTCAGTTGACCCCAATCATTATCATCTCAGCAAGAAGTGATGAATCAGATAAGATATCTGCCTTGGACTTAGGTGCCGATGATTATTTAATTAAACCGTTTTCTATTGCTGAATTGCTTGCTCGAGTGCGAGTAGCATTTCGAAGAAATGCTTTTTTAGACAGCAACGTAAAAGATGATCCAATGCTTTATTCTAATGGCCCTTTAATGATTAATTATGAATCGCATACCGTTTTGCTAAACAAAACTCATATACATTTGACCAATATTGAATACAAATTATTGGTAACCCTTGCTGTTAATAACAATCGAGTATTGACACATCGTTACTTGTTGAAGCACGTATGGGGATTCGAATCTAGCGAAGATACCTCGCTACTTCGTGTCGCTATTGCTACCCTTAGAAAGAAAATAGAGCCAAATTCTAATTCTATCCAATTCATCCAAACTTATATCGGCGTTGGATACAGACTAATTCAAAACTAAATACTCGGAGAACAAAAATTTCTGGAATTTAAGCGATAGCAAATGTGCTAATACCCTAGATTGCATAATTAAAGTTACCACCCAGAAAATGTGAAAAAAGACCTGT
>ENA-OWZV01000415-OWZV01000415.1-human-gut-metagenome-genome-assembly--contig:-NODE-415-length-9945-cov-4.856825_pt1 | contig 9945 bp, 9 predicted proteins | sample MGYA00249264_ERZ652123 | MGnify/ENA primary metagenome ERZ652123 (study PRJEB26925, sample SAMN05827256) | human gut metagenome | biome: ENVO:2100002; feature: ENVO:00000062; material: ENVO:00002003... | reverse complement strand
GGCAGCGTCAGATGTGTATAAGAGACAGTCATACGGCACCGGCATGCCGAAAGCGGCAGCCCGCGCAGGTTCCTCAAGTTCGAGCTCCCCCCCACGGACTTTTCTGCACAGTTTTTACCAGTTTTATGCATGCTTGGAGCGCTTGCGGGGCTTTTGCATCGTCGGCCTTATCGCGATCAGGGAAAACACCACCAATGAAAGGCACCGCGATGCCGTCGAGGCGTACAAATCGCCCCTCGAACTCCTCCTTCTGCAATAATCTGGTAAAAACTGTGCATCCGGACGCTTCCGGCACGCACAATAGCCATCGGTTCGCCGCATCACCGATGCTCGCCCGCGCCCAAGCGCGAAGCAGCAGGGGCCGCCACGCCCACGAATTCCCCGACGAACCCTGGCGTCGCGACGCACGAGACAAGGACCTGGCCCCTTGTCCTCCCTCCCCTCTTATTGCAGAGCCTGTCTTGGTTCATTCCTCTTGGTGCGACCCTCGGCATGACCGGTTTTGGGGTCGATGCGCATGCCAACTTCGTCTGGCAAGCCGGCAGAAGCGGACAAGGCCGGCTGCTCGGCCGGCTGCTCGGCCGGCGGGTCGGGCGCCCTCTCGGACGGCGGGTCCTCCAGCACGCCGGTCAGGCGTTCCTTGAGCGTGAGCCTGCGCGGGGCGAAGGGGTGCGGAAGGGGCACGCCATGGCCGATGGAGCGCAGGGCGATGTCCCAGAGTGTGGGGCTGCCGCCACAGTAGAGGTAGCGCTTGCGCTGCTCGGGAAGCGCCGCCTCGTCCACGTGGCCCGCGGCGGCGAAGTCGTCGAGGATGCCGTCGGCCGCCTGCTTGGCGCGGCCCTTGCGCCACGCCACTACGCCGTTCGCCACGAACACGCCCACCGTGTAGGGCAACACGAACGCCTTGATGAGCGCAACGAGGTCGTCCGAGCGGTATTGCGCGACGGCCTGCGCCTGGCTGCTGGCCACCCCGGCGTCGAGCCCCGCGCCCAGACGCCCCGCCGCCGCCTGCTCGGCCAGATGCTGTACGTCGGCCAGCCACACGCCCGCGAACACGATGACGGCCGCACCGAATGCGGCCGCGGCCACGCCGATGCCCTTGAGCCAGCGCGACACGCTGCGCAGCCAGTAGAGCGGCACCGAGTAGGTATACAGCAGCAACAGCAGCGCGGCTGCCACGATGGACACGCCGACGATGAGGGTATCCTGCCGCAGGAAGTAGCCGACGGCCGCACCCAGGAGGCGCTGCATCTCGTAGAGCCAGGCGAACCCGCCTTGCAGCAGGCCCTCGGCCGGCACGCCGAAGCCCGCCAGCACGCCCATGGCCCACGACAGCAGGATGCTGGCCACCGCCACCACGATGAAGAACACCGGCAACGTGACGGCGATGCTGGTGAGGCCCCGCAGCACCGACGAGTCGAACCGCAGCGCCAGCGTGTAGAACAGCAGGAAGCCGCCCAGCAGCACCGCCGTGAACACCAGGTAGGGGGCGAGCACGCCGTCCTCGGCAAGGCTCGGGAACAGGGTCAGGGCTGCCCGCGCGGCGAGCAGCACGGCCACGCCCGCAGCGAGCGAGGCCGTGCCGAGCACCCGGGAGCGCTGCAGCAGATCGCGGCGTACGTCGAGCGTCGGGTGTCCCTCGCGGTTCTCCGCCACGCCCACGTAGCACAGCGAGGCGATGGCGCGCACGGCATGCGCGACCTTCGTCCCGACGGTCACCGCCACCGGGGCGAACAGCAGCAAACCGACCCAGGGTGGCAGCGCGAGGCCCACTGCCCCCGCGGCGAGGACCGCCGCCGCAACCCGGTACAGGCTGGCGAACGGCGCGCGCACCCAAGCGGCGAGACGGCGCGCCGAGGTGCGCAGCACGGACTTCATGGACGTTGCGATTCTGCTCATGGGCAGCAGTGTAGGATGGCCCGCCTGCAGGCACAAGCAACGAATGGGCCGCAGGTTGCCTTAGAAAGCCTTGATGGCGTCGCGGAGGAACTCGGCGGCGCCAGGGGCCCATGCCTCGTAGTAGGCCTTGAAGCGCTCGTCGGCCACGTACATCTCGGCGAGGCCCGCGTGCGCGGCCTTCGAGTACGTGCCGTCCTTCCAGAAAGCGCACAGCCATTGACGGTGCAGATCGGCCGCATGGCGCGCTTCCTTGCTTGCCGGGTCGCCCGTCTCCATCGCCGCCACGAGGACGTCCCTGATCTCCCGCTCCAGCTCCTGCGTGGCGCGGTACTGCTCCTCGGTCATGCCCATGAGCTTCGCGTTGCTCGCGTCGGCGGCATCGTCGCCCCAGCGCTCGCGCACCTCCTTGCCGTACTTCTTCTCGTTCTCGTCCACGAGGCCTTGCTTGAACGCCTCGAACTTCTCCTCGTCCTTCATCGGGCCATCTCCTTCCAGGCTGGCGAGCGTCTTCTCCACGCTCGCGATCAGTCCGTCGAGGCGCTCCTTGCGCGCGTGCAGCTCGCGCAGATGCCCGACCAGCGCATCGCGCGCGTCGAACGCCGGGTCGTCCAGCAGCCGCTTGATGTCCGCCAGCGGCATCTCGGCCTCGCGGTACAGCAGCACCTGCTGCAGCCGATCCACCTCGGCGGGCCCGTAGCGACGGTATCCGTTCGCCGCGCGCCCGGCCCGCACCAGCCCCAGCTCGTCGTAGTGGTGCAACGTGCGCACCGTGCACCCCGACAACGCCGCCAGCTCGTGCACCGTGTAGCCGCATTCCGCCCGCTCGCGCTCCATGGGCGCCTCCTTCCTTTCGCGATCGCATCGACAGCCTACACCCTCACGCAACGTCAGAGTCAAGCGAGAATAGATGACGTTTTCCCGTCTTTTCAAATACTTTATTGTAGATGGTATTATGTACTGAATTAAGCATGACGAAAGGAGCATTAGCCCGCCCTCGCCGCACCGCTTCCCATCATCAGGCCCATCACCGACCTGAGCACGCAGCTCAACGACGTGTGTACGCAGGCGACCGCCACCCTGGAGCCGCTCGTGCTCACGAAGAACGGCACGGCGTCCTACGTGCTCATGGACAGCGCCGCCTACGAGACGGCCGAGCGCCGCAACCGCGTCTACCTGGCCCTGCGCGAGGCCGAGATCGAGAAGCGCTACCGTCCCGGGGTCGTGCCGGCCGCGGAGTCTGACGCGAAGATGCGCGAGACCTTCGCCCTCTGGGGGCTCGACTACCAGCCGAGCGCGAGCTAGCCATGCTCGACCTCGCCTGGAGGCCCCGCGCCTATCTCGACCGCGAGTCCATCGCCATCTACCTGGGGGTCGAATGCGGCAACCTCCCTGCCGAGCTCGCAGCCGTCCAGCGCATCGATGCGGCCGTCGAACGTGCGCGCGCCCTGCCCCACGCTGGCGGCCGCTTCCGCATGGAAGGCCTGGACGCCAAGGGGTACCGCACCGTGCACGCGAACCCCTATACCGTGTACTACCGTTTCGACGATATGACGCTCGCCGTGTACCGCGTTCTGCACCAGCGACAGAACATCGACACGCATTCCCTCATCGATCTGCCGGAATGAGTCCGTCCGCAGCGCGAGTACCGCTACAAAGAAGTCGGAGCAACGCCTCATTCCCCATAAGGCGCATCCGCCGAAACGCGCAGCGCCCGCAACGCAATCTGAACTGACAAGCGAACGTCAGGATCGTCCAAATCGGAGCCAAGGGTCTCCTTTATCTTCTCGAGACGATACAGCAGCGTGTTGCGATGGATATAGAACTCTCGAACGGTTTTCGCTATGTTGCGATCGTTGTCCAAAAACGTTTTGAGCAGATGAGCATCGCGCGTGCCCCGCTCTTTGTCGAGCTCGATAAGCTTCTGCACGCCATCCGGAACGATAGCGTCAACCGTCGATCCCTCTTCGCATCGAGCGATAAGGTAATCGACGACATAGTCCTCGAATCGATACGCCTCCGATGAAACATCCTCGATACGCCCCACCCGCTCTACAACAAGAGCCTGCCGATAGAAGTGCGCAAGGTTTCCAAATCCGAAAAACGACGAACTGAAAGAGACGATAGTGCCAAGATCCCGCACGTTGCGCAACACGTCGGCTATCACCTCGTCGCGCGTATGCGCACCCGCGCTAAGGTCGCACACGATTAGGGCCCTTCCGTCGAAGAAGCAATGCTGGCGAGAATCATCGTGAGCGGTAACGGCTATGGCCACCCGTGCAATAGCGCTGAATTTGCGATCGAGCTTCCGCTCCCTAAGCACAATGCAGAAAAACCTGTCGCTGTCGTGCCACCCCAGCTTTTCCATAACTGCAGCAATCCGGCCATCCGACACGGTTTCCCCCGAAAGCAGGCTCTGGCAAATCCGCACGAAACGAGTGCTCTGCCCGGCATCGCCGATGCCCGCGGTTTGCAGCCCTCTCGTCAAGCAATCACCAAGCACCTTCACCAGCACGTAGTCCTTTTTACGGAAGGGCCGCACTATGTCGTCGACGATCACGCGGGCAAGCAAAGTCCCGTTCACGCGGCAATTGTAAAGAAGGCTACGAAAAGACAGCGAGTGAACCGACAGCTTGCTCCAGGTATCGCCGGTAAACAAAACAGGGTCTTCGGCGTTTTCCAGCTTGGCGAAATCGGAGTTCTGATTGAACGCCATAGCGGTTTTCCTCGGAACGGAAAGACCGCCTTCCCCAACATGCTGCCCGTATACCTCTTCGCGGTAGATTCGAAAAGCCTCCGTTTCCTCCCCCGGGGAGGGCAGCGCGTAGAAAAAGGGGCGGTAGGAAACGTCCTGCGCTATGACGGGATTTCCAAAGATGCCCACAGAGCGCGCGCCCAGCATATCTATGGGCATGTGCTGGTCGACAAGAGCGTGAAGGTCCTCTTCCCACACACGGTAACGATCGAACAGACGGATCACCGCGTTCATTACGTCGACGGGTTCAACGTCCGCTTCGGAATGCAGCAGGTTCAGCGCAGCATCTTTCCACGCTTTCGGCGCGGATCCCAGACACAGAAAAGAAGCCTTCGTGGACTTGGGAGGATGCAAGGCCAGCGTCGATGCGCGCACAACGTACATGACCCCTTCGTCAAGATGCCCCGGAAGCTCATCCACGAACTGGGCGATGCGACATCGCGCCACCGTCGGAGGGTCGACGGGGGTGCCCTCGAACCGCAATTCAGGTAAGTCCTCCTGCACGAAATAAAGATTCAGCTTCATACCGGCTTGTCCCCTGTCATCTTGGCCGCTTCCTGCAAGAACGATCGTTCCCTTGCTCTTAATTTTATATGTACATAATATACGAATAAGTACCGCAGATACCAACACTTTATCAATTGTCACTCACCAATATAGCTGTATAAAATGCACAAATAATGCGTCTGATAGTCCTACACACTGAAAAGGAGGAGGGTGCGTTATGACGAAGTTCGCGAAGTCAGATCTCAAGTTCGTAGACTACGAAAAACCCTGGAGGTACGAGGAAGACGGTCTTACCGTCACAAGGGGAAGTGCGTGGTCCGGCCCGGGATGCCACCTTGGCTGCGGCGTGCTCCTGCACACCGACAAAGACGGAAAACTGGTCAAGTGCGAAGGCGATCCGGAAAACCCGTTCAACCAAGGGCGCCTGTGCATGCGCTGCCTGAACATCCAGGAAGTGACGTACCATGAAAAGCGCATCACCTACCCCATGATGCGAGATCCGAAGGACCGCGGCAAGGACACCTGGCGACGCGTGTCTTGGGAGGAAGCCCTCGACTACGTAGCCGACAAGTTCCTTGACATAAAAGAGAAGTACGGCGCCGAAAGCGTAATCTTCGCACAGGGCACCGGACGCGACATCGGCCCCGCAATCACACGCCTGGCCTGGTCTTACGGTTCTCCGAACTACACGTGCATCCTCTCGGGCCTGGCCTGCTTCCTTCCGCGCATCGCCGGTATGGCCCTGACCACGGGGACGTACATGGTAGCCGATGCATCCCAGGGATGGACCGACCGCTACGACAACCCCGCATACGAGGTCCCCGAAGTCCTCGTGGTCTGGGGCAACTACCCCTTGGTCGCCAACAACGAAGGTTGGTACGGGCACTGGGTGGTTGACATGATGAAGCGCGGCACCAAGATCATCGACATCGACCCCAAAGTCACCTGGCTCTCGTGCAATTCGGCTCAGCACCTTCGAATCCGCCCCGGAACCGACGCCGCTCTCGCCCTGGGCATCCTCAACATCCTCTTCGAAGAAGACCTCTGCGACAACGACTTCGTCGACAAGTGGTGCTACGGATTCGAGGAGCTCAAGGCACGCGCCGCCGAATACCCCGTCAGCCGCGTAGCCGAAATTACGTGGGTTCCCGAAGAGAACATCATCGAAGCCGCACGCATGATCGGCAAGGCGAAAACAGCATCTTTGCAGTGGGGCCTCGCGGTCGACATGACCAAGGAATCCCTGCCCGCAAGCCAGGCTATCGCCTCCATTTTCATGGTCACGGGCAACATCGACGTACCGGGCGGCATCATCCCCACGATATCCATCCTCAGCTACGCATCCGGCTGGGGCGGAGAGCTTATCAGCGACGAGCAAAAAGCCAAGCGCATCGGCCTGGGCAACTACCCCATCCTCCAAGCAGGATTCCAGATGTCGCAAGCCGACGAGCTCATCGAAACGATGGAAAGCGGCGAACCGTACGAGATTCACGGTTCCTGGCTGCAGCAGACCAACATCCTGGCATGCATCGCCGCCGATCCGGAGCGTACTCACAAGGCGTTCGAGAAGCTGGACATCAACGTCTCCGTCGACCTGTTCATGACGCCGACGGCGATGGCGCTGGCCGACGTGTTCCTTCCCGCCAACACGTTCCCCGAGCACGACAGCATTCGCTTGGGCGACGGCATCCAGCGCGGCGAGGTAATCTGCCAGGCCTGCAAGCCGGTTGGCGAAAGCAAGTCCGACATGGAAATCAACCTGCTTCTTGGCAAAAGGCTCGCACCTGAAGCCTGGCCCTGGGAAACGCTGGAGGAAGTGTACGACGAGCTTTTGAAGCCCACGGGATTCACCTTCTCCGAGCTCAAGGAAGTCGCTCCTATCTTCCTTCCCCTGGAGTACCACCGCCACGAGAAGGGCCTGCTTCGCGAGGACGGGCAGCTGGGCTTCCCCACCCCGACCGGCAGACTCGAGCTCTACTCGACCATCTACGAGTCGATGGGGTACGATCCGCTGCCGTACTTCGAGGAGCCCTCGCCCGGACCGGGTTCGACGCCTGACCTGATGGAAGAGTATCCGCTGGTTCTTACCACGGGCGCCCGCGTGTTCAACTCCTTCCATTCCGAGCATCGCATGATCGAGCGCAACCGCTCCTACACGCCCGACCCGACCATACAGGTTCACCCCGAACTTTGCGAGCGCTACGGCGTCGATGAGGGCGACTGGGTATGGGTCGAGAATCACCTGGGACGCGCCAAGCGACGCGTGAAGAAGACGCCCATCCTGGGCACGCGCATCGTCGCATGCGATCACGGCTGGTGGCTGCCTGAAAAAGACCCCGAGGATCTTTTCGATCTGTACGACGTTGCCATCAACAAGCTGCTCCCGTGGGGCGAATTCGGAAAGACCGGGTTCGGCGCAAACTACAAGACGAACATCTGCAAGATCTACAAAGTCAAGGAAGGTGAGTAACCATGGCTGAATACGGCATTCTGATCGATCCCGCATGGTGCACAGGCTGCCACTCCTGCGAAGTTGCCTGCCAGATGGAAAACGGCCTTCCCGCAGGTCAGTTCGGTATCAAGGTGAACGAGATAGGCCCTTGGGAGATCGCTCCCGACAAATGGCTGCTCTCCTACGCTCCGGCGTTCACCGACCAGTGCACCATGTGCCTGTTGCGCCGAAAGAAGGGCAAGGTTCCCTCCTGCGTGCATCACTGCCAAGCCAAGTGCCTCGAGTTCGGAACCATCGAGGAGCTCTCGAAGAAACTGTCCGATCACCCCAAGCAACTGCTTTGCTCCTTCGTCTAGAAGGGCGCGAGAAGAAAAAGGAGGACCGACGATATGTGCTTCAGGCCATCATCGCTCGATGTGAAGAAGAAATGCCCGTCCTGCGGGTCGCTCAACCCGTCCAAGAACGATACGTGCGAAAGCTGCGGATCCGAGCTTCCCGCTTCCGCAGCTCCCGGTGCCCCGGGCGCCCCTGGCGCTCCCAAAGCACCCGGCGCCCCGGGAGCGCCTGCAGCCCCTGGTGCGCCCGGCATCCCGGGAGCATCCAGTGCGTTGAAGACGTCGACCGCCTAGACGCCGCATGATCCGAAGCAGGCCGCATCGTTTTTGATGCGGCCTGCTTGCATGAAGCATCGTTCTCGCTTCGATTCTTTTCAACAGACAATTCCCTGCGCAATCGCCTATTCCCCGACATAAAAGAGCGCCTGTGTCCGAATGCGATTCATGCAGTCGAATGCCGGGCCATCAGCGTCAGCCCTTACATCATTTGCTACCGTTTCGACGACACGGCGCTCGCCGTGTACCGCATTCTGCACCAGCGACAGAACATCGACACCTACGCCCTTGTCGATCTGCCGGAATAGCGCTGCGCGACGCGTGATGCGGCATTGCCCACCCGCTCACCGCACGCGGCCTATCCGTAGGTTCAGCACGCCCTTCGGGCAGGCGTCGGCGCACGCCGCGCACTGGATGCACTCGGCGTCCTCGATCGTCCCCGCGTGCAGGAGGCGCTCCACCGGCAGGCTCATCGGGCAGGCGCGGTCGCACTTCCCGCAGCCGATGCAGCGGTCGGCCTCGGCGCTCACGTGCAGCTGCGGGACGCGCAGAACGCTCCCCAGCTTCTCGCCCAACACCATGAACGGCGCCATCCAACAGATGCCGTGGCACATGGCGCGCCGCCCCAGAACGAGGTTGGGGACGAAGAACAGCGCCACGATGCCGAAGTAGATGGGCAGGCCCAGCGGGTTGTTCATCGATACGCCGCCCGGGATGCCGTACAGCGGGTCCACCACCGTGAAACCGCCCGCCACCCAAGCGCACGCGACGATGGAGAGCACCCACGGCACCCAGATAACGTACTTCACGCGCTTGAGCCAGGCGGGCCTCGACGGCTTGCCCACGGCGGTGGCCGCAAGCTCCTGCAGCCCGCCCGCCGCGCACAGCCATCCGCACCATGCGCGGCGCAGCACGATGGCCGTCAAGAACTGCAGGCCGAACACGAGCATGCTGGCCGCCACGACGCCCGAGAGCGCACCCTCGATGATGAGCACCGGCGAGAAGTAAAAGATTATTATGGGGAACAGCAAGAACGTTGCGAGCAGCATCAGCCGCCGTATCCGTTGGCGCTTCTGCCCCCGCGAGATCGTCTCCCTCATTGCAAAGCCTTTCTACGTTTTTCGATCGCCCGGTCGTGGCGGCTTCCCCTGCAGGCCGCAGCCGCGTCCTGCTTTACGGGGAAAAGGAAGCCGGAACATCCTTTCTCGACGCCCAAGCACCTCATGCGAGGCTGCTTGGCATCCGGCCCCTCACGCGCGCGCCATGGCAACGAACCCCTTGAACGCGCGATCCATGCGCGCGTGCAGCTCCTCGTCGGAGAACTGCGCACCCGTGGCCAGCATCGCCGCCATGCCGTGCACGAAGACTATCATGTCGAGGTACAGCTCGCGCGCCGCCTCGGGCGACAGGCGTCCCAGCTCCTCGATGCACTGCTGCACGCCATCGATGACAACGCTCTCGTACACGCCTTCGAAGCCCGTCGCCTCCATATGGGGCGACAGGTACAGGAAGTGGAACAGCGGCCGCTCCTCGCGCGCAAGCCGCAGGTGCGAAAGGCCGTTGGACTCGAAGGCGTTGCACCCGTCGTACTCGTGCTCGCGGTTGTACGCCGCGACCCAGGCGCGGGCGTGGCCGTACAGCTGCCGCACCAGCTCCCCCATGTCGCCGAACAGGCTGTAGATCTGTCTCTTATACACATCTGACGCTGCCGACGATACCCCTTG
>ENA-OWZV01000413-OWZV01000413.1-human-gut-metagenome-genome-assembly--contig:-NODE-413-length-9985-cov-200.447331_pt1 | contig 9985 bp, 10 predicted proteins | sample MGYA00249264_ERZ652123 | MGnify/ENA primary metagenome ERZ652123 (study PRJEB26925, sample SAMN05827256) | human gut metagenome | biome: ENVO:2100002; feature: ENVO:00000062; material: ENVO:00002003... | reverse complement strand
AACCTTCTGGGCGACGAGCAGTCCGGCCATATCGAGGGCGTGGGCTTCGACCTGTACGTACGCATGGTGTCCGAAGCCGTGGAGAAGTACAAGGAGCCCGAAGAGAACGTCGAGCCGGTGGCCGTATCCATCGACCTGCCCATAGAGGCGTCGATTCCGATCGGGTACATCGATTCGGACAAGCTTCGTCTGGAGGCCTACCGCAAGCTCGCCTCCGCCCGCAACGAGGCCGATTTGAAGGATTTGGAAGAGGAGCTCACCGACCGCTACGGCAAGCCGCCGGTCGAGTTCGAGACCTTGTTCGATGTGGCCCGTCTGAAGTTCAAGGCCCGCAAGCTCGGCATTTCGGAGATTCTCGCGCAATCCAACCGCGTGCGCATCGGCCGTATCGACCCGCCCGAATCCATCCAGATGCGTATGGGTCGTATTTACAAGGGCACCCAATACCGTCCGGTCACACACCAGCTCATCGTCCCCACCCCGTTCACCGGCTCCCTGGGCCAAGGCCCCATGAACTCCGACCAGGTAGTCCTCTGGACCAACCAGTTGCTTGATGATTTGGCATGGACCCCGTCGTCAAGCAAACGGCAGAGCCGTTTGTAGGCGGGGTGCGAGGCGACAGTCGAGCCAGCTATGGCTCACCGGGCAACCTCCGGTGAGCCATATTCATATTTTCGGGCCGTCGTTTGTGACGATGATTCGCTACAGACGGAATCGTTCCGGCTGTCCAGCGAGCGGGATTAAGTGACTGCTATGAGCGAAACGACTACGAACCGCACGAACCAGAGCGCGACCACGGCAACACTTGCCGGCTATGAGATTCCCCGCCTCGGCATGGGCACAATGGCGCTCGCCATCGAGGGGCGCCCCTCTAACCGTGATCAGGCAATCGAGACCATCCATGCCGCGCTCGATGCCGGAGTCCGTTATTTGGACACGGCTTGGTCCTATTATCTGCCCAGCGCGCCCGGCACCGGCGAACCGGAGGATATGGGCTATGGCGAATATCTGGTCCGCGATGCTCTGCACTCGTGGCATGGCCCCAAAGATCAGGTGCTCGTGGCCACCAAAACCGGCTGGCTGCGCACGCTTGACGGCAGCGGCACCTACGGCTGGCAGGCCGACGCCCGACCCGAAACCATGATCGCCAATGCCAAGGAATCAGCCCGCCGCCTCGGTGTCGATACGCTCGATCTGCTCTACTCGCACTGCAACGATCCGCAGGTGCCGTACGAAGACCAGATGGGCGCACTCAAGCAGCTCGTGGACGAAGGCGTGGCCAAAGCGGTCGGTATCTCCAGAATCGACAACGCGGACATCGAAACCGCCCACAACATTTTGGGCGATCGTCTCGTGGCCGTCCAGAACCAGTTCTCCCCGGTCCACCGCGACCCCGAACACACGTTGGAAACCTGCGAAAAACTCGGTTTGGCTTTCGTCTGCTGGTCGCCGCTCGGTGGATTCCTTGACCCGTTCAACGGGCATCTGTTCGACCGGTTCCGCGAAGTCGCGAAGTCCCACGACTGCTCCTACCAGTGCGTCACGCTCGCGTGGGAACTTGCGCAATACCAATATCTGTTCACGATTCCCTCGGCCAGAAACCCGCAGGAGATTCAGGACTCGTTCAAAGCCGGCGAACTGAAATTGTCCGACAGTGAAATCGACTACCTCAATGGCAAGGACATCGACTGAGCGATTTCGTCCGTACTGCCTTGCAATCAGGCGGCACACTGGCATTGTGAGCGCTAACACTAAATTTTGGGCGTGTTGTTCACAACGTCCACAAATCGCACTACTCTTAAGAATGTCATTCAAGATACACAACCGTTTTAAGGAGTAGTTGTGGCAGTAATTGAAAGCGTGTACGCGCGTCAGATTCTGGATTCCCGTGGCAACCCGACCGTTGAGGTCTACCTGGAGACCGAAGACGGCGCTCAGGGCAAGGGTCTGGTTCCGTCCGGCGCCTCCACCGGTGAAGCTGAGGCTTGGGAGCGTCGCGATGGCGACAAGTCCGTCTACGGCGGCAAGGGTGTTCTTAACGCGGTCAAGGCCGTGAACGAGGTCATCGCTCCGAAGGTCATCGGCATGGACGCTGCTGACCAGCGCGCTCTGGACGACCTGATGATCGAGCTTGACGGCACCCCGAACAAGGGCAAGCTGGGCGCCAACGCCATCCTGGGCGTCTCCCTGGCTGCTCTGTACGCTTCCGCCGAGTCCGCCGGCCTGCCGCTGTACCGCTACATCGGCGGCACCAACGGACACATCCTGCCGGTCCCGAACATGAACATCATGAACGGTGGCGCTCACGCTGACTTCGCCACCGACATTCAGGAGTACATGATCTCCCCGTACGGCTTCGACACCTACTCCGAGGCTCTGCGCGCTGGCGTTGAGGTCTACCACACCCTGAAGAACGTCCTGAAGAAGGAAGGCCTGAACACCGGCCTCGGCGACGAGGGCGGCTTCGCTCCGAAGATGAAGTCCAACGAGGACTCCCTCAAGTACATCATGGACGCCATCTCCGCCGCCGGCTACGAGCCCGGCAAGCAGATCGGCATCTGCCTGGATGTCGCCTCCTCCGAGTTCTACAACAAGGAGACCGGCAAGTACCGCTTCGACGGTGAAGAGCGCGACTCCGCCTACATGCTCGACTACTACGAGAACCTCATCAACGAGTACCCGATCGTCTCCATCGAGGACCCGTTCAACGAGGAAGGCTGGGAAGACTGGGCTGCCATCACCGCTCGCCTCGGCGATCGTCTGCAGTTCGTCGGCGACGACCTGCTGGTCACCAACCCGGCTCGTCTGCAGAAGGCCATCGACCTCGGCGCCGCCAACTCCCTGCTGGTCAAGCTGAACCAGATCGGTTCCGTCACCGAGACCCTTGACGCCATCGAGCTGGCCACCGCCAACGGCTACACTTCCATGGTTTCCCACCGCTCCGGCGAGACCCCGGACACCACCATCTCCGACCTGGCTGTTGCTAAGAACACCCGTCAGATCAAGACCGGTGCCCCGGCCCGTGGCGAGCGCGTTGCCAAGTACAACCGCCTGCTCGAGATCGAGGAGGAGCTTGGCTCCACCGCTCAGTACGCCGGCTACAGCGCTTTCAAGGCCTGCAAGAAGTACCTGGCCAAGTGAGCTGAAACGCCCGTAAAGGCGTGAGTTTCCACTGAAGCTCGATACCCGTCGTGTTCGTCAAGTCGAATGCGGCGGGTATTTTCATGTGACATGAGCAAGTCGTCCCGTACCGGCAAACCTGGCAAAACCGGCAAAGCACAAGTCAGGAGAAAAAGGTCAGCGGGGCCCATAGCGTTCTTCGTCTCCCTGTTCATCATCGCACTCGGCACCATCCAGCTGGTCTCCACCTTCCACACCTATGCCCTGAATCTGGCCGAACTCAATGGTCTCAAGCGTGAGGAGGCCTCGCTGATCGCCCAAAAGCAGGAGTTGGAGAACGACATCAAGCGTTGGGATGACAAGGCCTACATCACCGCCCAAGCCCGTGAACGCCTCGGCTTCGTATTCCCCGGCGAACAGGCCGTGCGTGTGCTGCATCCCGAAGCCGTGACCGGCTCCGATAGCGAATCCCAGAAAACGGAAGATTCCAGTAGCAGCAACAAAAAAGTCCTGCCATGGTACAGCGAACTGTCTTACTCGCTCAAAAAGGCCGATGAGCCTGTGAACGATAGCGAGTCCGGCAAATCCGATACTTCCGGTTCCTCTGACTCGTCATCCAACGACTCATCCAAGCAGTCCGATAAGTCGGACCAGAACACCCCATCCGATCAGAACACCCAACAGAACACAGGGGAGGGAACCCAACAGTGACCATCGATATCGCCGCCAAGGCCAAGGCCCTTGTCGACACCATGCTTGCCGAGCCCGCCAACGACCATGACATCGACCTGGTGCAGCGTCAGCTCGGGCGATACCCGCGCGGCATGGTCGCCGTGGGGGCGCGATGCGTCTGCGGTAGGCCACTTGCCGTAATCACCCGCCCGGTGTTGCCCGGCGGAATCCCTTTCCCCACCACGTGCTATCTGACCGGTCCGGAAGCCGTCAAGGCTGCCTCCCATGTCGAGGCCGCCGGCGTGATGCAGCAATACAACGATATGCTGGCCGCTGATGAGGAGCTCAAGGCCGCATATGAGCAGGCCCATAATCTGTATCTGGCATTCCGCCACGAACTGGCAGGACGTCTTGGCGACAGTGAGAAGCATATTGAAGGCACTTCGGCCGGCGGCATGCCAGTGCGCGTCAAGTGCCTGCACGCTCTGCTGGCCCAATCCCTGGTTATGGGACCGGGTGCCAATCCCATTGGCGATTTGGTGCTGGAACGTGTCAAAGACGAGTTCGATCCGACCGTCTGCCGTTGCACACTGGACGATTGATCAACAGATGAGCCACCGCGAACAGCCCATTCATACGCACTAAGGGATACGAGGAGAAGGCAATGAGCAAGGAATCCGTAACCGTCGCCGGCATTGATTGCGGCACGAACTCCATTCGACTGAAGATCGCACGTGTCGATGCCGATGGCATGCATGAGGTGGTGCCGCGCATCCTGCGTGTGATCCGCCTTGGTCAGGATGTGGACAAGACCCATCGTTTTGCCGACGAAGCGTTGGAACGCGCCTATGTGGCCGCTCGGGAATTCGCCGGTGTGATTGCCGAGCATCCCATCGACGGCCTGCGTTTCGTTGCCACCTCCGCCACTCGTGACGCGGAAAACCGTGAGGAGTTCGAGGATGAGATCGAACGTATCCTCGGCGTGCGCCCTGAAGTCGTTCCCGGCACTGAAGAAGCCGACCTGAGCTTCCTCGGCGCCACTTCCGTGGTCAATCGCGACGATCTGCCCGCCCCCTATCTGGTGGTTGACCTCGGCGGCGGGTCCACCGAGCTGGTCATCGGTGGCGACGGCGTCAGTGCGCCCACTACCCAGGTTCAGGGCGCGTTTTCCATGAACATCGGTTCCGTGCGCATGACCGAACGTCATCTGACCAACGATCCGCCGACCCAGACACAGATCGATGCGGCCGTTGCGGACGTCGATGAACATATCGATGAGGCCTTCCGCGCCGTGGACGCAGGCAAGGCCCGTACCATCATCGGCGTGTCCGGCACGGTGACCACGATGACCGCCTTGGCCATGGGATTGAAGGAATACGATCACACCGTGGTCGACGGGCATCGGTTGAGCCTTGAAGACGCCTATGCCGTGGACGACAAGTTCCTTAGGATGACGCGCGCCGAGCGCCGCGAATACAAGACCATCCACCCCGGCCGTATCGATGTGGTCGGCGGCGGCGCTGTGGTGTGGAGCCGTGTGCTGGCGCGTGTCAGCGAAGCCGCCAAGGCCGATCATGGTGAAGCCATCGATTCGTTTGTCGCCAGCGAGCACGGGCTGCTGGACGGCATTGTGCTCGATTATGGTCGCCGGTTGCTGGCTCAATAGCGTAAGTGGTAAGTGCCTCCAGTGGGCTGAGTCGTTAAGCAAACAGCCCGCTGGGCTGTTTGCTTTATATGCGACGCCGGCGACGCTATCGCTACCGGCTGCTACAAACAGCCCACTGGGCTGTTTGTAGGCGAAGGGAGCGGCTATGCCGCGACGGCTGCACGAAGTGCAGCAACCCGCAAGCAACGCTCAGGGCAGGAGATAGCTTATAATAGAAAAGTTGGCCTCCGTGGCGAAATGGTATACGCAGTCGACTTAAAATCGATCGCTTCGGCTTGTGGGTTCGAGTCCCACCGGAGGCACCTTGAAATCGGCCTGTGGCCGATGCGTTTTTTGTGGCTGTGCCGCGGTCTCTTCCCCCCAGTCGGCTTCGCCGACGGCCCCCTCGTCAGAGGAGGCTCGCAGCTTACTATGTGGGGAGCTTATAAGGCCGAAACAAAAGGCCGTTAGGCTATGTGGCGTTGTGACGTTGTACCTGATGAAACGAGGAACCCACATGGCTTCACGCTGGACCGATGTCGAACGAGTCGAACAAGGCGCCCTGCCCACCATGCTTGCCCAAGCCGTCATTGCGGGCACGGCGCTCACCGTTGGTGCCATCGCCTGCTCGGGATTCTATCTGTCCATGATCGGCAATGTGGCCGCACTCCTGCCATGGGCGACTATCGTGATACTGATTGCCGTGGCGTTCACCTACATCGTCGGCTTCGCCCTGTTGTGGTGTGCCGAAGCCTTGACCCTGCGTGCCAACGACAAACTCAAGCCATGGCTGTACGGCGTCGTCGGATTAATCGGCTACGGCGTGTGGGGCATGTTCGTGATGAGCACGATGATGAACACGTTGAACCAGCCGCTGAACGGCGTGGTGTTGTCGAACAGCGATGTGATGGCCCTGACCGTCAACTACGCGGTGTTCGGCTTCATCGCCTTCCTGTTGGCACAGGCGTACGCGCCCAAAATCGCCACCAAGAAGGGACTGACCATCGGGCTGATGGTGGTGCAGATCGTATTGGCCATCATCGGCATGATCGTACTGGTTATGATGTTCTCCGCACTGTCTCGCTGACTGACTTATCGATCACCGGCACGACGCGCGCGGCCATCACCGCACAAGGCGAAAGCGATTCCGGGCGTTAGGCTGGAATACGATATCGTGATGGCGTGACGCCTGGCAACACCGGCATGCCGAACCAGCAGGGGAGAAGGAGCCAAATGTTCAGTGTGCTTGACATGTTCACCATCGGCGTCGGACCTTCATCCTCGCACACTGTAGGCCCGATGGTCGCGGCACATGCCTTCGCCTCCTCGTTGCAGGCCGACCATTTGGTCGATCGCACCGCACGTGTCAAAATCACGCTTTACGGTTCTCTGGCGCTGACCGGTCTCGGCCACGGCACCGATCGCGCCGCAATGGCCGGGCTCGAAGGCAATCTGCCGGCCACCGTGGATACCGACCACATGATGCACATCCGCGAGACCTGCGCGTTGGACGATACTCTGAACCTTGCCGGCCTCAGACGCATCCATTTCGACTACGACCGCGACGTGGTGTTCGAACAATGGAAGCGCATGGCCGCGCACCCCAATGGCATGCGATTCCAGGCTTTCGACGCCGCCGCAAGTTTGGTCGACGAACAGGTCTGGTATTCCATCGGCGGCGGATTCGTGCGCAAAGGCGCTCCCGAAGACCCGATGATCGGCATTCATGAACGCCCTCCGGAAGGCACCTCCTTTGCCGACGCGGACGAATCATCATCCACTGATTTCGGCGTCGAGGCACCCTACCCGTTCTCGTCATGCACCGAACTGGTGTCGTTGTGCCGGGAACATCATCTCAGCATCGCCGAACTTGTATGGGCCAACGAAACCGCTTCACGCTCGGGCGCCCAGGTCCGATCCGATATTGATGCCATCTGGCGTGTTATGCGCGCCTGTGTGGACCACGGATGCACCTCGGCGGAACCCACATTGCCCGGTGGCCTTGACGTACCCCGCCGCGCGCCGAAAATGTATCGGCGTCTCGCCTTGAATTCCGATGTGCTGCGCCGCGACAACCGGCGCAAAGACGCCGTGCTCGAATCCTCGGACGCCGCATGGGTGGATCTCTTCGCCTTGGCCGTTTCTGAGGAGAATGCCGGAGGCGGGCGCATCGTGACCGCTCCGACCAACGGTTCCGCCGGCATCATCCCCGCCGTGCTCCATTACTACTGGCATTTCGTGGACAACGCCGATGAACAGGGCGTGGTCACGTTTCTGCTGACCGCCGGTGCCATCGGATACCTGTTCAAACGCAACGCCTCAATTTCCGGTGCGGAAGTCGGTTGCCAGGGCGAAGTCGGCTCGGCCTGTTCGATGGCGGCGGCCGGACTTGCCGCAGTCATGGGCGGCACGCCGGAGCAGGTGGAGAATGCTGCTGAGATCGGCATCGAACACAACTTGGGCCTGACCTGCGACCCGGTGGGCGGACTGGTGCAGATTCCATGCATCGAGCGCAATGCCATGGCCGCCAACACCGCCATCAACGCCGTGCGTATGGCCATGCTCGGCGACGGCTCGCATATCGTGACCCTTGATCAGGCCATCGAGACCATGAAGCAGACCGGGGAAGACATGATGGCCAAATACAAGGAGACCTCCAAGGGCGGGCTTGCCGTCAATGTCGTCGAATGCTGATTGACATGTCTGGTATTCACCAGCATGATGACCGGAATTGACGTATACGGCCGGCGTGTCGTATCGCACAGGGATGAAGGACTACCGCCGATTCGCCGATGGTGCTAAGGTAGGGCGCATTGTGTCTTTGAAGGAGGACTAATGGCAGATCAGATGCCTCAGGTGAACGCCGAATACGGCACCACGCCCGTTATCGAGTTCCCGACGCCCGAAGCCCCGAAGGGCCTCAAGGTTGTGGAGCTGACCGAGGGCGACGGCCCTATCGTGCGTCGCGGCGACACCGTCACCGTGAACTATCACGGCGTGGTGTGGGGTAAGGACACCCCATTCGACTCCAGCTTCGACCGTCATCAGCCCGCCAGCTTCGGCATCGGCGTGGGACAGGTCATCAAGGGCTGGGACCAGACCGTGCCGGGCCATAACGTGGGTTCGCGTCTGGTGGTTTCCATTCCGCCGGAATACGGCTACGGTTCCCGCGGCATCCCGCAGGCCGGCATCGGCGGCGAGGACACGCTGGTGTTCGTCATCGACATCATTTCCACCCGCTGACCACAGGTCAGCACATGACGAACGCCGGGGTCATAGCCGGCGTTTTGTCATAAATAACGAAGATTGTTTCAGCATCGACAACGGTTCAGGAGGACGATATGGCTGAGGACAAGGTCTACCTGCTGACGCAGGAAGCATACAACAAGATGAAGGAAGAGCTTGCCCATCGTGAAGGTGAGCTGCGTGAGGAAATCGCGCACAAGATCGCCGTGGCGCGTGCCGAGGGCGACTTGTCCGAGAACGGCGGCTACCAGGCCGCCCGTGAGGCGCAGAGCAAGAACGAGGGCCGCATCACCGAGCTCACCGTCAAGCTGCGCGATTCCAAGATCATCGAGAATGCTCCGGAAGGCACCGTGGGCGAGGGCTCTGTGGTGACCATCGAGCTCAACGGCAACGAGATGACCTACGTGCTCGGCAGCCGTGACATCGTGGCCGGCACCGACTACGACATCATGACCCCGGATTCCCCGATTGGCAAGGCCATCGAGGGTGCCAAGGTGGGCGACGTCGTTTCCTACACCGCACCGAACGGCCGCGAGCTGTCCGTGACGGTCAAGGCCGCCAAGCCGCTGGCCTGACGTCGTCTCAACACGAGGGAGGGGTTCCGGACGATTCCGGAACCCCTCCCCGTTCGTTGGCCCGGCACCGTCGCCGGGCCTGGAGACGTCAATGCCACAGCGAGATGATCACCATGTAGATGGCCACCATATGGCAGGCATATCCGGCCACCGTTCCGCAGTGGAAAATCTCATGGAAGCCGAAGACGCGAGGCCAAGGGTCGGGCTTGCGCAAGGCGTAGACGATGGCGCCGAGGATGTAGCAGGCACCGCCGGCGCACAGCAGCGCCACCACGGCTGGCCCCGCATACGGCGAATTCCAGAACATCACCATATAAGCCAGGCCGTAGATGCCGAAGATGATGTACACCACCGTATACAGCCAGCGTGGTGCATTGATCCAGATCACGTGAATCACGATGGCGATGGCCGTGCACGCCCACATCGATATGATGATCACATTGCGCCAGAATGGTTCCAGCGCAAACGAGACCGGGGTATACGTGCCGGCAATGAGCAGGAAGATGTTGACGTGATCGATACGCCGCAGCACATCGGTGACACGCGGGCTCCAATCGCCCAGATGGTAGCAGGCCGAATTGGTGAACAGAATCAGAGACGCTGTCATGAACACGGCGCACGCCCACTTGAGGCTCGCGCCCTGCGCCAGGCATATAAGCACGATGCCTGCCGCCAATGACAGGGGAGCGGCAATCGCGTGAATCCAGCCGCGCATCAACGGCTTTGG
>ENA-OWZV01000410-OWZV01000410.1-human-gut-metagenome-genome-assembly--contig:-NODE-410-length-10063-cov-9.081535_pt1 | contig 10063 bp, 10 predicted proteins | sample MGYA00249264_ERZ652123 | MGnify/ENA primary metagenome ERZ652123 (study PRJEB26925, sample SAMN05827256) | human gut metagenome | biome: ENVO:2100002; feature: ENVO:00000062; material: ENVO:00002003... | reverse complement strand
AAATGCGCCTGGTAAGCAGAGTTTTTGAAATGTAAGGCCTTTGAATAAGACAAAACGCTGCCTCATCGCTAACTTTGCAACAGTGCCCGCTCAGCTGGTTGGTAACTATTTTCAACCCGGACTCCAGATCACCTGGGCCAGCTTCAAGGCAGCGCCGCAGATACTCTGACCGATTACCACCTGAAACCAGGTCTATATAGGCCAAAAGTTCATCTGATACTTTTGCGGTTATTGTTGGCATTCAGTCCTCACTTTGTGCATTTTTTAAACGAAAAAAGGGTGTCTAATACGGTGAAATCATAGTATTACCAAAGTAATAAATAAAAAATGTTTTAAATCAGTAAGTTAGATTAGATTTGTAATACCTGGGTAATACCGCAGCATGGTTAAATTTGGTTTTTTTTCTTTTAAATCAGTGAGATAGCGTGATTTATCACGCTGCGTTAGGTGTATAGCAGGTTAAGGGATAAAAAATCATCTTTTTTTGGTAGGGCGATCTCCGTAGGTTAAGGGTCATTTGGCTAAAAAGCGTCCTATTCTTTGATGGTCATGCTTGCATGACCATCTGAGCAACCAAAAACTACAGATAAACTACAGATAAACTACAAAAAACGTTTTGCCTTAGTGTTGGAAGACTACAAATAGACTACAATAAAACTACAAAGAAACTACAAAAAACGTGACAGACTACAAATAGACTACAAGAAAACTACAGATAAACTACAAAACTCGATTGACCCCTTCTTACGAGTGTTGTAGAGTCATTTTCATACAACGGAGGGGGTTATGAATAAACCAGCAGATCTGAAACCCCGCAACTTATCGGCTGCTGTCAGATTGCGCCTAAATGAAATCGAGAACTGGCTGGACAGAGGGCTAACGCGGCATGAAATTGCTGAAATCCTCGACAGCGAATACAGCTTTTCGGTAACAGCCAAAGGGCTTGAGATGGCACTGTATAGAACGCGGCAAAACCGAAAAAATGTATTGCACAATACACATGATAAGAGTAGCGCGAAGGGTGCAGCGGAAAGTGTATTGCACAATACACAACCGTCTGAGCCTGAAGCGCAGGAAAGTGAAAAAGCAGAGAGTCCCGGCATTATTGATAAAGAATTCTTCAATAAAATCGGTGAGAATTTCGACCCTAAGAAGTTCAACAAAAAATTCTGAGGTGATTTATGAAAGTAGCGGTAATTAATTACAGTGGCAGTGTTCGTAAAACCTTAATTTCATCTTACCTGTTAGCCCCGCGGCTGACTGGTGCAAAGTTCTATGCGGTAGAGACTATCAACCAGTCTGCTTCCGATCTGGGTATTGAAAATGTGACCAGTTTTAAAGGTGACGACTTCTCACGTTTGATTGAGGGGTAATGACTCCAACTTACTGGTAGTGTTTTATGTTCAGATAATGTCCAATGACTTTGTCATGCAGTTCTCCCTTCAGGCGTGATTCATAAAGCGGCCAGTCATCCGTCATCCATACCACGACCTCAAAGGCCGACAGCAGGCCCGGAAGACGCTCCAGCGTGGCCAGAGTGCGTTCACCGAAGACGTGCGCCACAACCGTCCTCCGTATCCTGTCATACGCGTAAAACAGCCAGCGCTGACGTGATTTAGCACCGACGTAGCCCCACTGTTCGTCCATTTCAGCGCAGACAATCACATCACTGCCCGGTTGTATGCGCGAGGTTACCGACTGCGGCCTGAGTTTTTTAAGTGACGTAAAACCGTGTTGAGGCCAACGCCCATAATGCGTGCACTGGCGCGACATCCGACGCCATTCATGGCCATATCAATGATTTTCTGGTGCGTACCGGGCTGAGAGGCGGTGTAAGTGAACTGTAGTTGCCATGTTTTACGGCAATGAGAGCAGAGATAGCGCTGATGTCCGGCAGTGCTTTTGCCGTTACGCACCACGCCTTCAGTAGCGGAGCAGGAAGGACATCTGATGGAAATGGAAGCCACGCAAGCACCTTAAAATCACCATCATACACTAAATCAGTAAGTTGGCAGCATTACCGATTTGCAGCATACTAATTTCAGTAAGATTGCCGCCCTTCTTGTTTAAAAGGCGGCATTGCTAGCCCAGTAAAGATTTAACTCGGACTTATACCTTTAAATATCCACCAATAAACAGGGCAACGACGATAATATCGCACAGCAACAGCATAATCAGATAAATCAGCTCTTTTTTGGTAAATATCGGCTGACCATCATTTTTTTCTTTTCTTGACCAGATAAAGACCGGCAGACCACAGGTCAACAGGATAGGAATTAATGCAACATACTCAATCTGGCTGGCGTAAAGAATAAACAGACAGAATAGCGAGCCTAAAACACCGCTGGACAAAGCCAGCCTGCGGCCTTTTTTTGCATACTGATCATATTTTCCGTTTCTGCAAATACTGGTCAGATACAGCGTGGTGGTAATATAGGCCGGAACAACCATCAGCGCACTGATATTATACATGGTGGTCCAAGCATTATTTGAAAAATAAACAAGTAACATGGCCGCCTGCATCACAAAGCTACTAACCCACAGTGACACATTGGCCGCCTGTTTACTGTTCGTTCGGGCAAACGCGCGCGGGAAAGCGCCTTTCTGTCCTGCTACCATCGGTATTTCAGCGCATAGCATGGTCCAGGCAAGCCAGCCGGCCAGAACAGAAATAATCAGCCCCGCGCTCATCAGCCAGTCGCCCCACTGACCGACAACGTGGGCGAGCACGCCTGCGGTAGAGGGGTTACTGACCTGCGCTAGTTCTGCCTGAGGCATTACACCGAACGGCAGAATGGACATTAACATATAAATAATTAGCGCCAGCAGAAAGCCGATCAGTGTGGCTTTCCCTACGTCCTGTTTATTTTTGGCACGTCCGGATAGAACAACCGCTCCCTCGACGCCAATAAAGGCCCAGAGCGTTACGGTCATCGGTGCCAGAATCTGAGACAGCAGCGATACTGGTGCGGCGTCATTTCCGTTGCCACTGAGGATCGCGGGTGATTCTCCCCAAAAGTTTTTAAACAGGTCCGAATAATCGATCAGCACACCCAGCAGTAATACGAATAGGATCAGAGGGACGAGCTTGGCGATGGTTCCCAAGGTGTTAACAAATCCGGCCACTTTCGTCCCGGACAGAACAAGAAAATTATAGCCCCAGATCAGCACTGAGCCGCAGATAATGGAGTTCAGATTATTACCATCCGTAAAAACCCCCGGCATAAACTGATTAAAAGCATCCATTAAAATTACCGCAAAGGCAACGTTGCCAAATGCGGTCATCAGCCAGTAGCCCCAGGCGACGTTAAAGCCAATAAAGGAACCAAAACCTTCCTGGGCATACATATACACTCCAGCCTGAAGGTCCGGGCGCAGATCTGATAGTACGCGAAAGGAGTTTGCGATAAAATAAATACCGATCCCGGCAATAATCCATGCAATGATTACTGGCCCTAGTGCAGAAGAGGCCGCCGTGTTTTGCGGCAGACTGAAAACGCCGCCTCCCAGCATGGAGCTAACGACAATAGCGATGAGGGATATAAGCCCCAGCTTATGTCCTCCGGCGCTATTGTCACTATTTTTTACATCTGAAGATTGCTCTGCCATAACGTTTCCCTCAGCTATTCTATAATATTGCCGTCGGATTGCAGGCGATCCGACGGTATTGTTCTTTCCCCCGCCTACTGGCGGCCCTTTTTAATACCAGAGACCTGGCGTTTAAAGGTTATGTGGCCGGGTAGCGACTGCCCATCGCGTTCTTCTTCCACAATCGCTCTGACCCAGAAGTCCCCGTTTTCATCGACGTTAACGCCCTGGATCTCATGTTCAAAACCTGGGAATTGCTTATCGAATTCCTGCAGGGCGCGCAGATAGCCAATAATGCCCTTGTTACCTTGCGGCATCCGTTCGCCCGGCATCAGTACAGGAATGCCTGGGGGATATGGGACGAGCATGCTGGCGGCAATTCTGCCGCTAAAATCATCCAGCCGGATATGCTCGGTTTTGTAGCGTACGACTTTCTGATAGGCTTCTGCCGGGGTCATAACTGGTTCCGGATCGGTGTTTACCGCGTCGTTGATATGCGACATCAGCTCCAGCTCATCCATTTTTTCATGCATTATCTGACATAGCTCCTTGAGGGTTAGCGTGTCGTAGTGTGGAGAATGCGCTTTCAGCGACGGGATAGCATCTGTGGCCAGATCGTCATTGTCGTAATGCTTTTTAAAGGCCAGCAGGCTTTCAATCAGAGTTCCCCATTTGCCTTTGGTGATGCCGACGGAGAACAGGATCAGCACGGTGTAGTCACCAGTACGGGCAATTTCAATGCGACGGTCATCGAGAAAACGGGTCAGCAAATATCCCGGAATACCGTTTTTCTGGTATTCTCCCTTCGGGCCGATCCCTGGACAAGTCAGGGTCACTTTTACTGGATCGAGCATACTGTTGGTTTCGACCAGATCATCATCGGCAAAACCGTGCCAGCGCTCACCGGAGCGCAGCGACCAGCAGTCGGCGCTGTGGCTCAGCAGCGATACGGGTGCCTCTTCAAAACTGTATCGCTGCCCAGAATCGCTGTCCTGCACTTCGGTTGGCTGAAGCACATCGAAGAACCAGGCGTCACCACCTTCCTGCTCCTGGAGCTGGCGCTTGACGCTGACCACGGCTTTACGGAAGGCAATCGCTTCTTCAATTGACTCCTGCACAAGCGAATAACCGGATTCACCCTCCATCATGCTTACTGCCACATCAATTGATGCAATGATCGGGTAGTAGGGTGAGGTCGTGCCGTGCATCATAAAGGCATCGTTAAAGTCATCGAAATTAAGCGGCGCGCGATCGCTTTTCTTCACATGAATCATTGAGGCCATGGAGAGTGAGGGCAGCATTTTATGGGTGGACTGTACGGCGAATAGGGTTGGACGATTTGGCGTTTCCTCCGCGTCCATTGCATAGCGACTCTGGTATAGCGGATGGAAACGCGCATAGGCATACCATGCTTCATCAAAATGGATGCGCGGTGCGCTTTCACCCAGGTGTCTGACTACATCGTTCACGTTATAACAGAAGCCATCATAGGTGCAGTTGGTTACCACGGCGTAGGACGGGGACTGGCTGACCGCACCAGATGCCAGTCGGCTGTTTGCCACCAGCGCATCAATACTGGCCTTCTTCAGGCGTCCGGTCGGGATAGGCCCAATCAGCCCCCACGCGTTGCGGGTAGGTTTCAGGTAAACCGGCCTTGCCTGAGACAAGGTCAGGCCATGATTAAGTGACTTGTGGCAATTTCGGTCAATAATGGCAATTTCATCTGCGCCAACCGCAGCCTGGGCCACAATACGGTTCGACCCCGATGAGCCGGAAACACCGTAGAAGGTCCAATCAGAGCCAAACAGTCGGGCCGCAATTTCTTCCGATTTTTTAGGCGGTCCGGCGTGGATCAGATAATCCCCCATCTCCGCGGTAGCCACGCCAATATCAGCGCGCATCATGTTTTCGCCAAAGAAGTTAATGAACTCAATGCCAACAGGATGTTTCAGATAGGCCATTCCCCCCATATGCCCCGGGCAGTCCCAGTAATAGTCACCGTCCTCGGTAAAGTCCTTAAGGGTTTTAAAGTAGGGAGGAAGAAGCTTATCCGCATAGCGGTGGACTAAGGAGTACAGTCGATTGGCAGTGAAGGCTGCGGATTCAGAGAACAGATAAACATATTCGCTGACCTCTTTTAAGACGTCGAGTGGGATACGATCGGTAATATTCTGTTCTGAGAAAATTATCAGCGGCGTCGTGGCATTTCTTTTGCGGAATATGCTGATAAAGTGCTGTAGCTCTTCTGCAAAGGTCGGATTGTCTGGCTCCCAGTAAAAACCAATCCCGCTGTATTGGGGGCTTTTTTCGATGATTTTTAATCCATCAGAGATCTGGTGCGTGATATGAATTTTAAAACCGCGTTCCGCGAGTTCGGTTTGAAGCTCTTCCAGTACCTGCTGCGAAGGGTTGTCGCCATCAAGATATTGTGAGGAAATAAATAAAAGATTGTGGTTAAATTTCATTAGGTGTCTCCACTGTTACTGTTCAGATAGTATTTAACTGTGAGGATGTCATGCCCAAGAAACAGACATTATCGTCACCTTAACTTGCTGTGAATTAATCTGGACTAAAAATGTATCGTTTTATAATGCAGTAGAATAAAAACAATGATGTCGAGGACCAGCAGTAAAATAAAAAATGCCAGTTCGCGTAGCGTAAATATTTTATCTGCGCGATCGTCTTTTTTTCTTGCCCAGATAAACAGGGGCACGCCCAGCGTAAGCAGCACCGGAACCATCGCCAGATATTTGATTTCACTGGCGTAGAACATAAACAGGCAGAATACAAAGCCGATAATACTGCTGACCAGCGCGGCGCTGCGGCTGTGATTCGTGGTATAGCTGGCATACTCGCCGCTAATACATAGTTTAAACAGGTATGCCGTGGTCATTAAATACGCAGGTAAAACGGTCAGGGTAGAGATAGCCAGCATTGCAAGCCAGGCATCGTTAGAAAAGTAGACCAGAAGTACGACGATTTGCATAAACGCACTGCTTATATAAAGCGAAACCGAGGCCGAACCCTTCACATTTTTTTTGCTGAACGGTTTCGGGAATGTGCCGTTCTGCGCGGCCACCATAGGCAGTTCGGCGCAGATGATGGTCCACGCCAGCCAGCTGGTAAGCACCGAAATCAGCACCCCCAAGATAATCATAATCTTCCCCCATTCACCGACAACAATCTTCAGAATACCGGCGGTGGATGGGGTTGGAATTGCGCTGAGCTCATGTTGAGTCAGCACGCCAAACGGTAGGATGGAGACCAGCAGACAGATAATCAGTGATACAACGAAGCCAATTAATGTGGCTTTACCCACGTCGCGTTTATTTTTGGCCCGACCGGAAAGAGCGACAGCCCCCTCAACGCCGATGAAGCTCCAGAGTGCCACGCTAAGCGGTGAAGTTACCTGTGAGAAAATAGAGCCTAGGTCCTGACTGGCCTTACTCGCGCTGTGCCCCCAGACGTTATCTGCGAACGTGGTGTACTTCATAAACAGCATGAGAATAATAATAAAGGCCACCAGCGGGATCAGTTTGGCCAGCGTGCCGACGATGTTAATCGACCCGGCAATGCGGGTACCGGAGAGGACTAAAAAGTTGAATCCCCATATCAGCAAAGAGGCACCGATAACGGAAGGAATATTGTTCCCTCCCTTGAAATCACCTGGTAAGAAATAATTCAGCGTATCCATCACCATAATGGCAAAGGCGACGTTGCTGAATATAGTCATCAGCCAGTAGCCCCAGGCGACGTTAAATGCCGTAAATCGGCCGAACCCTTCCCGGGCATACATATAAACTCCTGACTGGAGATCAGGTCTAATGTTTGACAGCACGATAAAAGTTCTGGAGATGAAAAACATGCCGATACCACAGACTATCCATGCTATCGCCACCGGGCCCACGGCAGAATTCTCCGCCATATTCTGGGGGAGTCCGTCAACGCCGCTGCCGATCATCGAGCTCACGACAATGGATGTTAGCGCAAGCAAGCCCAACTTTTGTTTATTATTTTTTTCAGTCGAATCGATATGCATAAGCTGGCTCTTATTTTTTTTAAATCATAGAATCTCTTTGTAAGGCTTCATGTTGTGGACACTAATTTCTCTGACGATATAAATTAATTATAAATAAGGTCGTCACGATAAAATTCATTATATTCCTAATTTATTCTATGTATATAAGAATTAACCCTTGCTATATGTAATCAAAGTCCTACGAATGTAGGAAAGGGTGATGCCTCTAATTGGTTGAATCTGATGTATAATACGGGCTTTTGAGGTTATCTCATGGCCAGCGTTAATATTCATTGTCCCCGTTGTCAGTCAGCTCAGGTTTACCGCCATGGTCAGAACCCTAAAGGCCGTGACAGATTTCGCTGCCGTGACTGCCACCGTGTGTTTCAGCTCACTTATACTTATCAAGCACGTAAGCCGGGTATGAAAGAGATGATCACTGAAATGGCCTTTAATGGTGCCGGGGTTCGCGATACCGCCAGGACACTGAAAATTGGTATTAACACCATCATCCGGACTTTAAAAAACTCGCGCCAACGCAAATAACTTCTTCGCCTGTTGCCCATGCTGATGTGGCGCTTATCTGCGAGCTTGATGAGCAATGGAGCTACGTTGGCAGTAAAGCCCGGCTACACTGGCTCTGGTACGCGTACAACACCAAAACAGGCGGTGTACTGGCCTACACTTTTGGTCCCCGAACCGATCAAACGTGCCGGGAGCTACTGGCACTGCTTACACCCTTCAACATCGGCATGCTCACCAGCGATGACTGGGACAGCTATGGCCGGGTGGTGCCGAAGAATAAGCATCTGACCGGCAAAATATTCACCCAACGCATTGAGCGTAATAATCTGACGCTACGCACCCACATTAAGCGGTTGGCTCGTAAACAATCTGCTTCTCACGCTCAGTTGAGATCCGCGAAAAAGTGATCGGAGCATTTATCGAAAAACACATATTCTACTAATTGGATGCACTACCGAGATTTGAATCAAAGCGTTGGTATGCAAGGGATGTGTCGAACTCTCTAGTGGGAAAACTGCGGAGGAATTGCGGGGAAGTGGCGGGGAAAAACTTCACTGTTGATGCTGAACAGTCTTTCTGGTTGGCTCTTGTTCGCACTATGTACAGTGTTAGTTTGATTAAACTCGGTGAGTGTGACAAAGACGGTAATTTTTGCAGTTTTAGGTGAAGTCTAATGGGTTAAGTGATTTCGGCTATGCTCCCGACAGATTAACACGCTACATCGGTAACTATGTCAGCGCTTGGCTAACGAAGCTGAAGGTCCGCTGTGAGCGATGAGCAGACCAACTAATCTCAGCCTACTTGTTTTATTTCATCAGTACGCCCTGAAGCATCGACTGCGTATCTTGTAGGACCGCTAACATTGATGCCTATATAATTGAAGACCGAATCTGGTTTGATATAAATCAAAAAAGATAGATTTAACCTGATGAAAAGAAAAGCAATTCTTGTTTTCTGACAAACACTGGGATATCAGCGTTGATTATTAGACGATCGGTCAATATTGTTTATTGACTACTTTATAGCTCAATGACATCAAACCAGAAAGACGAGAAAAAAATGTTTAAATCCTTATTAATCAGTAAGATGGATGGTCGCCACAGTGCCCAAATTGCTGAAATCGCTGAAAGCGAGCTGCCACAGGGGGATGTGGAGGTCAATGTCGACTGTTCATCTATCAACTACAAAGACGCACTGGCTATTACGGGCCGCGGGCCTATCGTCCGGCACTTTCCAATGGTGCCAGGCATTGATTTTGCCGGTACAGTGTCCGCCAGCTCACATCCTGAATATCAGACCGGGGATAAGGTCCTGCTGACCGGCTGGGGTGTAGGAGAAAAACATTGGGGTGGGCTTTCCGAAAAAGCGCGGGTAAAGGGAGACTGGCTGACGCCGCTCCCGGCTTGAAGTGGCACACTGAATTTGGCCACCTGAACAGAGGTGATATGCTCACCTCAGAACAACACAGGTGCTCCAATGAAAAAAAGAAATTTTAGCGCAGAGTTTAAACGCGAATCCGCTCAACTGGTTGTTGACCAGAAATACACGGTGGCAGATGCCGCCAAAGCTATGGATGTTGGCCTTTCCACAATGACGCGATGGGTGAAACAATTACGTGATGAGCGGCAGGGAAAAACACCAAAAGCCTCCCCCATTACCCCGGAACAAATTGAAATCCGTGAGCTCAGGAAAAAGCTACAACGTATTGAAATGGAAAATGAAATATTAAAAAGGCTACCGCGCTCTTGATGTCAGACTCCCTGAACAGTTTTCGATAATCGGGAAACTCAGGGCGCGTTATCCTGTGGCCACTCTCTGCCATGTGTTCGGGGTCCATCGCAGCAGCTACAAATACTGGAAAAACCGTCCTGAAAAACCAGACGGCAGACGGGCTGTATTACGCCTGTCTCTTATACACATCTCCGAGCCCAC
>ENA-OWZV01000407-OWZV01000407.1-human-gut-metagenome-genome-assembly--contig:-NODE-407-length-10088-cov-12.690123_pt1 | contig 10088 bp, 13 predicted proteins | sample MGYA00249264_ERZ652123 | MGnify/ENA primary metagenome ERZ652123 (study PRJEB26925, sample SAMN05827256) | human gut metagenome | biome: ENVO:2100002; feature: ENVO:00000062; material: ENVO:00002003... | reverse complement strand
CCTTGCCTTTACCCTCGTCGCCCCACTGAGCACCAATAAGAACAATTCCAGGCATGATGCACCTCCGCATTCGCACGATTCCGCCGGAAACAGACTACCGTACACCCTCTACCCTGCGAAGTTTCGTCTCACGCAGGGCGAGGCTGGAGGTGCGACAACCCGGAATGGGTGACGAATTTCTACTCGTACGAGGCGATGCTGTGACCAATCGCACAGCGCACAGGTTGAAGAACGGAGCCTAGAGGGCATGCCTCGCGCGATAATGAAGCCATGACGATCGCAACACCGGAACGCTATGCCGAAATGCTCGAGGCCGCCCGCCGAGGCGGTTACGCCTATCCAGCCATCAACGTAACCAGCTCACAGACACTGAATGCTGCGTTGAAGGGCTTCGCAGACGCCGAGTCCGACGGCATCATCCAGATTTCCGTGGGAGGCGCGGCCTACGTCTCCGGCAGGGGGGTCAATGATCGCGTTACCGGCTCGCTGGCGCTGGCGGCTTTCGCACATGAAGTGGCTGCGAAATACCCGAACATCACCATCGCTCTGCACACCGATCACTGCGCCAAGCAGTATCTGGATGAGTGGGTGCGTCCTCTGCTCGCGCATGAGGCCGATCAGGTGGCACGAGGCCAGGAGCCTACATTCCAGTCGCATATGTGGGATGGCTCCACCGTGCCGCTCAAGGAAAATCTGGACATCGCCGAGGAACTGCTCGACAAGTCGCAGAAGGCGCACACCGTGCTCGAAATCGAAATCGGCGCGGTCGGCGGTGAGGAAGACGGTCACTCCGCCGAAATCAATGAAAAGCTGTATTCCACTCCGGAAGATGGCCTCGAAGTCGCCCGCCGACTGGGTTTGGGCGAACGTGGCCGGTACATGGCCGCTTTCACATTCGGCAATGTGCATGGTGCCTACAAGCCCGGCGTGGTCAAGCTGCGTCCGTCGCTACTCGGCGACATTCAGGCGCGTGTGGCGCGCGCAGTGGCCGAAGGCGAGTTGCCTAGCGCGGCCGGCATAGTCGATTTCCCCAACGGCAAGCCGTTTGAGCTGGTGTTCCACGGCGGCTCCGGTTCACGCCCGGAAGAAATCGCCGAAGCTGTAAGCTACGGCGTGATCAAGATGAACATCGACACCGATACCCAGTACGCCTTCACCCGTCCAATCGCCGACCACGTGTTCGAGAACTACGACAAGGTGCTGAAGATCGACGGCGAAGTGGGCGAGAAGAAGTTCTACGATCCGCGTTCTTGGGGCCGTAAGGCTGAGGATTCCATGTCCGCCCGCGTGGTCGAGGCTTGCCGGCAGCTGGGTTCCGCGGGCAAAGCGCTCAAATAGCGCGTAGTTTTGCGATCGTGCGCGACACTTTCCCGGAAATAATGAAAATCATTGAAAATCAATGGAGCGGACAACGGGAGTCGAACCCGTCATGCTTGTTTATGCTTCAATCACAGACGTTGAAATCGTTGATATATCAAGCATTCTGCAATCACACTAGTTAGTGGAGTCACCGTCTTTTCCTGAAAGTGTGTCCACCTCGTGTCCACGGACACTCTTCTGTGCATCCCTCATGACGTGCTCCACGTTCACCGCCACCGTGTCCAGATCGGAGTCGAACAGTCCGGCGTATCGGTCAAGCGTCATTGCCGCTTTCTTATGCCCGAGCATTCTTTGCAGCGCTTTGACGTTGGCCCCGCTGTGTACTGCGATACTTGCGGCAGTATGCCGTAGATCATGGCAGGTCAGGGAGGGGACGCCGGACGCGGCCAGCGCTTTCGCATACCATTTGCGCGGATCGTTGCGGGACTGTTCCACGATATGCCCGCCACGGGCCCCGGTAAACACGAGGTCCGTGGGCTGCTTGCCCTTGCATTCCTCACGCAACGCATCCAGGACAATAGAGGGAACCGGCACTTCGCGACGTTCCCATGACTTTGGTACATCCTCATAGCTCATGCCACCGGACCTGAGCCATGTTACATCTATCTTCAATCGCTTATGCTCGAAATCGACTTTGCCGACCTTCAGCCCGGCAGCCTCTCCCCAGCGAAGCCCGCATATACCCAACACCAATATCAGAGTCCGGTATTCCCCCGAGGCATCCGCCAGCTTCAGTAACTGTTCCGGCGTCAGATAGACGCGCTCAGCCTCGACCTTTTTGGGAAGGTCAATATCGGTGCATGGCGTCTTCGCTATGAGCCCATCAGCCACGGCGGCTTTCATTACACCGCAAACTATGCCGTAGTTGCGTATGACCACCGACGCCGAGTAGCCAGGCAAATCAATTTCCTTGCCGGTATTATCATCCGTTGTCTTTGTGGGGGCGGACTGCCTGGACACCCACGTTTGAATCTCCGAACGACGGATAGACGCTATCGACCTATCCGCCCACACCGGTTCGACGTGAATACGGTAGGCCGATTCCAACGTGTCGAAATACTTTTTCTTAGTGGTGCCCCGCTTGCCTTCAAGCCATTGCTGCGCCAGGTAGCCGAATGATATTTGCCCTGCTTGCGGATCTATGTAAGTGCCATCGAGCAGCGACTTGTTAAGATTCGCGGCGTAGGCGTCGGCATCCTTTTTACGGGTAAAGCCACGCTTGCACCTACTTTGGTGCTGTTCATCGCGCCAGCGCACTCGATACCACGGTTTGTCCCCGGTACGCTTCTGGAAGTATTTCTCTACAGTGGCACTCATTGGTCAGACATCACTCTACGATTACATCCTCTGGCGGGTCACACCACTCAGCTTGACGTTTATAAATTTGCTGACGTGCTTCATCCGACGCATAAGCAATCAGAGAATCACCATTACGACTGAACGCAATATATAGCTGGATACCGTAATCTTGAAGAGCCTTTTTGAGCAGCTGCTGGTACGTATCCTCTACCTGCATCTCGTCTAAAAAGTATCCCATTACTTTTAGTAGCCCCGTAGACGGATAACGGCCCACGACCTCTTTGCCATAGAATTGTGAGTTGAATCTTTTGAGAGCGTCATCATCTTCCGTAAAAGATGCTACCTCTTTGCGCAAATCAGCTAAAGCCACAGCACACTCGCGTTCGTAGCTGGCCAGATTCCCCAAAAGATCGATTACTGAAGCAGCTAAATCATCTATCTCGCGTACTTTCATTTCCGGGGCACTTTTCATGCCGGACATTTTTTCCACCGTTGTACTGAGATATCGAGCAAGTACCACTCCCTCACCAGCAGTAAGCCTACGTTCTCCCCTTTCGATTTTGGAGACGGTGGAAGCGTGCCAGCCAAACCCCATATCCGACATATATTTAGCCACATCTTCCTGACTCTTACGTGCCTTATTCCGGGCATTAACGAACCCACGGGCAATAGACGTGTCAACTATGTTCACAGAAGCCATGAGCCCATGGTAGCCAAAACAGAGACAAGACACCATCACGGCATAACCAAAATGGACGTACATGCCAATTTCGGTTTGACATCTTTTGGTTCAATCACTATATTGCTAAATTGGCAATACAAACCATATTAGAAAGGTTAGGCCATGAAAGACAACCGAGCAACACCGGAAAACGCCAGCGTCACTACCCTTGTTCGGCGGACAGAACGCTTTAAAGCTCTCATGGAGCGCATTGCATCAGCGCCCGATCCTGATGTTCTAACAATGAGCATTGATGAGGCCGAAGTATATATTCCTATGACAAAGGGTCAGCTTTCTCAGCTTCGCTATACCGGCACCGGCCCGAAGTTTCTGAAGCCCGCCCCTCGCACAATTCTTTACCGGAAGCGCGATCTGGACGAATGGCTGAACGCCAGTGAACAGATCACCACCGCTAAGTCAGATGAAGAACTGGAACGCCGCACAAAACGCATCAAAGCCTACGGCAAGTCCCATCGTAAGGCGGTGGAGGCATGATGCAGCAAGCAACAAAATGGGCTGTAGGTGCGTCAACACCTACAGCCCTGAATGATCAAGAGCCTAGCTATAACCCTGATCGTGGTTACATCCTACTTGTTTTCCGCTTGATTGGCGTCAGCGTTTTGTGCCTTATCGCCGGTGGTTTCGTCCAGCGCGAGGACTTCGCTCCGGCGTTCGGCCTAATCGCGGTAGCCCTGCTGCTGGCGACAGCCGAACAACTGGCCGCCTACTTCAGGTATCTGAACCGGCTTCGCGTGGCTCACGACAAGGCATTGCATGGCGTTCGACCGCGTGGCGAGTTCACAGGTGACGGCGTGCCACGCGACCAGGGCGGACGGCCGTTTGAGCCGCTTTCTTGGGAGGGGGTTCAGGTATGACGGCGATTCTCACGCAACAGGCCATCGACCTTGAATCTATGGAGGTTCGCACCGTGTCGGAAGTGCCGGCCGCGTACAGAATCGAGCCCACCGGCTGGGACCGGTTCTTCTGGCAGTCCACCGAAAACCTGAGACGCATCTATCAATGGGCATTGGCGCACATGCTCGCCCCCTACGTGGTGTTGATGAACGTGCTGGCCCGGCTTCTCGTATCAACGCCGCCGAACGTCGTGCTGCCTTCGCTGGTCGGTTCCTCGCCGGCCAGTCTGAACCTGAATATCTGCGTCGTCGGCTATTCGGGTCAGGGCAAGGATCAGGGCATCAACGCAGCGGCAACGCTTATCCCCGACGTGAGGGATGCCGTCACGTCGTCGCTGGCATCCGGTGAGGGCGTGGCCGCGTTGCACGCGGTCAGGGTGCCCGAAATCAACCCCGAGTCAGGCAAGCCGGTCCCCGGCTCCCTGCATAACGAGCCCAACCATATCCGGGCGATACTGCGCTGTTCCGAGGCCGCCACCCTCAAAGCGCTGATCGGACGCAGCGAGAACACGCTGATCGGCACGTTGAACAACGCATGGTCGGGTTTGCAGCTTGGCGGTGCGGTGAAGGCGCAGGAGAACAATCTGAGCGTTCCCGCGCACGGATACCGGGAAGTGCTTGTCATCGCCACCCAGCCCGCCTACGTGGGAATGCTGAGCGCCCAGCATGACAACGGTTTCCTCCAGCGTCTGATATGGGCTTCGGCCTACGACCCGAGGATAAACGACGTGCCGACCGACGCGGTGGTGAATGATGCCGTCGAATGCCCCGAAGGCCTCATGTTCGACCCGGCAACGATACCAGCCGACCCCGAGCCAAGCGCCTACGAGAACCTGTATCTGGCCGGCTCCCGCGAACGCCTGATGAACCCCGGCTGTTACCCGCTGCATGAAATGACGTTCCCGAAAACGGCCAGACGTCAGGTCGTGGAGTTCCGCAAGGACCACAACCAGCCAGGCATCAATCAGGACGACCCGGACGCGCACCGACTTCTATTGCAGATGAAGCTCGCCGCCGCCCTGCATTTCCTCGACCACGACCATAACGGCAGGCCATGCGACCTCAAGGTGGGGCAAAGGGAGTGGAACAACGCCGGGCATCTCATGGCGTACAGCATCGCCGTTCGCGCCAAGGCCGAACGTCAGGGGCGCGAGGCGCGTCAGTACAACGACGCCGAACAGATAGCCGACCGCAACGAGGCCAACGATCTGGCCGAAGCCAAGGTGCTGGAAAAGGCCAAGACCCGCATCCTCAAGGTTCTGGCGGACCGCGATCCCGGGCGTGAGGGCATGACCGAACGCGACCTGCGCAACAACATGAACACAACCCAGCGCAAGGTGTTTTCCCTCGCCATCGAAGCCCTCAAGAACGCCGGCGGAATCGATTGGGTCGAACGCGGCGAAGGAGGCATGTACTACTCGCTGCCAATGTAGACATGTCTACGTGTCTACACCTACTCCCGCAAGGGTTCGGAGTGCCTACACCCACTGTCTACAGGTGTCTACACCCCTGCGACCGCTGTAGACAATGTAGACACCCGTAGACACTTCGTGTAGACACTCGAAACCCAGTGATTCCAACACGTAGACACTGTAGACACTTTTCCCTTCACCCTTCAGAAAGACACCATCATGCAAACCCGCAACAAGCAAAGAATCAACGTCACGATACACCGCATAGACAAGTGGCTCGACCACCCCAACGGAACCGCCACGACCCTATGCGGACTGGTCGTACAGGCCGACATATCCCAACAGATCATCGACATGAGCGAGGTCGTGAGCGAAGTCTCATGCCCGCTATGCGAATGCGCCGCGCTGCTGGCCGACGTGCAACTACCCGAGTACGAACAACCCGCGCTTTTTTGAAGGGAGGAATCATGCCGGACGAATCGAAGCCCGAAGCCCCGCCGCCCGAGGGCGACAGGCCAGACCGCGACCGCAACGCCGAACGGTACGGCATCGAACTGTAGGAAAAAAGAATCGGCGGTGGCCTTCGGCCACCAAACCACAGGCCACCGCCACCAACCGCCACAGAACGTGGCAGAAGGGATAGCCGAATGACTACCGCAACCGATGATATGACGAAAGACCCATGCGCGATTGACGTGCCGGACTCGCTGCGCACCCCGAAATGGTGTTCCGACCTCGACGTGTATGTGCCGGGCGAGAACGATGATTGGACGCGGTGCATCCGCACCACCGGTGGTGCCGGCGTGGTTGACGAACCCGGGGGCGACACGCTCAGCGTGAGTCTGAATGTCAACGTTTACGAACACGGCACCGCACGGCCCGAGGCATACGGAAGCATCGACATTCTCACGGACGCCGGGCATGATCTGCCACTGAAATACGCCACGCGCACAGCCGCAGCAATCGCCCTGCTTGACGCCGCCTTCCAATTGAACGCGGAACCCACCAGCGAACAGCTCGACATGCTCGAAGCCTCCATCCGTGGCCAGGCACGCGACATTCTCGCGCCGAGGGAGGTTTGATGCAGCTTTCGGAACTTGTGGGCGAACAGCTCAGCGAGGCCAAAGCCAACGCGGAGAACGCGGAACTGCAAGCCCGCTTGGATGCGGTGACCGCCGAACGTGACCGGTTCCGCCGCAAGTACAACAACGCCCACCGCGCCATGCGCCGCTACGGGCGCAGGATCAGCCAACTCGAAACCACCTTGAAAGGAACAGCCATGAACGACACCACCAACACCGTGGAAGCCGAGAAGCCCACGGCAACCATCGATATGACCGAACGCCAAAGGACCGTGGCCAAGAACATCATCACCGGCATGATCGGCCACGCCGACAACCTCAAGACGGCGCTCGACAAGGCCAACGCCGAGTACACGATGCTGCGCGAAGTCATCGCCGCCGAGTGCGCCAGCCTCGCCGTCCAGCACGGCATCGACGTGACCGAACTTCTCGGAAAGGAAAAGGAGGCTGACCATGAGTGAGGAAAACGTGACCGCCGAGCCGGAAGCCACGACGGCACCGGCCGCCGACGCCAAGCCCGTCACGCCCGCCGACGCCAAACCGCACACGCCGTCCGGCAAGGTGGCCGCCATCCGCGAAGCGCAGCCCGACCTGACCGGTTTGGCCGACGCCCTCAAGGACATGGAGCCAGCCGCGGCCAAGGCCCGCAAGGAAGCCGCCAACTACCGCGAACGCCTTCGCGCCACGGAAGAGGAACGAGACCTGCTCGCAAGCCAGCTCGCCCACGCCCGCCGCTCCCTGCTCAAAAACACGGCCAGCTTTGGCCGCGTGCTTGATTCCGCCAAGGCCGACGCCATCGCCATGATTGCGGACGACGACCTGGGCGGGCTGTTCACCGAGGACGGAAGCCCGGATGAGGAGCGTATCAGCGCCGCCGTCAGCGACATCATCGAAGCCAAGCCTTACATGGAGCATAAAAAGTACGGCGTGCCGGAAGCCGAGGCTCTTCGCAGCGTAGGCCGAAAGGCCGAGAACCCCGAGGGCGTGTTCGACCCGAACGCGGGACGCGACCCGCTGCGCCTCGCCCTGCACCGCTAGTCCACGGTAACGCTTATCATTATCAGTAGTGAAAGCCCCGGTGGCGAGTAACGCGACACTCCCCGGCGGAGCCGCATATCAAACGATAGCGGCCCCGCCTTTTCCGTTTCGGGCCGCACGACCCAAGGAAAAAACAATGTCCATCAACACTAGTCCGGCGATTCCCTCGTGGAACCCGGACACCACCCACCTGCCCGCAACCGAGATCACGCCCGACGCCCTCGTGCTCAACCCGCTCGTAGCGACCGTGGCCGCCACCCCGCAGGGCGACGCCGCCTCAATCCGAGTGCCGTTCATCGCCGCCGACCCCACCGCACAGATCGTTGCCGAAGGCGACGAGATCCCGGAGGGCGACTCCACCCGCGCCGAAATCCGCGTGTACACGCGCAAGATCGCGCTCATCCAGCGCATCAGCCGCGAGGCCTACGGCCAGCAGCTCGCCGGAACCAACGCCACCGCGGGGGCAAGCGACCTGCTCACCGAATCGCTGCGCCGCGCCGTGACCGCCAAGGCCGACGCCATGCTGCTCAACGCGCCCCAGGAAAGCGAAACCGTGTACGCGCCGGGACTGGCCAACGACACCAGCGACGCCATGCTCGACGGCGGCGCCATCACCGGCAACCTCGACCCGCTCATCGACGCCATCGCCGCCATCAGCGACAACGGAGCCACCCCCTCGTGCATCCTCGTGTCGAACAGCGGCTGGGCATGGCTCCAGCGGCTCAAGTACACGGACGGACGCCCGGTGGTCAACCCGGACGTGCAGGCCGACGCGCTGCCCCAACTACTCGGCCTGCCGGTCGTGCGCAACGGCGCGGTGCCCAAGGACAAGCTGTTCGTGCTCGACGCCGCGAACCTGATCGTTGGCTACAGCGACGTCGCCGTGGACGTAGACCCCAGCGCCTACTTCAGCAGCGACAGCATCGGCATCCGCATCACCGCGCGTCTCGGCTGGGGCATCCCATACCGTGGCCGCGCGGCACGCCTCACCCTCGGCAACACCGGCGAAGGCACCACCACGACCGCCCGAACCACCCGCAAGACCACCACGGCCAAGACGGGCGAGTAAAACCCACGGCCCCGCGCACGCCGCCGACGCGGGGCCCGCAGGCAGTCGGCGCTTCGCCCCTTTCACGCCGGCGAGGCGGCACCCACATTCCATGAGAACCATTCCCAACACGGGGGTGGAGGAGCCCTACCCCGGCAGTGCCTCAGGGCCGCACGGACAATGGTTCTGCTCGTGAATGATCTGTTGGGCCATTTTTTGAATTAGCGTTTCATTGGTGTGGGGAATACTCTTGCAACGCTTGTTGTGAGTAAACTGTCGCGTAGATGGATTGTCGGGGAATGGAGTGAAGCTCAGGTTCCCGACAAGACGGGGCCCCGCAGTCGCGGGATTTTCTTTTATCTGCTTGGCCGCGCGCGTTTGAATGAGATCAACACAAACAACATTTTGAGATATTGCTAAGGCGATGTCTCTTCCGGGTTCGTTATGTTGGTGTCTTTTCTTGAACCGGCGCGCGTGGCCTTGGGATGATTGGCAGAGTCCGGCTGATTGCAGCGGCTCGCTAAGCCGCCGAACGCCGCATTGACGGGGTTCCGCGAGTTCGAATCTCGCATCATCCGCAGGATGGTCAGCAAGGCCGGTCAAGGCCGTGACTGTCGGTTGGGTTCGACCGCCAGCACCCCGGCGTCCAACCACCCGAAACACCCATGAACCGGGCCACCATCGACACGCAAGGCCGCATCCACAACCACTTCTACACGCCATTGCAATGACAGCCACACCACCATTAAGGGGGCCGATAATCCGCCGACCCCTTAGCCTCAACGTGGACAGTATCGACATTCACCCGCATGGCATGGCGTAACACCACCCCACCACGGCCCCGCCAAAGAGCGTAAGCGATACCGACACCATTCAACCACAGATGCAATGCCCATAGTTCCATCGCCACTAATGATGGAAACATGAGGTAGCGCACCACGACCCCACAACGAATACGGCCGTCCCTGCTGACACGCCCTCAACCCAAAATTGAAAGAACGATAAGACGACCCACATCTAGCCTAAAACCACACTGGGAACACGCAAAGTAAATTTGAATTGTGTCCACCGCGTGTCCACGAAGAGAGTATTTTCGCCATCTAAATGCTTAAAATCGTTGGAATCTCGAGGAAAATCAATGGAGCGGACAACGGGAGTCGAACCCGCCTCTAAAGCTTGGGAAGCTTTCATTCT
>ENA-OWZV01000382-OWZV01000382.1-human-gut-metagenome-genome-assembly--contig:-NODE-382-length-10790-cov-18.311598_pt1 | contig 10790 bp, 10 predicted proteins | sample MGYA00249264_ERZ652123 | MGnify/ENA primary metagenome ERZ652123 (study PRJEB26925, sample SAMN05827256) | human gut metagenome | biome: ENVO:2100002; feature: ENVO:00000062; material: ENVO:00002003... | reverse complement strand
CGTTCCAGCCCCAGCTGGCCGGAGATTGCGGAGTTTGGCACGGCAAGGAAATTTTGGCCTAGCATCTTCCTACGATTATTCGGAATTTAATGAATCACAAGTTCTATGAGGGTAAGATGGCTCACCCTCTTCCGCATACAGGTGATTTTTAATTACTTCTGGTGTCCTTCTTCAGGCAGCAAGATAGTTTGACTCTCGCCGTCGTCGTAAGCCATGACTGTGTCGGGAAAACTGGGATCATACGGGAATGGCAGATCAACTGACATCTCCGTTGCCGCGCCACTTTCACTAAAATGAACGGTCAGCTTCCCCTGATTATTCTGCAGATCGAAACGTAACAAGTTATTTAGCGGAACAACCCCTTGCAGATTTCGATCGATGATCATCCAAATGCTATCAATGATTTCACCTGGCAGATTCGAGATGACGCCAAAAGTCGCGAACCGACTGTGATTTGTCTCAAACATACACGCGATCTCCTTCCTTCAGTCTTGCGTGGCAATATCCGCAAATTGTGCATCAACAAATTGCGCCAAAATTTTAGGATCAATGCCAACTGAGCGACCCACTTTACCGGCGGAAACAATGATCGTTGCCTGGTCCTCAGCCTCTTGACTGATAAAAATAGGATACTTATGCCGTTCGTGAATGCCAATAGGTGTGTTAGCACCATGCTCGTAACCTGTGGTTTTCATGAGATCCTTCAGCGGCACCATGCCCACTTTGCGGTTACCAGAGACCTTGCTTAGTTTTTTATAATCAACATGCCGATCGAGCGGCACGACGCCGACCACCGGACCAGTTTTGTTGCCGGTCAAGACCAGCGTTTTATAAATCTGATGTTCTGGCACATCCAAATGGTCAACTGTTAGCTGAGCAACATCGCCCACCTCTTCAGTCGGAAATTCGTAAGGCACATAAGCGATCCCCGCTTTGTCCAACATTTTTTCGACCAAGGTCTTTTCAACCTTATTGTGATGTTTAGCCATCGCGATCCCCCCTAAACGCGATCACAGTCGCAGCAATCTGCGTGTAAGAACCTCGAGTGCGATGGGCCCAAACCCGGTCATCACGCCTGAGGCCACTTACACGCCGGTTTCTAAGCGCGACTGCTCACGCTCTTGCTTAAATGCGCCACCTTGCGTAGCAACAACCCGCATGTAAGAACCTTGGTTGCACGACCATCGCAACCAAGGCCGCCTACACGCCAGCTGCTAACCGCACTGGCTCACGCTCTGTCTTACGTTAATCCCGATGCCACTTAAAATACTAGGGCATTTTGACTGAAAATACCACTATCATGCGCCAGTGTATGACATCAGCGTGAACATGTCATAGTCTTTGATCTTGTCGCGGCCGTGCAAGTCGCTTAGCTCAATCAAAAAGGCGGTGCCGACAACGATGCCGCCCAGCTGTTCGACCAAGCGAATCGTAGCAGCAATCGTGCCGCCAGTGGCCAACAGATCGTCGCAAACTAGGACACGTTGGCCAGGTTTAATCGCATCTTTATGCAAGTATAAGGTGGCTTCGCCATATTCAAGATCGTAGCTGGCTTTAACGGTTGGCCGTGGCAGCTTCCCTTTTTTCCGCGCCGGAGCAAAGCCAATACCCAGCTTGTACGCCACTGGACAGCCAACAATGAATCCGCGTGCTTCTGGGCCGACGATCATTTCAACGCCTTTGTCCTGTGCGTAAGCAGCAATTTCATCTGTCGCTGCAACATAGGCTTTGCCATCTGCCATCAAAGGTGAAATATCACGAAAAATAATCCCTGGTTCAGGGTAATCCTGCACACTGGCAATGTAATCTTTAAAGTTGATGGTCATGATTCTACCTCACTGTCTGAATGCTCCGTCAGCAACATGGTTTCAAGCTGAGCGCGCGGCATGGTCTGTAACTGTTGCGCCAGATCTAGAAAGGCTGCACGCGCTGCATAAGCTTTCGCCGTTTGCAGCGGCTTTTTCGCCGGGGCTGTGACTGGAGAAATAAAAGCACCCTCTATTGTAACAAAATCGAGTTCAAAAAACACCTGAACCGCCAAGATCACTTGATGGACGGTTAAATGGACCGCCTTAGCAATCGCTGGAATGTGATGCTTGTCGAACCCAGGATGGGCCTTCAGAAAACGCAACACGGCCCCAAATTCTGCCCGCGTCGGTATAGCAACCAAGCGGCTTGGTGCGCCATAAAACATGACGGCAACAGGCGGCTGCACATACTGCATCACCTGATGCAACGCGGCAGCATCCTTTGGCAAGTCGACTAAAACCGCATTCGCTAACGGCGTTTGAACTTGAGCCGCGATGGTCGTTGGCCCACCAAAGGAAAATTGCCGTTCAAACTGTTGCTTGACTTTCGCATCAAAGAACACATAAGTGCGACTGGCTTTGAACTGGCCACCGTCAATCGTTGGCATCCGCCAGTCAATGACTTGCGGTTGTTTGACTTCATAGTCTTTCAACATGAGCTGCAGACTAGTGTTACCTTGCCAGGTATTCTGATCCAGCTGAACCGCCAATTTCACGGTCTGTGCAGTTGCCAGTGTTTCAGCAGCATCACCATAGCCAAAACCGATCACATTGATGCCTTGATCGATTTGAAAACGCAAGTGATTGTTTTCTTTACCAATCTGTTTCACATTTTGGATAGCTTGCGGGCGTACTGAGAAAACCGGTTCGGGATTGCCTTGACCAAACGGTGCCAACTGACGGATCAATTGATAGTGATCCAATGTCAAATCAGCGTCTTCCAGCCTCGTTGCGATAGGCAACGTTGGTTTCGGAACAGTTTTCAGCATTGTCGCCGCAGCCGCCTCCATCTGCGCATGAATCGCTGGTAAATCCGTTGTTTTAGCTGTGAGACCGACTGCCATATGATGGCCGCCAAAATGGACCATGTGTTCCTTTGCTGGCTCTAAAGCTTTGAAAAGATGATAAGCCTCGATCGAGCGACCTGAGCCTTTGGCAGTTTCGCCATCATCTGCAATGTTCATAATTAACGTTGGCTTGCCTGTTGCTTCGACAACCTTGCTGGCCACAATCCCGACAACCCCTTCATGCCAACCTTTACTGGCCAGCAATAATGTTTTGGCCGCTTGGTTTTCCGGTGCCTGTGCCATCGTCAAGGCTTCCTGAGCGATCTTTGCAACTAATCCTTGTCGTTCCTGATTTAGCTTGCCGACTTGTTCGGCCAACTCAGCCGCTACGTCATCCTCAAATGTCGTCAGCAACGTTACGCCGGGATTCGCGTCGCCCATCCGCCCAAGTGCATTCAACCGCGGTCCGATGACAAAACCGACCGTTGTTTCATTCACGGTTTCCGGGGCAACACCAGCTTCCTTTAAAATAGCCGCAAGCCCAACCCGCGGCTGAGTCTGGATCATTTTTAAGCCCAATTGCGCAATCACACGATTTTCATCGGTTAAGCTGACCAGATCAGCAATGGTACCCAAAGCTGCCAAGTCAACGCTTTCTAACGGTGGTTCGCCTAATAAGGCCGTTGCAACCTTAAAGGCAACGCCAGCCCCAGAAAGATCACCGAACGGATAATCGCCATCTGGATGCCGTGGATGAACAACAGCCACCGCATGCGGCAAATTTGCTGGCAACTCGTGATGATCGGTCACCACCACATCCATGCCTGCAGCCTGTGCCGGATCGATGACTGCGGCACCAGCAACACCGTTATCAACGGTGATTACCAACTGTGTGCCAGTTTTTTGCAAATAAGCATAAACTTCGGCATTCGGCCCATAACCATCGGTGAAGCGATCAGGAATAAACACATCCGGATCGGCGCCCAGACTTTGCAAGGTCTCAAGCATGATGGCACTGCTGGTCAACCCATCAACATCGTAATCGCCATAAATCGTGATTTTTTCATTTTGCTCAATTGCCTTCAAAATCCGGGCAACGGCTTTATCCATGTCATACAAGGCGAATGGATCATGCAATCGACTAGTGTCTGGGTGCACGAACGCATCATAATCTGCCTGATCATTAATCCCGCGTTGCAGCAACAGGGTCGCTAAAAATGGTGGGACACCCAATGTCTCGCTAAGAGCATGCTCATCAGCTGCTGCAGGTTGTGGGGCGAGTTGCCATTGATACTGCGTCATATCGTCTCGTTCCTTTCTAACCGATCCAGTATACCAGAGAAAGCTTAGCGAATTAACCGGTAAGCCTAAGTTATCTTTGGCAGATGCTGACTGACAGTAACACAAACAGAATGCGTATCGGCATGACATGTTATTGTGTCGGACATTCAATTCAAGCCATCCGTGCGACTCATTGAAAACGTGATATAATTAAATTGTGAATAAGCCCAACTCCAGTCAGCGACTTAAGATGTGTGATCAGCTTAAGTTGGTCATGCGATAAGGAGGAAGCACCATGGCAAAATCTCAAGACCAATTCAATGAAAAGGTCGGTAAAGAAATTAACGTTTCTGACGAGGCCGTCGATAAAGCAGCTGCCCAAATCGAGAAAGTCGGTTACGTCACTGAAAAGGACGTTCCGGAAATGATCGATCGCGATTACACTCGGGCATTGTCCAAGAAGGTTTCAGCAAAACTTCACAAAGACAATGACGATGATTACTTCTACGAAGAGCCTTTTGACTATGAAAATGGCCGCATTGCAAATATCATGTGGGACATGGATAAAATTAAGACCCGCGAAGAAGCCATGAAAATTTTGGCTGATGAACTTGGCCTTACCGTTCCTAAGATTGTAATGCGTAAAATCGACGAACAGGTCTTCTAGTCTGGAGGACTTTCACAGCTTCAGTTTCTGTGGTTGTGGACGCGGTTCAACTTTAATAAAACAACCGGTATCCTTTGCGGAGCCGGTTTTTTTGTGAGCGCGAACAAGCCACACTTAAAAAACGGCGCGTAAGTGGTCTTAAGGCAAGCGGTCAAAACCGTGGCCTTGATTTTCACATGTAAGCCTTCTGCAATTGCGATCACGTTATGGCGATAACCGGCAACATCAGGATAGCAGCTAGTGACAAGGATTTTTCAAACACATCATCATGCAACCGCCAGCTTATTGTGTGATAATGATGATAAAGAAAGGATGTGAATGCCATGGCTGACCAACAGGAATTAGATGATTTTTTTGCCCACGCCAAGGCTGCTCTAGATTTGCCCGCTGACACCTATGAAGATGCTTACCAACTCGGCGGTGCAAAATTTGCTGATAAACTCGCTGCATTGGTTAAAACTGGCAAGAAAACCGCAACTTCAAGCGGCTTTGAGCTGTATACTATTGAACAGGATCCGCTACCCAACGCCGGCGTCTATAATATTATCTTGAATCGGGCGGATAAGCCTGTTGCCTTGACTTTCACGGACAATGTTTTTGTAACGCCATTTATGAAAGTGACTGCCGATATTGCTAAACGCGAAGGAGAAGACGATCAATCCTTAGCTAGTTGGCGTGAAGTCCATCAAGCCTTTTTCAGTCAGGAATATCAAGCGAATGGCATTCAATTTGATCCAGAATCATCCATGGTCGTGGTCGAGGAATTTCATACTGTGTACCCAGTCGTTCAAACGAGGTGAAAGCAATGAATCTCAAGCATCGTACAGCGATCACAGAAAAGAAAGTCACGCAAAAGCTCGATGACATCCCCCATCCCACACTTGATGCCACACTCTACTTACTCGTTTTCAGCATCACTGCTATCGGCGGCCTAGTTTCCTATGGCGCCTATCAGCTCTTTAAACCGGAGCGAAAGTTAGCCCACAAAGCAAAAACACTCGTTGATGAACATGAAGATGACCACCAACACGAGGCATAAAAAAAGCAGGTCACAACGGCCTGCTTTTTGCTTGTTTTGAAGAAGATGTGGGCAAATCACCAAGGTCTTTGTTTCTATGAAAACAGAACTGCCTATTTACCTTGGCTTTCTTCATCATTCATCTTCAGAATACTCATAAACGCTTCTTGTGGAACTTCCACAGACCCCACTGATTTCATCCGCTTCTTACCAGCCTTTTGCTTCTCTAAAAGCTTCCGTTTCCGCGTGATGTCGCCGCCATAACATTTTGCAAGAACGTTTTTACGGTAAGCCTTCACAGTGCTTCTGGCAATGACTTTATTGCCAATCGCGGCCTGAATCGGAATTTCAAACTGTTGACGCGGTATCGTGGTTTTCAGACGCGCAACAATGGCCTTGCCGCGTTCGTAAGCAAAGTCCTTGTGCACGATGGTACTGAGCGCATCGACAGGATCGCCATTGAGCAAGATGTCCATCTTAACCAGATCACTTTGGCGATAGCCGGTGATTTCATAGTCCAGACTGGCGTATCCCTTCGTGCTGCTCTTGAGATCATCGAAGAAGTCGTAAATGATTTCTGAAAGCGGCAAGTTGTAAATCACATTCACCCGATACTTGTCTAAATAATCCATCGTCACAAACTCGCCGCGCTTACGTTGCGATAACTCCATGACTGGCCCGACATAATCATTAGGCACCATAATTGAGGCTTTGACATACGGTTCGCGAATTTCTTTGATTTCGCTAACTTCTGGCATGTCAGCTGGGTTGTCGATCGTTTTTTCAGTGCCATCGGTCATGATGATTTCATAATCCACACTTGGCGCGGTCATGATCAAGTCAAGGTCGTAATCGCGTTCTAGTCGCTCTTGGACGACATCCATATGCAGCAAACCTAAGAACCCGCATCGGAAGCCAAAACCAAGCGCCTGCGAAGTTTCTGGTTCAAATTCCAAAGCCGCATCGTTCAACTGCAGCTTTTCGAGCGCCTCGCGTAAATCGTTGAACTTGGCATTGTCAACTGGGAAAAGGCCTGAATACACCATTGGCGTGATTTTGCGATAGCCCTTCAGCGGCTTTTCTGCTGGCCGATCCGCTAAGGTCACCGTATCACCCACGCGAGTATCCTGAATGGTTTTGATCGCAGCTGTGATATAGCCAACATCTCCGACCATTAGAAAATCACGTTTGACCGCTTTAGGCGACATCACGCCGACTTCGGTCACTTGAAATTGCTTGCCATTGCTCATCAGCTGAATGGTGTCGCCGACTTTAACTTGGCCTTCCTTGACGCGCACATCAAGCACAACGCCACGGTAATCGTCATAAACCGAGTCAAAAATCAGTGCTTGTAATGGCGCATTCAAATCGCCAGATGGTGCTGGCACATCGGTCACAATCCGCTCAAGAATTTCAGGCACGCCTAGGCCGGTTTTACCACTGGCCAAAATAGCATCGGAGGCATCCAGCCCGATCATCTCTTCAATTTCCTCTTTAACGACATCTGGCTGGGCACTCGGTAAATCAACCTTGTTAATGACCGGGATGATTTCAAGGTCATCATCGATCGCTAAATAGACGTTGGCTAATGTCTGGGCTTCGACGCCTTGGGTAGCATCCACGACCAGCAAGGCCCCTTCACAGGCCGCCAAACTGCGGCTGACTTCATAGCTGAAGTCAACATGTCCCGGTGTGTCAATTAGATGAAAAATATAAGTTTCGCCATTTTTAGCTTTGTAATGCAGTTCAACCGCATTTAGTTTAATGGTGATGCCACGTTCACGTTCAAGTGCCATATCGTCTAGCACCTGCGCCTGCATATCACGTTTGGCAATGGTATCGGTCAACTCCAAAATTCGATCAGCAAGGGTCGACTTCCCGTGATCAATATGGGCGATGATCGAAAAATTGCGGATATGCTTTTGGCGGTCCAGCATTTCTTCTTGATTCATGTTTAGTAGTGCCTACTTTCTAAGCGAATGTGATATGAGTTCTATTATAGCAGAGCTTGGCGCAGCTCGGTAGAAACGGCAGTAGCGCGTGAACAAACGCAGATAGAACTCGGAGCTATAAGCAGCCTTCCAAGCCGAATAATGTTGGCATGACGCTCAGATGCCATCAAAGACAAAGAAATCGGACGGCTCGTTTGCCTTATAATGGGCTATCTCGCTTCGGCGAACATCTTGCCAAACAGCTTCGTGATGCTTCATACCAAGCTGATGATAAAGCGTTAGCGTTTGGGCAAATAAATGATCTGCCTCAGATTCTGCGCCTTCGAACAACTTAATCCAGCCCGCCATAAATGGCAGGAAAATTAAGATGTCAGCTAATTCAGCTTTTTTCGCTTCTCTTTGAGCCAAGTTTAGACATTGAGCTGCCTCTGCAAAATGTGTTTGGGTAATGTAGGCTGTGATAGCGGTGAAATAGACATAAAACAGCTCGCGTTGATAACCCGGAATGGCGGCCAAAAGAGCCGACTTGCGTTTAACATTGTCGATGAATTGACGGTTGACTGCCAAAGGAAAAAGCCGAGCACTTTGCTTAAACAAGCGCATTTCGTGCAGCCCCCATTGATCAACATTTTGTAAATAATAGGCAATCCCTGACAAGTACGGGGGATGACCGAAATGCGCATAGCCATGGCGAATTTGCAAAAAATGATCCAGTTGAAGACTGTAACGTTTTTCATTTTGACGCTCAAGCGTGGTTAAGCGCTGGTCAATGGCATCATGATCATAAGGATGCGAAAGCCGATCATAGCTGTAGCGAATAAGATTCAAGTAAGCTTCGATTTGCTGTTCAGAGACCGACTTGGCGGTGCCGGTTCGGATTACTTGGAACTCATCAAAACTGACAGCAATGCGGTCTAGCAAATGAATAAACCGCTCAGTCGAAATATGCAGCTGATCATGCTCAAACTGTGAGATCAACGAAATAGAATTAACGTCATCCGCCACTTGTTTTAGCGTTAATCCCTTACTGCGCCGCAAACTTCGAAAAGTCGTCCCATACTGCATATGACATCACCGCCTCAACTTTTTAGCATACTGAAATTATAGCACCGACATGTGTCATCCTCGGTACCTTATTCATTAAGAGGTGATCACGATGACACTTTTTCAGGAACTATTACGGCTTAAATGGCGAATGGTGGCCTATATTGGCCTATACGGATTGATGACCAGTGCCTTAACTGCGACGGCCGTATTGAGCGGGAATGCGATGATAGCACTCACGCATTTTCATCGCAACATGTTTATTGAGGCGGCACTTTTGCTGGTTATGGTGACAATCGCCCAGCTTGCTTTAGCAACGTTGACCAATATTGACCAATTCGTCCTCCAGCGCCATCTCAACAACAATATTCGCCGTCGACTCGTCGCCAATATCGCTAAAATGTCCTATCTGACTTATCATCGTCGCGCGGATGCCGTTTATACTTCGTGGCTCACCAACGATATGAACACGATCAATCAGCAGGGACTGCGATATTTTTCTTACATGATTCAAGCTATCTGGCAGGTTCTGCTTAGTGCGATCGTCTTGGTGAATTATCAAATTAGTTTTTTACCAACTGTTACATTGGCAGCTACTGCCCTGTTGACAGTACCGCTGCTCTATCGCAAACGACTGGCCCGGGCCGCTGCCGAATTTAGCCATCAAAACGAGCGGTTGACCAAGAAAATCACCGATGTTTTGGCAGGATTCGACACCTTGTTGATGGCTAATCGCCAAACGTTGCTGATAAACCGAATCACTCACGCTTCTGATGAAACCGGTCAGGCAAATCTTCACTATATGCAATTTGACATGTTCACACAATTTCTCATTAACTTGGTCAATTTGACAAGCCAATTAGCACTTCTGATTCAGGCAGGTCTATTGGCCTACCATCATCAGCTGGCAGTTGGTGCCGTTGTGACGATTTACAGTCTTGGCGGTTCAACCTTCAGTGGCTTAACGTTGCTGAGCTTCTCCTTAACGACCCTCAAGTCAGTCATGCCGATTTTTAAAAAGTTTGGGGCGGCTGCAATTACCTTACCGAGTACTGGACAAAAGATCGGGCCACTAGCGCACGCTTTGAAGATCAAGCAGCTTGATTTTACTTATGGCAATTGCCGTGAACCAATCCTCCGGCAACTTAATCTCACTATTTCCGCATTAACAAAAATAGCCGTTGTCGGTGCCTCTGGTCGTGGTAAAACGACCTTAGTCAAACTATTGACCGGTTTGTTGCAGCCAACTCACGGCGGTATTTATTGGGATCAGATGCCTTATCCCGAGATTGATGGTGGTTCTTTACGCAATCAAATTACTTACATTGATCAATCACCATACCTTTTTAATGCAAGCATCCGGTTCAATATCACATTAGGCGATCCTTTTACTGATCGCCAGCTCAATCAAGTCTTAACGCTGTGTCAGTTAACGACCTTCGTCGCAAATCAGCCACACGGCCTGGAGACCATCCTCAGTCAGAATGGTAGCAATATTTCTGGCGGTCAAAAACAACGACTGGTTTTAGAACGCGGCTTGATTCGCAACCGGCGTTTGGTCATCACAGATGAAAGCACCGCTGCCTTGGACGAACCCACGGCCATCAAAATTGAGCAACTGCTCGTCACATTGCCAAATATCACTTTGATCATGATCACACATCATCTGCATTCACAAATCGCTAAACAAGTGGATCGGATCATCAAACTGTGATGATGGCTTGTCTCCACCAAATAATCTAAGATTAGTTCCTGTAAAGGATGTCGGTTTCCAACTCCTTACCGGATTTTTCTTTTCTCCCGTTACACTGTAAAATTGGGATATTATTCACAACCAGCAAAAAGGCCAACAATTTCCAAAGCGGAATTGTTAGCCTTTTTCTCATGGATAATTTTTATTGGGATTTAAAGATCCCAGTGCCAAGGCGGAGCAATCGTAGGCCAGATGGGACTCAGCCGTGCAAACAACACAGCGACCGGGCTTTGTCGCTGATGTTGTTAGGCGACTTCGAG
>ENA-OWZV01000378-OWZV01000378.1-human-gut-metagenome-genome-assembly--contig:-NODE-378-length-10809-cov-8.362470_pt1 | contig 10809 bp, 8 predicted proteins | sample MGYA00249264_ERZ652123 | MGnify/ENA primary metagenome ERZ652123 (study PRJEB26925, sample SAMN05827256) | human gut metagenome | biome: ENVO:2100002; feature: ENVO:00000062; material: ENVO:00002003... | reverse complement strand
GATCTACACAAGGAGTATCGTCGGCAGCGTCAGATGTGTATAAGAGACAGAGGCAGAGCTGCACGGCGAAGCCGAGGCGGTTGGCGTCGCCGCGTCGCTGGCGGATCAGCGACAGGTCGGAGTCGTTGAAGGTGTAGTAGCGGATCAGGTCATCCTGGCTTTCCGGCAGCGCAAGCAGGGTGTCCCGCTCCGTGGCCGAGAGGATCAAGCGACGCGGCATGTGTCAGTCGTCCGTGCGGAGGTACTGGTAGAGGGTTTCCCGGCTGATGTTGAACTCGCGGGCAAGCTGCGCCTTGGGCTCGCCGGCCGTCGCTCGCTGCCGCAGGGTAGCAGCCTGCTCATCGGACAGGGCTTTCTTGCGGCCCCGGTACGCGCCACGCTGCTTGGCCAAGGCGATGCCCTCACGCTGCCGCTCGCGGATCAGGGCGCGCTCGAACTCAGCGAAGGCCCCCATCACCGACAGCATCAGGTTGGCCATCGGCGAGTCCTCGCCAGTGAACACCAGGCCCTCCTTCAGGAACTCGATGCGCACGCCGCGCTGAGTCAGCTTCTGTACCAAGCGACGCAGGTCATCGAGGTTGCGGGCCAGCCGATCCATGCTGTGCACCACCACTGTATCGCCTTCGCGGACGAAGCTCAGCAGCGCTTCGAGCTGGGGGCGCTGGGTGTCCTTGCCCGATGCCTTGTCGGTGAACACCTTGCTCACCTGGGTTTGTTCCAGCTGGCGTTCCGGGTTCTGGTCAAAGCTGCTGACCCGGACGTAGCCGATGCGGTGCCCCTGCACGATGTCTCCTTGGTTGAAGGCGGCTTAAGTGCACTTTCTGTTCCGTTGTGCCTCAAAGCCCATTTCTGTCAGGCTGAAATCTATAACCTTCGCGGGCATGTGTCAAAAAATGGGAAAGCAGACTCTATTCTGACGAAGCGGCGCTGCCCTGCCTGACATCAAGTTAGGGTATAGCCTAGATTGACATGCGCGATGCAACCCTTAACTTGCTTGCACCTATCGTTTCCATGCTAGCTTTATCGTAACGCTCAAGAAATTGGGCTTAATGCCGAAAACAATAAAATAAAACAGCCAACCCTTGAGGTTCTTATGCGCCAGAATTTACCAGTGACGGGTCGAAACTTAGAACTCCCAAAAGATGCCAATATTCTTTCGACTACCTCCCCTCAAAGCCATATCACGTACGTTAATCCTGACTTCATTAAAATCAGTGGTTTCACTGAGGAAGAACTATTAGGCCAGCCTCACAACATCGTAAGACACCCAGATATGCCGCCTGCTGCATTTGAGCATATGTGGAGTACATTAAAATCTGGCCGCTCATGGATGGGGCTAGTAAAAAATCGCTGTAAAAATGGCGACCACTATTGGGTAAGTGCTTATGTAACGCCAATAGCTAAGAATGGTTCGATTGTTGAATACCAGTCTGTAAGGACCAAGCCTGAACCTGAGCAGGTTTTGGCTGCGGAAAAATTATATGCTCAATTGAGAAGCGGGAAGGCCGCGAGGCCGAAATTGGCTGCTAGCTTTTCCGTGAAAATACTCTTGCTCATATGGGGTAGTATTATATCAAGCGCAATGGCTGCCGGCATGCTTACTGATACATCAATAAGCAGCTTATTGTTAGCCACTTTAATGTCAGGAAGCTTAAGCTCTGTTAGTGTTTTGGCTATTCTCTCTCCTCTTGGAAGACTGGTTGAAAGAGCCAGGAATATTTCCAATAACCCATTAAGTCAATCCCTCTACACTGGGCGCACCGATGAGTTTGGCCAAATAGAGTTTGCTTTACGAATGATGCAAGCTGAAACAGGCGCCATAGTAGGTCGCATAGGTGATGCATCAAATCGGCTTAGCGAACACACCCGAGGCCTACTAAAGGATATTGAGTCAAGCAATGTACTTACAGTTGAGCAGCAGGCAGAGACAGATCAAATAGCAACGGCAGTAAACCAAATGGTGGCAAGCATTCAAGAGGTTGCGAGCAATGCACAGCATGCTGCAGATGCGGCCGGAAGAGCAGACACTGAGACGGCATCTGGCCAGCGTCTGGTAGCCCACACAAGCCAGTCAATCACTGCCCTTGAAGGTGAAATTAGGCAAGCCACTCAGGTTATTCATGAGCTTGAAGGTCAAAGTAACGAGATATCAAAAGTTCTTGACGTTATACGAGGGATCGCCGAGCAAACGAATTTGTTGGCACTCAACGCAGCAATTGAGGCCGCGCGTGCTGGTGAGCAGGGGCGTGGTTTTGCTGTTGTCGCCGATGAGGTTCGCAGTCTTGCTGCTCGCACACAGCAATCGACAACGGATATTCAAAGCATGATCAGCGCTCTACAAGAGCGAGCGCAATCCGCTGTTACAGTCATGGAGCAAAGTAGTCGGCAAGCGCACACGAGTGTAGCTCACGCAGAGGAAGCAGCTACAGCTCTTGATGGAATTGGCCAACGCGTTAACGAAATTACCGACATGAACGCGCAAATAGCGACTGCGGTCGAGCAGCAGGGAGCAGTAAGTGAAGACATAAACCGCAGTATTATCAATATACGCGATGCTGCTGATACCAATGTACAGACCGGGCAGAATAATTTGCAAAGTGCGAAATCTGTCGCTCAGTTAACTAGCGCTCTGAGCGAACTGGCAAAACAGTTTTGGGAAAAACGAGGATAACGCTTTTCAGTATCTCGACAGGGATAACTTACTTTACCATCGGTTATCCCTTTTAGCCGCACAAATTTTAGCCATGGCTTTTCAGGAAGTCAGGGCTATCAGAATGGCCTTAGAAAGCCTAGTCAAAGAGCTGTCACGAGAACACCGTTAGCTTAGCGTACGATTTTTTCCGAATTCTGCGGTTCCCCCTTCTACAGTTACCCTACGGATGGCGATGCAGTCGACAATTTATTAGCTCTGACGGTATAACCCTCTATCTCTACGGAAAACGCAAAATTTAGCCTGTGAACTATTGGCACAAATCAGTCCGATCCCGAGTTCAGAAAGTACTCGGCCAAATTGCGTAACACCGATCGTGGTGGAACCACCATTATTGACCCTGAAAATACCTTGCTTATCACTGTAAAACGCCAGGGGTTTGCCGTGTTGCTCAAGATATTCACAGTGGCCATCATGTAATCAAAGGCTGATTCAGTCTCACCAAAGCGCAGGTGCGTCAGGCGGCCAGTAGCGTCATCAATGCAGACGAGCAGGCAGCATTTCGGCGCACGTCCTTCTAACCAGTCATGTGGGAAACCATCGATTTGAACAAGTCCTCCAAGGCAGTCACGCTGGTATCTGGATTGATAAACATTGTAGTTACACCATTGGTGCGTATAACGTGCATTATGTTAAATTGACTATGAAGATCCTTTAGCACTCTTCGATCAGGAAGAGTTTTTTGTCCTTCGTATCGGTAGCTTTAGCGAACGCATCTTTAGTTATATAGAGCGTATCTGCTTTTGAACCGGCAATCATTTCCCCAACAACCCAATACGGGTGCTATCAACACCGGGATACTGGCTGATGAAATCAGTCATACCGTGGTGGATATCTTCAATACGATTCGCAGGTTTATCCACGTTACGTGGCACTCCACCGCTAGCACCCTGATAAGCTGCATCGGCGGTAACAGTAATATAGTCATGCTCAGCAACACCCCTTTACGAAACGGTTTCATTAACGACTGGGCCACCACCCCACACTCAAGAATAGCCAAAACGGATCCCCAGATCAAAACGCTCTTCGATGATATTCACGGTACCGTCGTAGACCGAAATTTCTGACTGGTTACAGAATTGCTGATGAATCCTCGCAAGATTCATACTGAAAAGGATGAAATTACCCACACCTTATAGTAAGGACAAGCATATACACGGTTACTTACCCATCGCTAGCTGACCGTCAAGGATAAAGTCTCCTTTTTCTTCAGTCATCACCAGACCGTCAAGATAACCTGGCTTAAATTTCCATCCTTTCATATATCTGGCAATAAAATTAATGCAATGATTATGTGTGAAAATAACGGTATTTTTATTTTTTACAGATATCTTTTTAAAAGTGTCAAAAATTGATTCATCGCATACAGATAACTCTGGAAGCACCGTCACTGTTTTCCCTGAGAAATACTTCGCTGTTTGTATAGTTCGTGTCGTATTAGTTGAATAAACCGCATAATCTGAAACACTGGAGCTAAATACCTCCCCCTTATTTCTGGCCTGCTCTGCTCCCACCAAAGTAATACCATCAGCTTCAGAAATACACTGGTTATCTGAACGATCACATCGCTCACCGTGCCTGAAAATAAATATTCTCGCGTTATTATCATTTATCTCTATAATCGAAGACAAAGACACAACATCAGGTTTTTTTATAATGTAAGACACTATGAGTGTAAGAATTAATAGCATCGCAGAAAAAAAGCACATCTGAATGGGTGAAGGGGTATATTTTACATTCACCATAATATTTCGCCCCTATATACTGACAGAATGAATAAACATACTCATCATGAAAAAAGAATCCAAAAGATATCAAAACTGAAGTCACTTCTAACACATGAAAAGTCGTGACCTCCCCCCAACAACATGAAAGAAGTTGAAATTTAAAATGTGATTCACTAATTACATCTATGGTGTTGATTGTATGTCCATACTATAGCACTTCCATTTTATGAACTTCTCTGTCTATGCCGGTCATCAGTAACATTTTGAGATCCCTTACGCCAATATTCTCTGCCAACCGAGCATAATGCCAGTACAGACCACGTTCACTCTGTTTCAGGTTCAGGGGACGGTCTCTTCCTCTCTCTGAAAGACGTTTCAATGCCCGGTGTTGCCCGGTCGTCAAACGAAACTTACTGGCGCGTACTACCTTTCTGTTCAGCACCATGCGGACAACTCTTTCCAAGTCCGACAGAGACATATATCCGCTGTACACCGGGCAAATATTTCGCAACACCTTCAGCTTATCTAGCCTTTCCGGTACAAGAACCAGCATTTCACCGGACATTTTTTCCCTCAATTCACATATCCGGGATAGATGACGTCCCCATCCCGCAACAGGCTCCGCACTTAGTGCCACAATAATCAGATCCCAGCCATCCCGGGAACAGGAATACTCCAGCGGTACACGATAAACATCGTGTTCTAATTCTGATAACAGGTTCCACACCCCTGTCAGCTCATACCAGCAGCTTCCAATCAGAAGAATCCTTTGCCTTACACTCACAACATTAACCACATCAATACTGTACTACACAAAATGTTATTGTTATAACAATGCCTGTATGGAAAGCATCTTTCATTCTCTAAAAGTGCTATGTGTCCGCCAACAACACTATAGCAACATTTGATTATAAATAAGGATCTACTATCAATTCTAAATACTCAGAATGATATTCCTTTATTTAACAGAAAAGATAAGCAGATGAGAAATGAAATCACTTATCATATATCTAAAAATAATATCAACACTCCTTATTAATTTACCCCCCTAAACAACCTTAGCTAGAGAACTCTGAAAGAAATTGATAACGATTATACCTAATTAAAGTCAGGAGTTTTTTATTAAAATGCCCCCGAGATAGCGGGGGCTAACCTAATTAGATAGAGTAAGTACCTACATTGAGAAGCATTGTGTGCTTACCGGCCTCTGCAGTCCAATCTTCATAGTTAACTAAACTAACAGAAACCTTGTCACCGTCATTTAAAGTGTCTTTTGTAAAAAAGACATTATCTGTAGTATCCTTTTGCCAAGTTACAAAATCCGTCAAAGATGGAGAGACAGCAATTTTCTTATTGCTCGGAGATGTAGCGACTGGCGCGCCAATTGAATTCTTTTCAGCGCCCTCGAAATACACTTGACTGCTGCAACCAGTTAATGAAACATCAAGAGTACCAACCTGTTGCTGATGAGCACTATAAGTCCCGGCGGCAATTGCATTATTGGCTGTCCAAGCCCCAGATACAACACAACCACCAGTAACGGTAAAATCAGCATTAACAGATGATTGATTCCCCAAAGTTGCTGCATTAGCAATGCTGCCGCTCATAAACAGTAAAGCTGCTGCGATAATTTTCTTTTTCATATAATCACCTTCAAATAACATTAACATAGTTCAAAGATAAATAACTATTGAAGTTCATTTATCGTGATTTAATAAAGACGAAACGCCTTTACTTCAGGATGCTCTATTCTTGGTGAGAACTAGAACATGCTGAATTTGCTTTGATAGTATATACATCAGGATTCACATTCTGATGTCCATTAACCACCACATGAAATTGTTCACTTCCACTTACCTTTGTCTTATAAATTCCCTTTTTCCCTATATTTGAAGGATGCCATCCATCCCCCTCAATTCTGACTACCAGTTCATTTGTGAGCATATTCCTTCCCTGCAAAGTGTACACATTACCAAGGGTATTATCTCCATGATGTATATTCATAAGTCCCAACCAAGATACGTCTCCACCCTCACAATATACTATCCCTGTAGCGATTATATCCCCATCAAATAACTCTCCACCTGATGTAACTCTTGATTCCAAACTCATTCCTTTTGCATTAACTGTTAAAGTGAAACCTATTATCAGACACAGAGAAAATATTATTTTTCTTATCATAAGCACATTTCACCTTAAAGACAAGCCACAGAAACTTTATAAATATTTTTAACGTCCGTTTTTTTGGGAAACTCATACATTGCTGTACATTCCCCGTGACTGTTCCACCTAATTTTTAACTGTCCTTTTTCAGGCATACCGGTCATATAAACTTCACCAGATTCATTTACAATACCTGTCCCATATTTACCTGACTCTGTGGATAATGAGGCCACAGCACCAAAAGGAATTTTTCCCCCGTCAGCACGGGTTAATTTAAATAGTACCTTTTTCCCAATACGAGTCATGAAACGAGCGGGAACCACAGCACCTTTTGTCGGGACAACACGGGTATCTGTTTGCAACACTTCTGCATTATCAGGAAAAGATGATGGGTTAAGAGATACCATGTTTTCCTGGTATGGTGTAAGATAGCCCATGGTTGTATAACCCCATATATCAGTTTTTACACCAGGCCATCCAATAACCTCAGCGCCATCAACTCCAGGAGCCTCTACAAGGGCAATAGTATCCCCCTGCTTCTGACCCAAAACGATTCCTTTATCGTGAATAAGCATAGTCCCTGACAACCCCGCATTCATTTGCCGGAGTGAGTCACTGTAACTGTATCCACCTTGTATTTGACCATAAGAACCATACCAAACAAGATTCATCCAACTTGCATCATTATAATTATCACTTCCCGGAGAAAATTGCTGACGAATATCCCAATATAATTGTTTATTAAATGCCCGCCCATTTAGTCCAATTTCATTCTGCATCTTCTGATTACTAAATTTCTGGAAATGAGCTGTTGCATTTATATTGCTAGTTCGGTCACCAAAAAAGGATTCCAAGGGTATACTCATCCAAACACTAAAAATATTTTCTCTTTTATTTTTTGAACTATTTGAATAATAATTAGTATTCTTATTCTCATTCCAGTTCAGAGATAACGCTCCCCATTCCCATGTAGTGGTATAGGATACATTGACAGAGTCTTGCGAAGGTCGCCCTCCCCTGTATTCATCCCTGACACCTCCTACACTTAATGACCCCCATTTTCCCATCGACTGACTCATTGTCAGACTAGTTCTCCGTGAACGATTATTTTTATCGTTGTAAACATAATTCTTATTATTATACGTATCAAGAACATCAGAAAGTGTATTATAGTCACTGGAAGAATACTGGTGACTGGCTGCAATAAAACTTGTTCCTGTTTTATCAAACACCTTACTGTATCTCACGCGCCAAGAATATCCATTATTTGTACTCTGTTCTCTTTTCTGTCCACGTGCAAATATTCCATCGACAGATATAGCTCCCATATTCCCCATAGAAAGTCCTAATCCTGTTGCAGCAGACAGATAATGCTCAGCGCCCTGAAGTCCAATAAATGTTGTCAGATCCCAAGGTAAACCATACATTGCCGTTATCTGCATTAATACTGAATTATCCACTCCAGAATAAGATGAGCGGTATTCGCCCCCCGCTATACTGTATTTAAAATATCCTTCACGCAGCGCAATAATAGGTGTGGTGTATGGCACAGTGAACGTCTGATTTTTTCCATTTGTTTCTATGACAGATACCTGTAAGTCTCCGCCAGACCCTGTAACCGGAATATCATAAAGGGCAAAAGCACCTGGAGCAACACTAACAGTATGAATAATAAAGCCATTTTGGCGAACCTCGATCAGAGCTTGAGACTGTGCTATGCCACGAATCACAGGCGCAAATCCATACTGACTATAAGGAACCATACTTTCATCGGAACGGAGCATTGCACCTCTAAAGGGAACACTATCAAAAATATCAGAAGAGGTATAATATTCCCCAATTAAGATACGGCTTTTTATAGATGTAACACCACGTTCTGCATATGTGTAAACACTTTCACTTTCTGCTGATTGCCCATGCTCCTTGGTCCATGTAGTTAAATTTCTTATCCTCCATGGACCTATATTCATCCCCGGTTCAATCCTAGCCCAGTAAGAACTGATATCATGCCCCTGCTGTTGACGAAATTCGCTTCTTAAAGCATTAGCCTGATAATTCATCATAAAAGCATTAATACCATCATCCCATAGGCTTTCCGGAGCGATACCACGATATTTCGAATATAGTGCTATATTAGGCACATTTAAATTCAACCGTTGATTGTAAAAATCAAAATATGCAGTCGCCCCCGGGATAGCGGTCAGATTAGCACAGACTCTTCCATCAATATTCATATTTTTAATAAAAAGTTCTGGGTAATCACCAATCTTTACCCCATAACGAGTCAACATATCCTTGGTTAGGCAGGAGGCAAGAACAAGCTTTCCATCTTCATCACGTACATTATAAAATGCAATTTCTTTTCTCTCAGTAAGTTTACCATTAAGCATAATATCGACATCATAAACACCTGGTAACTGAGAATTACTTTCAAAAACAGAAAGATCTATATTACGTTGTTCCATATTCAGCATGGATGGGTTGAATGTATAAGTTCTGGCATTTACATTTACTGAAAAAAAAACAGAGAATGATGCCAAAATAGCAACATACATCTTTGAGAGATTATATTTATTCTGCAAGGTGGAATTCATCTTAATACACCCGTATTTTTATCATCAGAAGACATAATCACTGTACTTCAGCAGTGTAAAATTTACTCTCGCCACCATAATCGGTTACAATCTTCCACTTAACCTCCCCTGCAATTGGGATGAGGGCATCAAAACTCTGCTTACCAAATGGAGAAATATATCTCAGTGATTTAACAGTCCTTCCACCAACAATAAGCTCTTTAATATTGATATAAAAAGGCGTTGGGTTAACGGCCTCCAAAACCGAACCTTTTCTTGTCCATGTCACTTTATCTGCAACATCCTCCGGCTGACCTTTAACTGAATCAGGTCGAACGAAAACTTTAATACAGTTATTTACAGAAAATTGTACAAGCAATGATGATTTCTTCTGAACCTGTCCTTCAGCCCATTTATCATCTTCTCTTGGAGGTATTCCTTTAACACATAGCCATTGTAGTTTTTCCCTGTCTTTGGGAAAAAAACCACCCGTCTGAATAATACGAATTCGACTTGTCTGTTTACCTTCCAACCTAAAAAGAGGAGGAGTAGTAATAAATGGTGCTTTTGATTTTGTATCTTCATCAAATACCTGTGACTGCACCAGCATAGGATATGTCTGATTATTTTTTACAGCAACGTTCTCACCAGAAGTCTCTGGAACATAAATAATCCGACTCACCCCCAAATCTACCCCAAACAGCTGGGTATTCACGTCATCTTGATGGAGAAAACTATTTGCATTTACATTCTTTGCCGCAACCATGCTGCAAGAGAAGATCATGCTTCCCAAAATCAGGAGCGCCTTAATTATAATCCCTCCCTGTTTTAGATGCTTTAGGTTGTACATTTTCCTTGCCCTTGATAACAAACCATGAATGCCTCTTTTCACTCAATAATACACATATAGAAAAGCACCTCAATGGAATTTATATTGTTTTATATTTTTACATCACATCTTACATCACAAAGTAAATACATAAAGAAAATGCACTGAAATACAAACACATAACATGTAATACATCAACTTTTACAGACGGAACGGAACATTATCAGATATCGATAGTTGCCATATTTATATCTACAACTTTAAATTTAATTTAATACACCTCTTTATGATACATATATTTAAAACAGTCGATATTTATATTGCGATATCTGTGCAGGGATTAACTGTGAATCAATCGCATAGAATAGTGTCGTGATTTACTGATATTGGCGAAGCCCCGTTGCTGACATCGGTATTATTTGGCCTAGATAGGCTGCGGTCGTTTGTGTGGATCCTGTCAGTCAAAGTGCGTGCGCGACGCGGACTCCCGCCAAAAGATAAAGTCAGCCTGGTTCCGCTGACAAATATAAGCTATGTCAGACAGATGGAAAGCTGGATGACCACCGCCCGGTGCCGAGAGCCATTTACGGACCATGACTGACGAAACTGGCTTAATCAGGCTGTCAGTCGGACCGAAGCGGACGGGGTAAACTTTTCGATTCCGGTCACATCCCACACATTCTGGCACAGCTATATCATACACATGCTCTATCACCGCCAACTACGGAAGGTTATCCAGACACTAGTCTGGTTGTAGTGGTCAAGTAATACTGGCCACGGTTTTACAGTAAAAATGGTACCTGTTCC
>ENA-OWZV01000366-OWZV01000366.1-human-gut-metagenome-genome-assembly--contig:-NODE-366-length-11147-cov-38.511810_pt1 | contig 11147 bp, 10 predicted proteins | sample MGYA00249264_ERZ652123 | MGnify/ENA primary metagenome ERZ652123 (study PRJEB26925, sample SAMN05827256) | human gut metagenome | biome: ENVO:2100002; feature: ENVO:00000062; material: ENVO:00002003... | reverse complement strand
TAAACGCGGTTCTGAATGTCTCTTAAAATCTGTCTCAAATATTGACTTCAATCCAGATACGCATCAAAAAAAGCGTATCATTGAAAGCGTAATGATTAAAACGTTTTTTACAAACGTTATAGAGGGGAGAAGTTAATATGGACTTAGTCGAAGAACTAGTCAATGTTGTTGGTAAAAAAAATGTTATTACTAACAAAGCAAAATCTTTACGTTTTAGGAAAGGGTACCGCTCAGGTAAGGGCGATGCAGTTGCAGTCGTATTTCCAACCACTTTAATGGCAATGTGGCGTGTGCTTAATGTTTTGCATGATAACAATATTATCATTATTATGCAAGCAGCCAACACTAGTTTGACTGAGGGATCCGTACCAGCCCCAGGTTATGACCGTTCTGCAGTTGTTGTGAACGGCATGAAAATTAAAGATTTACAGTTAATCAATAATGGGGAACAAGTACTAGCATTCCCCGGTACGACACTGTTTCACTTAGAAAATGAATTGCGACCACTTAAACGTGAACCACATTCAGTCATTGGCTCATCTAATTTGGGTGCATCGGTCATTGGTGGTATTAACAACAATTCTGGTGGTGCTTTGATCAGAAGAGGTCCAGCTTATACAGAGCTATCATTGTATGTTTGGATTGATGAACATGACGAAATGCACTTAGTTAACCATTTAGGCATTGATTTGGGCAAAACGCCCGAAGAGATTATTACTAATTTGCAGAACCGCAATTTTGATTTGAATCAAGTACCAGCTACTGAACATCATGCTTCAATGTTCCATCATGAACAGGTTGTGCGTGACGTTGAATCTGATAAGCCTATTCGATACAATGCAAATCCTAAAGAATTGTATGAAGTATCTGGATCGTCCGGTCACGTTGCGGCATTGGCTGTCCGCTTAGATACATTCCCAATGGATAAAAAAACACAAATGTTTTACATTGGAACGAATAATCCCGATGAGTTGGAAGATATTCGTCGCCATATTATGACGACATTCAAAGAATTGCCTGTTTCTGGTGAATATATGCATAAAAATGCTTATAAATTGGCCAAGAAATATGGTAAAGACTCACTAATTGTGATTGAAAAAATTGGTACGGGTCATTTGCCCCAAATGTTTGCGCTAAAAGCATGGGGCGAACGCTTTTTGAAGCACATTCCGTTTTTCAAACCTTATTTCCCAGATCGTTTGCTTCAAACATTAAGTAATTTATTCCCTAATCAAATGCCAAAGCGGTTAGATGATTATTACGAAAAGTACGACCATTACCTACAATTGAAAATGGCTGGTAATGGTATTGAAGAAGCGCGAGAGTATCTCAAATCTTATTTTGACAAAGCCAGTGGCGCCTACTTTGAAGCCGATGCCAATGAGACCAGTAAAGCGGCAACTCACCGCTATGTAACAGCTGGGGTTGCGATTCGATATCAAGAATTAAAACAGGATAGTATTGACATTTTGCCACTAGATATCGCGTTGGCAAGTAATGATTATAAGTGGTTCGAGCATTTGCCTAAAGAGATTGAAGACAAAATAGAACACAAAATTTATTATGGTCACTTACTTGATCACGTTATGCACCAGGATTATATTCTAAAACCTGGCGTCGATGCGCATGAACTTAAAAAAGAAATGCTTAAAATTTTGGATGAGCGTCACGCTGTTTATCCAGCCGAACACAATGTTGGGCATCTATATTTGGCAGCACCGGCCTTAATCAAGCACTATAAGAAAAATGATCCAACTAATAGTTTTAACCCTGGCGTTGGTAAACAAACAATGTCTAAATATTGGGGCGAATACTAAAGATAGATTGTAAAATTACAAAATGCAATTTAGGTAATCCCCCAATGGTCACCCGGCAATTTTCTAAGCATAATAGTAGCCAATTTGTGAATTAATGTTTATGATTGTTGGTTGGTGCTGGGACGTTCATCAGGGTGATGGTTGCGGTAGCCGTTAATCGGTCGTTAACCAGCAGCCGGGCTTGCCAGGTTTGGAGGGTGCGGCCGACGTGGTCGGGAGTTGCAACGACAAAAATTACCCCTTCCCGTAACGCTTGAAGGTGTTGTGTGGTAACATTGACCCCGACCGCGATTCGCTCCGGCGCTACGTTGGCGTTAGCCCCTAGGGAGGCGGCAGTTTCGGCCAGTACGGTGTTAATTCCGCCGTGAACGATCCCGTACGGTTGCAAGTGCTTTGCTTGGACCTGCATGGAGAGTTCAACGCGGTCTTTGGTCACCAAGTCCTGGTGAATGCCTAAGTTTTCAAGTAAATTCATTTTTGTACCTCTGAATTTTGTAAAGGAGTTTGTTATGACGAGTGCTAACTGGACCCCCGTTAAGGAGTATTCCGAAATTATTTTTGAACGCGACGATAAGATCGCCAAGATTACAATGAACCGGCCGGAAAAGCACAATGCCTTCACCCCGGTAACGGTCGCCGAAATGATCGACGCGTTTAACATCTGTCGTGATGATAGCACAATTGGCGTAATTATTCTTACCGGAGCCGGCGATAAGGCCTTTTCTTCCGGTGGTGACCAATCCGTGCGGGGTAACGGGGGTTACGTGGGCCCCGACCACATCGCCCGGCTCAACGTTTTGGACCTCCAACACTTGATTCGGATCATCCCCAAGCCGGTGATTGCCATGGTCAAGGGCTGGTCAGTCGGGGGCGGGAACGTCTTACAACTGGTTTGTGACCTGACGATCGCCGCCGATAACGCCATGTTTGGGCAAACGGGGCCGAAGGTGGGTTCCTTTGACGCCGGTTATGGCTCGGGGTACCTAGCCCGGGTGATCGGCCACAAGCGGGCCAAGGAAGTTTGGTTCTTAAACCACTTCTACACGGCTGACGAAGCTTACCAGATGAACTGGATTAACAAGGTGGCGCCCCTAGCTGAGGTCGAATCAGTTACTTTAGACTGGTGTCACGAAATCTTAAAGAAGTCACCGACCGCCCTTCGCTTCATTAAGGCGGCCATGAACGCCGATACCGATGGTTTGGCGGGGCTCCAACAGTTTGCCGGTGACGCCACGATGCTTTACTACACGACTGACGAAGGAAAGGAAGGGCGCGACGCCTTTAACCAAAAGCGCGACCCCGACTTCAATAAGTTCCCGAAGTTCCCGTAGGAGGCCGTCATGGAGATTCCAAATTGGCTCCTCAAACAGGCTTCACTAAACCCTAACCGGGTGGCGGTTAACGACGGTACCACCGCCTACACCTTTGCCCAGCTGGTTCCCCTGGTCGCCCACCGTGCTGGCCAGATTCAAGTGCAGACGGACCAGCCCCGGGTTGGGGTGATGACCCACAATAACCTGGCTGGTTACTTAGCCGCCCTGGGGGTCTTAGCCGCCGACAAGACCATCGTTTGGCTAAATTGGCGCCTCGCCCCTGAAGAACTGAGCCGCCAAATCGGCGACGCGGGGCTCGACCTGGTCTTAGTCGATGACCAACTAGCCGACCGCTATTACGGTGGGCACCGGGTCCTCTGTTCGGAATTGACAGCCGGCACTGCCCCGGCGGCAGTGTTGACGCCGACGGTTGACCTAGACGCCGTGGCCTCGATCATGTACACCTCGGGAACCACCGGTCAGCCAAAGGGCGTCTTGCAAACCTACGGCAACCACTTGGCCTCCGCCATTTCGTCATCTTTGAACCTCGGGGTGTTGCCAAACGACCTCTGGTTGTGCGTCGCCCCCATCTTCCACATTTCGGGCTTTTCAATTCTAATGCGGGGCCTGATTTACGGGATGGGCGTTCGCCTAGTCAACCATTTCGATGTGCAAGTGGTCAACCAAATCCTGGAGGACGAACCGGTTACGATCATTTCGGCCGTTCCCTACATGCTAAAGAAGATGCTCGAAGACGTCCAAGCAAACGACCGCTGTTACTCATCGGCCTTTCGCCTGGTGCTACTCGGCGGTGGGACGATTGACCGGGCGTCCCTTAACGCCTGCGAAGAAAGCGGGCTGCCGGTTGTCCAGTGTTACGGGATGACCGAAACTTGCTCGCAGTTCGTTGCCCTCTCGGCTGAAGAGGCGCCTTACCACCTTGGTTCGGTCGGCAAGCCCCTGTTCACCACCCAGCTGCGTTTGGTGGGTGAGCATCACGAAATCGAGATCCAGACCCCGGCCTTGACCCCGGGTTACTTAAACCAACCGGCCAAGTTTGCGGCTAAGCACGATGGCGACTGGTACCGAACCGGCGACGTCGGCCACTTCGATGAAGACGGCTTCTTGTACGTCGACGGACGCTTAGATGAAATGATCATCTCCGGGGGCGAAAACATCTTCCCCGCCGAGGTGGAAAACGTCTTGCGCCAGTACCCAGGCATCCAAGAAATTGCCGTGGTCGGCCGTAATGATCAACAGTGGGGCGCCGTTCCGGTGGCCGTGGTCGTCAGCAAACACCCCGTTGACTTTCAGCAGTTGGAGGCCTTCGGGCGTGAACACCTGGCCCACTACAAGGTGCCTAAGTTCTACTTGCAAACCGACGCCCTACCGAAAAACGCCAGCGGCAAGGTCCAAAAGTTTCGCTTACAAGACCTGGTTGCTAACGCTTAGTTTTGTTGCACTAGCATAATTGATGAGAAAAGAAAGATACAAATAAATGATGGATGCAAAACCCAACCGCCGGGCCCTGTCGCTCGGTTCCTTTGTGATTTTATACCTTGGTTACATGCTCTTATTCGCCGACCGGACCGTGCTCAACTTATCGTTGGCCGCGATCGGCAAGGATTTCTCCGTTAGCCCAGCCGCACTGGGGGCGACTAGTTCCGTCTTCTTCTTGGGCTACACAATCATGCAGATTCCGGGGGGCTGGTTGACCGACCGCTTCTCTTCCCGTAAGGTAATTATCGCTACCCTCGCCTTTTGGTCGGTGATAACGATCTTTACCGGGCTGGCCTGGTCCTTAGCCGCCCTCTTGGTAATTCGGTTCCTGTTTGGGATCGCCGAGGGCCCTTACCCACCGGCCGCCATGAAGCAAGTCGCCCAGGACTTCCCGCTCAACAAGCGTGCCCAACTGACCGCCGCCTTAATTTCTTCTAACTACGCCGGCGCGGCCTTGGCCCCCTTCATCATCGTGCCAATCATCGCCGCTACCGGTTGGCGTTCGGCCTTCTTTTGGCTAGGGGCCTTTGGCTTGCTCTTGATGGTCATCTACCTCTTCTTCCGCGGTCACGGCGGTGGACAAGCGGTAACGAAACAAGAACGGCAAAAGATAAGCTGGAAGGAAATCGACCCGCGGGTCTGGGCCTTCGTGGTGATCGGGCTGGCCTTAAACATCATTACCAAGGGGATGGAAACCTGGATGCCGGTTTACTTCCTAAACGCCCGCCACATTAACTTAGCCAACCTGGCTTGGCTAGTACCCCTGCCGACGATTGCCGGGGGGATTGCGGCCTTGATCTCCGGTTACGTAATGGTGCACATCTTTAAAAATCACGAACGCCTGATGATTATCCTGGCCTCCTTTTTAACGGTCCTGACCATGTTTGGACTCTACAAGTCCACCAGCCTGGTTTGGTTAGTGATCTTCCAGATGGCCACCTACTTCGTCAAGTCGCTAGCCTTCACCGGGATCTTCTCCTACGCGGCCCAACTCTTCCCGCAAAAGACTTACGGCTCCCAGATCGGGACGATTAACTTTGGTGGCCAACTCGGGGGCTTCTTCGGTCCCCTCTTAATCGGCTGGATCGTTCAGCTGAGCGGTTCATACGACACGGCCTTCTTCGGCCTGGTCATCTCCGCCTTGGTGGCCGGGGTGGCGTCCATCTTCGTTGGGAATTTAAAAGCTAAATAATCCGCTAATTATAGAATGATTAATGACTGTGGTGACCTCGTACGGGATTACCATAGTCATTTTATTTGTTTGGCAGATTGCAAGAAATAACTTGAACGAAATTTAGTGACGTAAATTAAGTAGGAAGATCTCGATTGGTGTATGCCAATTAAGACATTTAAGTGGCCGTGAATTCAAATACCAATTAATTTGAATCAGCTTGTGATCGCTTAACTCTTCAATGGCTTGGCCTTTGGGAATAAAGCGTCGTAAAACCCGGTTACGGTTCTCATTACTGCCGCGTTCATGTGGTGAATAGGCATGGGCAAAATAAACCTGTGTACCAGTTCGCCGTTCAATTGTCTGATAGTTAGTGGCTGGTGAAAGCAGCATAACTGCAAGCTTTATTGGCATCAAAGAATAGTAAAGATTATAATTAGTGCAAAGTAAACATGGGCTAACGCCTGTTTTCCTTGCACTTTTTATTTTTCCTGGAGGAAACCATCATGGCTTATCGACATCGTGCTACCCAATTGTCATTTCAATCCTTTAACAACGGCCTTGGTGTGCCACTTTCTTCCGACAATGAGTGGGTTCAATTAGCCGACATGCTCCCGTGGCAACAGCTCGATGAAGCCTATCAACTTCTTTTTACTGAGATGGGTGGGCGCGCTGCTAAACCCTTTCGTCTGCTTTACGGTGCCAGTTTGATCAAGCAAGCAGAACATCTAACCGACCGTTCGGTCGTTACCGCTATTCGTGATACCCCGGCTTACCAGTACTTTATCGGGCTAGACACCTACACAACCGACCTGCCGTTCAACCACTCAACCTTGGTTTATTTTAGACGACGCATGGGTCAAATAACGGAACTAGTGCGAAATATCATCAGTGATACCTTGCGCGAACAAATCCAAAGCTTATTGCCAGATGATGAGCTCCGTGTCTTGATCACAGACGCTACTGCGGTGCCAATTGAAATTCGTTTTCCACAAGATACTTCGCTGCTAAATCAAGCTCGGCTCAATCTAGAAGAAATGTTATTAGACATGGCTCATCAGTTGCAAATCAAGCCTCCACGAACCTACAAACGTGAAGCAAAAGCTAAGTGGACCGCTTTTGCTAGAAAACCGCGGCGTTGGGCTAAGGAAACACGCAAGCAGATCAAAGTACAGCTCCAGTATGTCCGACGTGATCTACGTTATATCGATGTGCTGTTGGCCCACGGTGCCTCTCTTAACGAAAGGCAAACCAAACGATTGGCTGTGATTCGTGAACTTTTTGACCAGCAAATGTTCATGTATGAAAATCGGACCCATCGGGTCCCAGGACGGATTGTTAGCTTGGCACAACCGTGGATTCGCCCGATTAACCGTGGTAAAGCCAAACAACGAACCGAATTTGGTCCCAAGATTGATGCTTCAATTGCCGATGGCATGATCGATATCGAACGATTTGATTTTAAGGCGTTCAATGAAAGCCAAGATTTAGCAACAACCATCGATCATTATTTCGACGTGCATGGTTATTATCCCGATGAAATCTTAGCTGACACACTTTATCGTACCCGCGAGAATCGTCAGCTCTGTCAACGACTAGGCATTAGGTTGTCGGGACCACGTTTAGGACGTAAGCCTAAAAAGATGGATGCTAAGCAGCGGCAAGTTGATCGTGACGCAGAGAAGCGGCGCGGGAAAATTGAACGCGGTTTTGCCTTCATGAAAGGCCCTTTGGGCCTTTCATTGGTGCGGACTAAAACGGTAGCCAGCATCGCAGTGACGATTGATATTGCGATCAATCTAGCCAATCTAAAGATGCTACTAAGGCTTTTTAATGGACCAATTTTGATTTTTGTAAAATATAAGCAGGAATCCATCTTAATTCACTATCAAATTCACGTTTCAGGTAGCCGGAATGTTGCCTAATTCACCAGCCACTAGCTAGGTAAAAGATCAAAATAAATTGAGTTGCGATCCAATCCATCTCAAAAATCGGTTCGGCTGGATCGACCACTTTTTGAGGCCGTTTGGAACACACTTAAAATTAAGAAAGAGCATAAGGCAAAACTGACCCCAAAATTGGCGTAAACCGCAGTGCGGTTTGGTTTGTCGTGATAGCACGCTGGGGTCGAAATGTTGAATATTTACGCGAAATCCAACATTAGCAAAATAGGCAATGTTGGATTTCGCGTAAATATTCAACATTTGACGACAGACTATGGTCCCTAGGGCCAGTTGGCTTACAGAGATCAGTGTTGGATTTCTTTGCAATATTCAACATTTAGCAAAAATGGAGGTTGTCGGTGAGTGCGGACTCATTTTTGTGTTACATCGTGTGCACTTCAATGGTTCACTGAATGCAGCATAAAAAATGACTATTATAGATGATTAATTCGAAGCGTTGGTGATGCTTAATGAGTATAAAAATCATTGAGTCAACTGTAACATCTAAGCCATGTGATGGGCAACACTAATGCTTCAATTCATGAATCTCATATCGTGTATTTAGAGCTGCGTCCAATGCACCGTCTAGGTGCGGACGATGTAACGCCAAAACGTGCTCGTTTATGACCAAAATGCGAATAAACTTGCTCAGGTGTAGTAAAACGTCGTTTACGTGTAGTGAACGGCGCTAACCCTTGTCACGATTAGCCTAAACCACGTGTAGTAAAACGCGGTTTACTACACGCTCGAGATTTTTTCACGTGGAGCATATCGCGTTTTACTACACCTTTTGCCCCCAGCGTGCTATCACGACAAACCAAACCGCACTGCGGTTTACGCCAATTTTGGGGTCAGTTTTGCCTTATGCTCTTTCTTAATTTAGGGGCTTGTCAGATCACCCTAAAAATACGCTCGTTTCGATCGGGCCGTTTTTGAGGTCGATCGGATCGCAACTCATTTTATTTTGATCTGTTTCCTGGAGAAAAGCGCTGAGTTAATGCCAATTATTTTTGAGCTGCTCGAGCAGTTCTTGCTTCGCTTTTTTGGCTATTTCTTCGTCGTGCTCTTTTTGTTTTTTGGCGAGGTATTCTTGCTCGGTTGTACCGAGTTTGGCCCCGCGAACTTTGTCGAGTGCACGCCACTTTTCTTTGTCGGTCAACTCGCCGTTGTGCTCGATATTAAACTTGGCTTCGTTCAGTCGCTGTTGCTTGCTGACATGCACGTCTTCCTTGTCCTTGTTTTCTGGTTTCCAAGCGAAGGCGTACCCGATCACTGGCTTGCCGCGCCCCTTACCGTATTTTTTGCGGACGGTTAGACCATGGAATAGTGGCGTGAGTTCTTCTTTGATTGGCGTGAGCACTCTTTGATTAATGTGAAATTCTTTATAGCTTTTCGGGATATCGAGAAGTTCGTTGAAATCAGCTTTTGAAAAATACACATAGCCAGTAGTGCGATATTGTTTAATCAAGCGAAACATCGTCTTAGCGTAACTACTGGTCAGGTTGTTAAATTCTGGCAAGTTGAAACGAACCCACTGCGCTAAATCATTTAGTAAAGGGATCGCCTTGGGGTGAACCTGAATATCTACATATGGCACCTCTGCAGAACCTTTGATTTCAAAGGTGATGAACATAGTAAATCGTTCTCTATCAAGACCACTTTTACTCCGATGCCCAAATCGGAGGTCCATCAAATGGTCATACGTCCGCTCTATGTCGTCAATAAAGCGATTGTTCGCAGTAGGTTTGTAATTGCTTAAGTCTTTCAGCTGGTCGAACGTAAACCGAACCGTTTGGGCACCTTTGTTTCTCATACGAGACACGATCGAAAAGAACAGATTCATCTCAGTTGGCGTAAATTTTCTTAGCGGAATGGTATTTAATTCTGGTTGAAATTTAACTAGTTCATTGCTCAAAATGTAAGCCTCCTTTTAGAACTCATTTATTATATCTCTGAGTTTTATAAGAAGCGATCCATAAACAGACAATTTGTGTTCTATAAACAGACAATTTGTGTTCTATAAACAGACAATTTGTGTTCTATAAGCAGACAATTTGTGTTCTAAACATTTGTGAAACGTAACTGAGAGTAATGTGAAACACCACCTTAAAAGAGGTTTTAAAAGAGGTTTATAAAAGAGATATAAAAGAGGGGGGGGGGGCTGCACGCGCTCAAAAAATGAGAACGCAAGACCTTGGGGAGAATCTCTCCCCAAACCCCATACAAAATCAAAAACCAAACCTAGGTCGCTGCGCTCCCTAAAAAGTGTGGCTTCGCCACGTTTAACTCCGGCTTCGCCTGCGCGCCTCTGGCTTGCCCTAGCGCGCTTCGCTTGCGTGGTTCAGAACAAACCTCGCCCACGGGCTCGGAGGGCTCATACGGCCATTCACGAGCAAATACGAATACTGCAGAGACACACCAGACAGCTGAGGCACTCTCGGAAGCCCATATTTGCGTTCTAAGGCGTTTTACTAATGGCTGCGATAAAACCCCAATCAACACGGTAAAACGCAAAACAGCCGCATTCCCGAGGCCCTGGGAGCGCAGCTGCTTGTGATATACTGTCGCTAGCAGAAAAGTTAATGACGGTTGGCAAATCCAATCACAAAGAGGTGGTCGCCTATGAAAGACGTCCAAAATCCAAGTGAAAGGAGGTGCCTGTTTGTCCGTTGCTGAGGCAATCACACTGATGTTAGCTTTTGGCAGTTTCGTACTGTCACTTGTGAACACCTTTGTGACCCTTGTAAAAGCAATGCAAGACAATCAAAAAGACCGTCACTAGACTTTTGGCTAAGCTAGACGGTCTTTTGATTGTAAGTTGATGCCAGCCGTCTTTAACGGCTCTGCTAGGGGAGCGCTCTTTCGGGGGTGCTCCCTGTTTGTGTTCTCATTTTAGCACAAATACGCTTCAGCCGACAATTGATCGGTTGCCGGTTTTACTGATCGGCTAACAGGTCCACCAAAATAGTCGACTTGGTGACCTTGACGTGGTACTTGGCGAGTTTCGGGTCCTGATCGACCTCCTGTTGTTTTTTTGCTACTAGCTGATTTAATTTATCGATTGCCTGGTCGGGCAAAGTGAACATAATCCGGCGAGTTTCTTCTTGCTTCGTCATTTCAAAAACCTCCTGAGTTGTGATGGTGATCTGTCGTCTGGCAAACCAACACGACGTCAAAATTGCGTCACGTTGCCGGACGATTTTTTGCAAACAGTTGCGACTACCTTGGTCAAAACGTGCACGTTTTTCTCCAGGTAAAGATCAAAATAAATTGAGTTGCGATCCAATCCATCTCAAAAATCGGTTCGGCTGGATCGACCACTTTTTGAGGCCGTTTGGAACACACTTAAAATTAAGAAAGAGCATAAGGCAAAACTGACCCCAAAATTGGCGTAAACCGCAGT
>ENA-OWZV01000364-OWZV01000364.1-human-gut-metagenome-genome-assembly--contig:-NODE-364-length-11205-cov-499.643049_pt1 | contig 11205 bp, 10 predicted proteins | sample MGYA00249264_ERZ652123 | MGnify/ENA primary metagenome ERZ652123 (study PRJEB26925, sample SAMN05827256) | human gut metagenome | biome: ENVO:2100002; feature: ENVO:00000062; material: ENVO:00002003... | reverse complement strand
GATGTCTTAGGGTCTCGTGGGCTCGGAGATGTGTATAAGAGACAGCCCTATCTCTTACCCCCCTATAATCCCCCCTTAATCTCCCCCGAAAAGAAAGAGAGAGGGCGCGCTCTGTCGGTGGCGGTGGGGGGATTGGGAGACTCTACTTAGGCGAGAGGTGGTGAGCCCGTTGTGGCAAAAGGCAAATATCAGCGGTGGCTGGAGCCGGACGGGCTCCTGCTGCTGGAGGGCTGGGCCCGGGATGGGCTGACAGACGAGCAGCTTGCCGAAAAAATGGGAATAAACCCCGCAACCTTGTACGACTGGAAGAATAAGCATCCCGAGATTTCCGAGGCCCTAAAAAAGGGCAAGGAAATCGTGGATATCCAGGTGGAAAACGCGCTCCTGAAACGGGCCTTGGGCTATGAGTACATGGAGGAGCGGGTGGAGATCAGCGAAAAGGACGGGCGGAAGGTCATCCAGACCGTGAAGCAGGTCATACCGGACACAGCGGCACAGATCTTTTGGTTGAAAAACCGGCGGCCGGACAGGTGGAGGGACAAGCCCCAGGAGAAGGCGGAGACTGTGGCCCAGGCTGATGAAATGACCCTGTCCGACAAGCTGGCGGCCATCAGAGAGGCGGCGAGGACGATTGACAACTAATGAGCTGGCCCGGTTGGCCGTCTGGTACAACCATCTCAGGGACACCAGCAACGACACTTTTATGCCGCTGTTTTCCTGCGAAAGCCGCTATCTGGTGCTCAAGGGCGGAGGCGGCTCTGGCAAGTCCATCTTCGCCGGGCGCAAGGTGCTGGAGCGCTGCGTTTCTGAGCCGGGCCACCGGTTCTTGGTGTGCCGCAAGGTGGCGCGGACGCTGCGGGAGAGCTGCTTTGCACAGCTCCGTGGGCAGATTTCCGAGCACTATCCCGACAGCGGGGCCGTGGTCAACCGGGGGGAACTGCGCATTGTGTTCCCAAACGGCTCCGAGATACTCTTTGCCGGGCTGGACGACGTGGAGAAGCTCAAATCCATCTACGACATCACCGGGATATGGATTGAGGAGGCGCCTGAGCTGCTGGAGTCCGACTTTAACCAGCTCGACATCCGCCTGCGGACACAGTGCCCCTACTACCTCCAGATAATCCTCACCTTCAACCCCATCTCCATTACCCACTGGCTCAAGGGGCGGTTTTTTGACCGGAGAGACCCCCGGGCCACGGTGCACGAGTCCACCTATAGGGACAACCGCTTTCTCACCCAGGAGGCGGTGCGGACGCTGGAGGCGTTCCGCGACACCGACGAGTATTACTACATGGTCTACTGCCTAGGCCAGTGGGGCGTCACCGGAAAGACCGTATTTGATGCCAAGGCCGTGACCGCCCGGCTGCTGGAGCACATCCAGCCGGTGCGGGTGGGGTATTTTGCGTATGGCTACGACGGACGGACGGTATCCGGGATCCGGTGGGTGGACGATCCGGGGGGCTTTATCAAGGTCTACCGGGCACCGGAGGCGGGCGTGCCCTATGTGGTCGGCGGAGACACCGCCGGGGACGGCTCGGACAGCTTTGTGGCCCAGGTGCTGGACAACCGCACCGGGGAGCAGGTGGCCGTCCTCCGCCACCAGACCGACGAGGATTTGTACTCCATGCAGGTGTATTGCCTGGGCATGTGGTACAACACCGCGCTGGTGGGTGTGGAGGCCAACTGGAGTACCTACCCTATCCTGACGCTGGAGCGGCTGGGCTATCCCAACCAGTACGTCCGGGAGGTGGTGGACGACTACACCCACGGCATCAAACGGGCGTTTGGCTTCTGGACATCGACAAAGACGCGGCCCGTCATCCTCTCCGAGCTGATCCGGGCCGTGCGGGAGGACATCACCACCGTGTCCGACGAGACTACGCTGCAGGAGATGCTCACCTTTGTGCGGGGCGAGGACTACAAGCCCAGGGCCGAGGAGGGCGCGCACGACGACTGCGTTATGGCCCTGGCAATTGCCCACCACATCCGCCCGCAGCAGAGATACACCGTGGAGGCCGGCCGGAAGGCTGGCGGCGCGGTGTGGGACGACTCCATGTGGGAGGACTATAACAACGCAGGCCCGGAGGAGCGGGAATACCTGATCAAGAAATGGGGGGAGCCCAAACGATGAAAAAGAGAGACAAAGACCGGCTGCGGCTGTGGCAGGACAGGCTCGGGCGGGCCAACGCGGCATATGAGCCGGAGCTGTCCAAAATGGACGGGCGGGAGGAGCTGTACCAGGGCTGCAACCGCATCCGGCCCATCGTCTGTACCGCCCGGAAGAAGGAGACTCCCCACGTGCGCAACCTGTGTGCCGAGCTGGTGGAGAGCCAGGTGGACAGCAACATCCCCCAGCCCAAGGTCACACCCCGGCGCAGAGAGGACGAGTGGCGGGCCAAGCTCATCGAGGACATGCTGCGCAACGAGCTTGACCGGCTACCTTTTGAGCAGATGAACGACATTATGGAGCGCACCGTGCCCATCCAGGGCGGCGGGGCCTTTTTGGTGGAGTGGGACAACAGCAAGGCTGGGAGCGCCACCGTGGGAGAGCTTGCCGTCTCCACGCTCCACCCCAAGCAGATCATCCCCCAGGACGGGGTTTACACCGGCGTGGAGGATATGGACTACATCATTCTCAAAATTCCGCAGACCAAGGGGTACATCAAGCGCACCTACGGCGTGGACGTGTCCGAGGAGGCCGAGGAGGAGCCCGACGTCAAGGGCAGCGGCGGCGAGGGCACGGCCGACGACATGGTGACACAGTACGTGGCCTACTACCGCAACCCGGACGGGGGCATCGGGCTCTTTTCCTGGGTGAACGACACGGCGCTGGAGGGCTTGGAGGACTACCAGGCCAGGCGGCTGCGCCGGTGCGCCCGGTGCGGAGCGGTGGAACCCCTGGAGGCCGAACCAGTGGAGACCCCGGCGGACAAGGGGCTGCTCCCCGGCATGACCCCCGACGGGGCGGGCGCGGGGATGCCCGGAGCGCCCACCGGGCGGAGGGGCAAGCGGAAGGTATGCCCCTATTGCGGCGGCGACAAGTGGGAGGAGGCCAAGGAGGAGTACGAGGAGGTCTACGTCCCCATACCTCGCAGCGACGGCACCGAGATTCCCGGGGCGCGGCCGGTGGAGGTTGTCACCGATACAGTGGACGAGCTGGGCCTGCCCGTGGTGGCGGTGGTGCAGGAGCCGACTCGGATTCCTTTCTACAAGCCGGACATCTACCCGGTCATCCTCCAAAAAAATGTGAGCGTGTACGGCAGGTTCTTGGGGGACAGCGATCTGGACAAAATCGCCGACCAGCAGAACACCACCAACCGCATCGAGGCCAAGATCATCGACAAGCTCACCAAGTCGGGCAGCTACATCAGCCTCCCCAACGACGCCAAGATCCGCTACGACGAGGATGACATGAAGAAGATCTATCTCTCCAGCCCGGCGGACAAGTCGTATCTGGATGTGTACGACCTCCAGGGGGACATCGAGCAGGATATGGCCTATCTGGCGCAGATCTATGAGGAAGCCCGGCAGGTCATCGGCATTACCGACTCCTTCCAGGGCCGCAAGGATTCCACCGCCACCAGCGGAAAGGCGAAGGAATTTTCAGCGGCGCAGAGCGCCGGGCGGCTGGAATCCAAGCGGGTCATGAAGGACGCGGCCTACGCGGCGCTCTTTGAGGCCATGTTCAAGTTTAAGCTGGCCTACGCCGACGAGCCGCGGCCTGTGGTCTCCCACGACATCGAAGGCCGGGCCGAGTACCGGCAGTTCAACCGCTACGATTTTCTGGAGCAGGACGAGACGGGGGAGTGGCGGTGGATTGACGACTTCCTGTTCTCGTGCGATACCTCCGCCCCTCTGGCCAACAACCGGGAGGCCATGTGGCAGGAGACGCGGATGAACCTCCAGACCGGGGCGTTCGGCGACCCGACCAACCTCAAGACCCTGATCCTCTTTTGGACGAAGATGGAGCTGCTGCACTATCCGGGCGCGGGCGACACCAAGACCTATCTGGAGCAGGAGTACCAACAGCAGCAGGCCATGATGCAGCAGCAGATGGCAATGCAGCAACAGCAAATGCAGATGCAGGCGGTGCAGGACACCGTATCCAGGGCGCGGGAGGACGCGGCCAGGGATGCACAGGCATCTGCCACTGCCCAATCCCAGCAGAGGGCATTATGAAACATACGAGCGCACGCCAACAGCGCAGAAATGGCAAATCCAGAGGAAAGGAGGGCGTGTAGTATGGCGAACGGATATATCGGCAAGGTCAGCCACAGCGGTGTTCAGAAGGTCACCGCCCCCAACCCTGCCACAGGCAAGAAGGGGAACGGCACCGTTAAGAAGGGCAACGACCTGAGAACGGGAAAGTAATAGGGCGAAAGGAGACTATACATGGAAATCGACTACGGCGCGGTATTTGACGTAGAAGTACCGGAGACCACTACAGGCGCAGAAGAGACGGATATCGCCGCCCCGTCGGAGGAGACCGGCACAACTACGGCCGCCGCACAAGGCGCAGAAGAGCAGGAGACCGCCGCCCCTGCCGTAGAGGAAACGGAAGAGTCCGAACAGCCTCAGGCGGAGGCACCGGAGCAGGAACCCAAAACCGACCGCGACGCACAGTTTGCCGCCGCCCGCCGCAAGGCGGAGGCGGAGCGGGACGCCGCCATTGCCCGGGCCAAAGAGGACGCCCAGAGGCAGGTGGACGAGTTTTTCAAGAATTCGGGGCTGATGAACCCGTACACCGGGCAGCCCATCACCACCAGAGCGGAGTATGAGGCATACCGGGAGCGCTTCGAGGCCGACCAGAAGGCCAAACTCATGGAGAAGGCGGGCATCACCCAGGAGGAGTTTCAGGCGTTTGTCCAGGGGCTTCCTGAGGTGCGGGCGGCCCGGCAGGCCAAAGCCGAGGCGGAGGCCGCCGCAAGGCAGGCCAGAGAGCAGGAGGCAAAGGCGCGGGTGGACGAGCAGCTCCGGCAGATTCAGGCCATCGACCCCACGGTCAAGGAGCTGGGCGATCTGGCGAAGCTGGACACCTATCCCAAGCTGTACGACATGGTCAAGCGGGGCTACTCCATCCTGGACGCCTACCGTTTGGCGAACTATGACACGCTGACCCAGCGGGCCGCGGAGGCCAGCCGGAAGGCGGCCATCAACTCCGTGCAGAGCAAGCAGCACCTGAAAGCCACCGAGAGCCGCGGCGGCGGGGCGATTCCCGTCCCAGACAGCGTCCTTGAGGAGTACCGGGTGCTGAACCCCGGCGCGACCAAAGAGGAGATCCAGAAGCACTATCAAAGCTACATGAAGAACAGCCGAAAGGAGCAATAAAATGGCATTTCTCATTCAGCAGGTAGACGGGGGCAGAATCCCCGGCATCGAGTACCTGCCCGCGGGGGCCATCACCCCTAAAGTGGGCATGGCCCTGGCACAGACAGGGGGCAATCTGGCGGTTGCCAGCGGCACCACCACCCCCACCTACATCAGCATGGTTGAGATGGACAAGGCGTGCACCGCGGGCGACATCATCCCCGTGCTGCGGGTGCTGCCCGATATGATGTTTGAGACCACCTTCCAGGCCGCCGCATCGGCGATCAAGCTGGGCGACAAGGTGACGCTGCACACCGACGGCCTACAGGTCACCGCTACCAAGACGAACGGTGTGGCCGAGGTGGTTGGCATGGACGGCACCGCCGCAGGCGACCGGGTGCGCGTCCGTTTCCCCGCCGTAGTCAATATCACGCAGAGCGGCGGTTAACAGAAGGGAGAGAAGATATATGGCTGGCATTACGTTTACCGAGGGCTCCGGCCTCCAGGACAGCATTTTTGGCAAGTCCCAGGCCCCGATCCGCATGTTCCTGGAGAAGCGGGGCGAGGCGTTCGAGCAGCAGAGCATGCTCAAGGAGCTGTTCAATATGGAGAACTCCAACAAATGGGCCGAGAAGATGGGCACCATGACCGCCATGGAGGGCTTCCAGCCCGTGGGAGAGAACGGAACCTATCCCCTGGACAGCATGCAGGAGGGCTTCGACAAGACCCTGGAGCACATGACCTGGAAGGACTCCTTCTCCATGTCCCAGGAGATTGTGGAGGACGCAAAGCTGATGGATCTGCGCAAGCGGCCCGCCCAGTTTATCGCCGGGTATTACCGCACCCGGGAGAAGTTCGGCGCGGCCCTGTACGGCGCGGCCATCACGGGCAAGACTTCTGTAAGCTTCCACGGCCGCACCTTTGACGCCAAGGGCGCGGACGGCAAGGCCCTGTTCGACAAGGCCCACCCCTCCGCCCTGGAGCGCAACAAGGGTACCCAGTCCAACCAGTTTGCGGACGCCTTCTCCAACGACGCCCTCGGCGCTATGGAGACGGCCATGCAGGACTTCCGTGGCGACAACGGCGAGATCCTGGATGTGGCCCCCGACACCATCCTGATCCCAAACAACTACAAGCTCAAGAAGGACGTGTTCGCCGCCATCGGCGCGGACAAGGACCCCACAACCTCCAACAACGGCTTTAACTATCAGTATGGCCGGTGGTCGGTGATCATCTGGCCCTACCTCAACCAGTTCATTACCGCCGATACGTCTCCCTGGGTGCTGCTGGACAGCCGGTACAACGAGCAGTACGGTGGTGCCATGTGGTTTGACCGCGTGCAGCTCAACGTGCGCAGTGAGATTGACCCCGGCAACGACGCCAACGTGTGGAAGGGCCGCGCCCGGTTCACCGCGGGCTTCAACGATTGGCGCTTCGCCGCGGTGGGCGGCGTAAGCGGCGGCACTCAGCTTATCAGCGGCTGACAGCACAAAGGCCGGGCGGCGGGTTTGCCGCCGCCCGGTTTTCAGATAGGAGGGATAGCATGACCGTAGCTCAGGTGATACAGGCGGTGGACGCAGTCAAGCCGAACGCCTTTTCCAACGAGGAAAAGACCCGGTGGCTCAATGAGGTGGAGGGGATGGTGCAGACGGAGGTGCTTCTGTTTGCCAGCGAGGAGGTCATCACCTACTCCTACGAGCAGGACAAGGACGCGCAGCTTCTGGTACAGCCGCCCCACGACAAGCTCTATCCGGCCTATCTGGAGGCCCGTGTGGACTACGCCAACGGGGAGTATGAAAAGTACCAGAATACGATGCAGATGTTCAACGCCTTTTTCGGCGAGTTTATCCGGTGGTTCGCCCTGACCTACAGCCCGGCGGACACCCACGGGGAGGTCTACTATGGAGTGTAACGAACAGGGAAAGCGCTGGCGCGGCTACTATATCACCGCCTACGGAATCGCCGTTAAGCACGGATTCAAGGGCGCGGAGGCGGAGTGGCTGGAGACGTTGAAGGGCGACAAGGTGCAGCTCCGCTACAACGAGGACACCAAGACTCTGGAATGGAAATATGAGGACGCGGACGAATGGCTCGAACTCATGGATATCAATGCGCTCCAGGGAGAGGTCGTCACAGAGGTGCTCGAACAGGCTACCGCCGCAAAGGAGGCGGCGGAAACAGCACAGGCGGGTGCGGAAGCGGCGCAGGAGGCCGCCGAGTCGGCCCGGACGGGTGCGGAAACCGCCGCGGCCTCTGCGGCGGAGCAGGCGGCAGCCGCCGGAAAAAGCGCCGCGGCTGCGGCGCAGGATGCGCAGAACGCCGCAGCCGCGAAGACGGGAGCGGAGAGCGCGAGAGACGCCGCAGAGGCAGCAAAGAGCGAAGCGCAGGAATCGGCGGCTTCTGCCCAGGAGAGCGCCGCCACGGCGCGGCAGGAAGCAGGGAAGGCCGTGGACAGCGCCGCGGCGGCGGCGGGCAGCGCAGAAGATGCGGCGAAAAGCGCGGAGGCAGCGGAAGCTGCTCAAAAGGCGGTATCGGATTCGGCCACAGCGGCAGAAGCCGCGCGCAAGGCGGCAGAGGCGGCCGCGGCCCAGGCGGCCGGAGATGCGGATGCCGCAGAGGAAAGCGCATCGGCCGCAGCGGGCAGCGCCTCCACGGCGTCCCAAAAAGCGGAAGATGCAGGCGCGAGCGCGGCAGCGGCGGCGGGAAGTGCATCCCAGGCTTCCGAAAGCGCGGCCCAGGCAGGCGAGAGCGCAGAGGGGGCGGCGGCCTCCAGAGACGCCGCGGTTATGGCCCAGGGCAAGGCGGAGACTGCACGGACGGCGGCGGAATCCGCAAAGACAGCCGCAGAGGCGGCGAGAGATTCCGCGGTCACGGCTTCGGAGACGGCGGTGAGTGCGAAGGAAACCGCAGTCAGCGCCAAGAACGGCGCAGAGGCGGCGGCTGGAAATGCAAGTGATTCCGCCGGAGAGGCTGCGGCCAGCGCGGAGCTGGCCGGGCAAAAGGCTGCCGCAGCGGAGAAGAGCGCGGAAGCGGCTGCCGCCAGCGCCGCGTCCATCGGTCAGGCGGAGGAAAACGCCGCGGCATCCGCCACGGAGGCGGAGAGCTGGGCGGTGGGCGGAACCGGAACGCGGGAAGGGGAGGACACCAACAACGCCAAATACTGGTCTGCACGGGCCCAGGACGCGGCGGGTGGCGGTGTGACCTCCTTCAACAACCGGACAGGAGCGGTGAGACCCGTCAAGGGGGACTACACCGCCGATTTGGTGACCTTCACAGATGGGCAGACGTTTCAGGAGAAGTACGACTCCGGCGAGCTGACTGGCCCCGCTGGAGCGGACGGCGCGCCGGGCCAGCAGGGGCAGCCGGGCGCGGATGGTGACCCCGGCCCGGCCGGTCAGGATGGGGCCGATGGCAAGGACGCTACAATCAACGGAGTAAACGCCCTCACGCTGGCCGCATCCGGCGGCCTGAATGGGAGCCAGAGCGGGAGCACGTATACCATCGACGGCAGCGGAAAGCAAGACAAACTGACTGGAACTGCTGGTCAGGTGGTAGGCTTTGACGCAGAGGGCAACGCAATCCCCCAGGCGGCCCCCAGTGGATTGCCGGAGGGCGGAACCGTGGGGCAGTTGCTGGAAAAAACGGAGGGCGGGGCAGAGTGGGCAGACAAGCCTGTGATGTATGTAAATATAACGCCACCGGCTGGAGATTCCCCGTTCGGAACGGCTGACCACACGATTGCTGAAATAACGCAAGCAGTCTTGAACGGGGTAACCGTGCTTTCAAAAATATCGGCAGGAACCGATACCAAAGTAATTCCACTTTCGACTGTAACAGACAGTGTGGCTTCCTTTTCGTCTACGTCTGTAGACTACGGCGGGTCTGTTATCGCCAATATTGTACCCCAAGAACAGTCCGAAGTGGTTATTATAGCGGAAGATCAATTTAGAGCAAGCCAGATTCTATACGATAAAGGAACGAGTGGCCTTGATTCAGATGATGTGCAAGGCGCAATCAAAGAACTGGCTAAGAACAAGCAGGACTCCGCAGATGCTGTAACTGTTTCCGGCGGCGGCACGATGCAGATGGGGGAGAGCCTGGGCGACGGCCCCTACACCATTGAGGTGACAGAAGACGGAGAGGGCGGCGACCTCTCCGCCGAATATGTGGGCTACAGCAACACAGGCAGCGGCCTGGAGGCTACCAACGTACAAGAGGCCATAGACGAGCTGGCGGGGAAGGGCGGAGGCGAATACCTCCCTTTGACTGGCGGGACAATGACGGGTCCGCTCACTTTAAGCGGGCTGCCGACCAGCGAAAACCACGCCGCCAACAAGCAGTATGTGGATGGCTTGGTTGGTGACATCAATGCCATGCTGGATGCCATCAACGGGGAGGTGGTGTGATGTGGGCACTGCTGCGGATAAGCTAACCTATTTACAGGAGACGAAAGAGGCAATTCGGAAAGCAATTGAGGCGCAGGGGGGGACTGTGGCCGCGGGGCTCCCATTTCGTCAATATGCGGGATATATCACGCGCCTCACCCCGCCGAATGCTTTGGCGGTATCGGACGGTGACGTACAGGTTACCTGTAAGCTGGGCCACCCAGTACGGGTAGATGGGCCATTAGCCTACCCAACGGGTAAGACCTACTATCTGTCGCTAGAAGGGGACGGACTCCCTGAGATTGGGAATATGCGCTGCCCTAAAGGGGCGATTCTCTTAATTACCCCTCTATCGGCAGGAGGGAAAATCGCTGTAGAGGGTGGAGCGGAGGCACTTGGCACATCCTCTGATGGCGGCCAGACATACCGAATAACAGGAGATTTTCTGATTTTTAGCTCAGGTGGTATGCACAGCGGCGGGAGCATCAACTAAAGTAGATAACTACACGCACCACCTTCTTGGAGACATAAAAAGCCACCCCCGTCGGAGGGGGTGGCATGGACCAATGAAAGGTGAGGGGGTAAAAATGTTGGTCCGCGAAGTCATTATAGCATCCTGGAAGAGAATAGGCAAGCCTTCTAAGAAAGAGGAAGTGACGAATCAGTATGAAAAGAATCGACTTTGACAAGTACACCACCGCGGTCGCCAGCATCGGCATGTGGCAATGGGTGGAGGTGTAACATGGCTATCGTTGTAAACGGCAAAAAAGTTGCCGGGGTGGGACTGCCTGGCAAAGACGGAGCTCCAGGGGCAGACGGCAAGGATGGTGCACCTGGAAAGTCCGCCTATCAGGCGGCAAAAGAGAGAGGATATACCGGAACCGAAGAGGGGTTTAACACCGCTCTGGCTGGTATGCAAAGTGCTCCATTCCTGCCGCTGGCTGGCGGCACGATGGCAGGGGCGATTACTTTAAGCGGGCCTCCGACGAATGAAAACCACGCCGTCAACAAGCGCTATGTGGACGAGCACGCGGGGGCGAGGGTTATTTTGGGGAGCTATGTGGGAACGGGAAAATCAGGCAAAAGCAACCCTAATCAAATAACCTTAGCCGAACCCTTTAAAATACTCTGTATTTATGGTATGCAATCAAATAATTACTATAAGAGTATCGACGGTTATGGAAATGGCGAGACTTCTAATATTATTCATAGCAGTATTATCCCTACTGAGTATACAAAAGGCATTAGTTTTGGTTTTGGCTACCGTTATTCCTCAAGAGATTCTTACGGTAAAAAATCAACGGATGGAAAAACTTTCAGTTGGTATTTTGACCTTACCACACCTGATGCGACAAGTGAACAACTTAATGCATCTGGAACTGTATATTACTACTACGCCATAGTTTAGAGATAAGAGGTGAATTAAATATGACCATCATCCAAATTGACCCGCTGGAGACCGGCCAGCACCCGATCCAGAGCCAGAGCGGGCGGCGCGCCTGCTGGCTGGATG
>ENA-OWZV01000348-OWZV01000348.1-human-gut-metagenome-genome-assembly--contig:-NODE-348-length-11527-cov-4.943427_pt1 | contig 11527 bp, 9 predicted proteins | sample MGYA00249264_ERZ652123 | MGnify/ENA primary metagenome ERZ652123 (study PRJEB26925, sample SAMN05827256) | human gut metagenome | biome: ENVO:2100002; feature: ENVO:00000062; material: ENVO:00002003... | reverse complement strand
GATCTACACAAGGAGTATCGTCGGCAGCGTCAGATGTGTATAAGAGACAGGATCCCTGTGACATTAGCCATTCCAGCTTTAGCCGAGCGCTCTTTGAAAGAAAAAATTCAATTGATTTTGTCCTTTTTCTTAGAAGAAAGTCAACGGATTCAAAAGAATATCCACATTCGTTATGAGGCGTTGAAACAATTAACGTTTACTCATTTTGAAGCCAACGTTGGTGAATTGAAAGCGGCGATTCAATTTATGAGCGCACAAGCCTATTTAGAAGTGTTCGATCAATTAACGGAAACTATTTGCATTGAAGCAAACGAGGGGACAGTCAAAGAGCAACCTGATGTAGAAAGTCTGCTGGCTTTTAATGAGTGGATACCTAACGATGGCCTCACGATTCAATACAACCATTTTTATTTAAGCAGTCAAGAGTTACTCAAATCGGAAAGTCTGAAAAATGATCGTTTTTATAATTTTCTATTGAAAGAATATGCGGATTTGAAAAAATTAACTCTTTCGACAGAGGATGCGCTAGCAATCATGCAAAACAAAGTCGAGCAACTTTATGATATGGACATTTTTGCTCAAGAACCGCTAGCCTTAGAGGCCATTGACGAAACATTGCAGCCAAAAATTCAAGAAGCCATTGTCTTTTTTGAACAATTAATCCAAGAAAAATTGACAGAGGATTTCCAGAATATTTTAATTGTCCACCTTTATTCTGCTGTTTTTTATTCTGCACAAATGAATGAAACGTTTTATTCAGATACCAAAAATATCTATTCTGGCAAAGTAACCCAGTATCAAGCTGCTAAGACCATGGTGGACTTTCTACAAACATTGTTTGGGATTTCTTTTGCTGATACGGAAATCCTCTTTTTCGATCTATTTATTCGTAAAGTCACAGCTAAAAAAAGAGCGCACTCAGATGAAGAAAACTGTGGCGTTATCGTCGTTGCACATGGTGCCGCGACGGCCAGTAGCATGGTTGAGTACACCAACCTTCTGTTTTCAACAACGGTCATGCGTGCAGTTGATATGCCGATTAATCAATCAGTGGAAGAAACATTAGAAAAAGTCCGTGCAATTGTAAAGCAAAATCAGTATAAAAAAATTATTTTAATGGTGGACATCGGTTCCCTGGTTTACTTTGGTAATGCTATCAGTCAAACGTTTCAAATGGAAGTGCTGCTAATTAGCAATATCAATCTCTTAACATTGCTAGAAGTGGCCCGAGAAGTCATTTATGAATCGACGGCATTTGAGTATCTATTACCAGTCTTAAAAGAAAAAAATCATCGCGCCTTGATTTGCAGTAAAGGTCGCTTCAACGAGGCAAAAGTTCTCATTATTTCCTGTCTAACTGGCATGGGGACTGCTATTAAAATTGAACAGTTGTTACTAAAAACTTTTCCCAATGAATTACTAACGAATGTACGCATCATTACTTTAGAGAAAAGAGAAGTGGAAGACATTGATCGCTTGCATTCTTTTGTTCGGAAAGAAGAGAAAATCGTTGGCATCATTGGCACCGTAAAGACAGAAGTGCCAGATATTCCGTTTATTTCTTTACAAGATTTACTATCGAAGCGGGGCATTCAGCTAGTTTTCGAATTATTAGGCCATCATTTAGAAGAAAAACAAAACCAAGAGTTACTAAAAAAAGTTTCAGCTAAATATATTCAAGGATTATCAATCGAAGCTATTACAGACTTACTAACGGTTTTGAATCCTACAACCATTTCAATCGAATTAGCTAAGATTTATTCAGACATTTGCTTGCAAACTAAAATAAAAAGTGACGAAAAGATTTTACTTCGTTTTATCATTCATTGTGCTTGTATGTTAGAACGGCAATTGTTGAATCCAGAATATGACCCGACAGCTTATGAAGTGTCATATCGAGAGTTGCCAGAAGCTGTATCTGTCATAAAAATGGCGTTTCGACCGCTTGAAGTGTCCTATAATCTGTTGATTCCACCTTTGGAAGTGCGCTATATTTATGAATTGCTCTTTGAAAAGGCTTAATTCAAACGGAAATGAAAGTTGGCACACTTATTGCTTTTAATAAAATGATTAATTAGCAAAGGAGTTTGTTTATGGAAAATGAACCAATTTTACTTTTAACACACAATGGTTGGGGCTTGGAATTAGTCAAAAGCGTCCAGATGATTGTTGGAGAAGTCACAAATGTACATGAAGTTGCATTACAAGCAGAGGATTCACTGGGGGATTATTTAGAACGAGTCACAGAAAAAATTGACCAATTAACGTGGCACAACCAGTTGCTAATTTTAACAGATGTTAAAGGCGGCACACCTAGTAACGTTGCATTACGTTTATCAAAAGATTATGACCTCCTGATTGTGTCAGGATTATGCACATCGTTATTATTAGAATCCGTCATGAAACAAAGTGGTCCTGGGTTTCGTTTACAAGATGCAGAGATGATTCAACAAGCAGCAGTAGACAGTTGTCAAATTTTAGAAATTCCAAAATAAGAAAGTACAGGTGAACAGAATGTCAAAAATCGTATTAACAAGAGTCGATAGCCGTTTAATCCATGGACAAGTAGTGACTAAATGGTTACAACAATCAGGTGCAAATGAAATTTTGGTAGTGAGTGATGAACTAGAGCAAGATGAATTTTTACAAAGTATTTATTTAATGGCGGCGCCTCCAGGGGTTTCTGTAGTAATTAAAGGGATTGAAAGTGCCAAAGAATATTGGGAATCGCAAGAAAAGGAAGAGAAAAAGGTGTTATTTTTAGTGCCAGATTTAACGACCTTAAAAGCGATGGTGGACCAAGAAATTATTAAAGAGGAGATTCAAGTTGGTGGCTTAGGTGGCGGACCAAATCGGAAAAATGTTTTAAAAAATATCAATTTATCTGAAGAAGATGTTGCAATTTTGACTGAACTTTTAACGAAGGGCATCCATGTTTTCTTCCAAGCGATTCCCGAAGAAAATCCCCTACCAATTCAAAAATTAATTGAAAAATATCAATCACTATAATCAGAGAAAAAGGAGAGAATCATATGGGCGTTTTAGGTGTTTCAATTATTATGGGACTTTATTATTGGTTTGCACGTTTGCGTTTTGGGTACACATTTTCAGGCATGCTGTCTCAGCCATTAGGTGCAGCGTTGGTGGCTGGTTTAGCAACAGGAAAACTTAGTGAAGCAATGGTTGTGGGGGCGGGGATTCAACTTGTTTATCTAGGAGTCACCTCCACACCGGGCGGCAATGTGCCTAGTGATCCGGCTTTAGCTTCAGCAATCGCGATTCCGATTGCTTTAGGTGTGGGAATGAATGCCGAGGCGGCTGTTGCACTAGCTGTTCCTTTTGGTGTGTTAGGCGTCTTTATGGATCAATTACGGCGGACCATCAATGCGACTTGGGTGCATATGGCTGATAAATATGCAGAAGAGTTAAATTATGGGGGGATTTACCGAGCTGCGTTTGTTTATCCAGCTTTAGCGGGATTTTTAATTCGCTTTCCGTTGGTTTTTGCGGCGAACTTTTTTGGTCAATCCGTGGTGAATAAAGTCTTAGAAGTTATCCCAGCATGGTTGATGCACGGCTTTGAAGTAATGGGTGGTATTTTACCAGCGTTAGGCTTCGCCTTAACAATTATGGTAATTGGCAAGAAAAATTTGATTCCTTATTTTTTAATTGGTTTTGTTGCAGTAGTATATTTTGGCGCAGAAGTTATGGCCGTCGCTATTTTAGGAATCTGTATTGCCTTTTTAGTTAGAAACAAGGCATTGAGTGAGGAGGCAGCATAATGGAACAAATGACACAAGCAAATGAACAACAATTGGAACAGAAAAAAATTACTAAAAAAGAATTATCCAAAGCCTTTTGGATTTATCAACTAGGCTGTGAATTATCAAATTCTTATGAACGTCTTCAAAGTTTAGTTTTTTGTGCATCGATGATTCCAGCAATTAAAAAACTTTACGCAGACGATGAAGAACAACAAAGAGAAGCTCTGAAACGTCATTTGAATTTTTTTAATACTGAAGGAACAGTAGGGGCTTCCATTCAAGGGATTGCAATTGCTATGGAGGAAGAAAAATCCAATGGTGCAGCGATCTCTGATACGGCGATCACATCGATTAAAACTGGGTTGATGGGTCCGCTGGCTGGGATTGGCGATTCGATTATTTGGGCAGCATTAATGCCGTTAATCATTTCCATTTTTATTCCAATGGCTAAAGGAGGTAACGTGATTGGAAGTATCGGTCCGTTGGTTCTGTACACAGCCATTACATTATACATCAGTTGGACGTTAGTGAATAAGTCCTATACATTAGGGCGTAATTCAATCTTAAGTTTGTTAAAAGACGGCAAAATTAAGCAAGTCATTTATTCAGCAAATGTTTTAGGAATGATGATGATGGGCGCTTTAAGTGCGAGTTATGTTAAAATTGCTAGCCCGATGACGTTTAAAGTTACTGGCGGTGCCACGATTGTTTTACAAGATATTCTAGATCAAATTATGAAAGGGTTACTTCCTTTAGCAGCAGTCATGGCTATTTATTTCTTCATGGTAAAAAAAGGCCCACGTTACGGTATCATTATCGGCACGATTGTCTTAGTTAGTTTGGTCACTTCATTCTTTGGTTTGTTATAAAGGAGAAAATAATGAATAGTTACGAAAAATTCCACTTAAAAGAAGTCATTAATGCTTCTGGCAAAATGACCATTCTAGGTGTCTCCAAAGTTTCGGAGGCAGTCCTCGCGGCTCAACGATTCGGCGGCGAACATTTCTTTGAAATGAGTGAACTTAGTGTGCAAACAGGGGCCTTTTTAGCCAACTTGTTGAAGGCAGAAGATGCCCAAATCGTTTCCTCGGCTTCGGCGGGGATTGCCCAATCGGTGGCTGCCCTGATTGGAAAAGGCAGCTTGTACCACGCATATCATCCCTATACAGAAAAGATCGAACAACGGGAGATTGTTTTACCTAAAGGGCACAACGTGGACTACGGCACGCCTGTAGAAGTTATGGTAGCGCAAGGCGGCGGCCAAGTGGTGGAAGCTGGCTACGCCAACATGTGCAGTCCAGAACACGTGGAAATGATGATTTCTGAAAAAACAGCGGCCATTCTATACATCAAAAGCCATCATACCGTGCAAAAAAGTATGCTGACGGTGGCCGAAGCGGCCAAAGTGGCGCAACGCCACAAGGTGCCGCTAATTGTTGACGCGGCAGCAGAAGAAGATCTTTTCAAATACACCGAAGCAGGCGCTGATTTGGTGATTTACAGCGGCGCCAAAGCCATTGAAGGGCCAAGTGCTGGTTTAGTGGTCGGGAAAAAAGAATACATTGACTGGGTGCGCCTACAAGGTAAAGGCATTGGTCGAGCAATGAAAATTGGCAAAGACAATATCTTGGGCTTTACGCAAGCAGTGGAAGAATATTTGGCGCATGGCAGTGAATCAGGGGCTTCGATGCAAGAGCGCTTAAAACCGTTTGTTGAAGCCATCAACAACCTGTCAGGTTTAACCGCCAAAATTGTCCAAGATGGCGCTGGACGAGACATTTATCGCGCCAGTGTCAAAGTGGACGGCAGAAAAACCGCTAAGGAAGTCATCCAAGCATTAAAAGCAGAAAGTCCAGCCATTTATACGCGAGAATATCAAGCCAACAATGGCATCATTGAATTTGACATTCGTTCTGTCAATCAAGAAGAAATGAACAAAATCGTGCAACGATTACAAGAAATTATGGACACAAAGGAGAAATAAGCCATGTCATTAAAACCTAATTATTTAGAAGAACGCATTTGTTTAAACGTCTTAGCCAATTCAGTAGAAAATGCCCAAGCCTGTTATGAAGCAGCAGAAGGGCATGTTGTGTTAGGCGTCCTTTCAAAAAACTATGAAACCGATGAAGCAGCCATTGACGATATGAAAAAATACCAAGCAGCAACCAACAACGCTTTATCTGTCGGCTTAGGGGCTGGCGATCCTAATCAAAGTCAAATGGTGGCTCGCTTATCAGAAGTTCTACAACCGCAACACGTGAACCAAGTCTTCACAGGTGTCGGCGCTTCGCGGGCCTTACTTCGTCAAGACGAAACAGTGATTAATGGCTTGGTTTCACCCACAGGCAAAGTTGGCTATGTTAACATTGCGACAGGTCCGTTAAGCTCGGGTGCGCCAGCGGCGGAAGTACCTATCGAAACCGCCATCAAATTGTTGAAAGACATGGGAGGCAGTTCCATTAAATATTTCCCGATGAAAGGCTTGGCTCACAAAGAAGAATACCAAGCAGTAGCAGCAGCTTGTGCCAAGTATGACTTTTATTTAGAGCCAACAGGGGGCATTGATTTAGAAAACTTTGAAGAAATTGTTCAAATTGCGGTGGATGCCGGCGTTAAAAAAATCATTCCTCATGTCTACAGCTCAATTATTGATCAAGAAACAGGGGACACTAGAACAGAAGACGTGAAAACGTTACTAACCATGATGAAAAACACATTGAATAAGTAAAGGGCCAATCTTTAGTTGACTTTCTTCGCCAGATTTGCTACTCTCAAGTGGAGAATAAATAAAAACCAACAAATGAATGTGGGGTATTTTGGTGAGTGTCGTAGGTATCTAATTGATAAGTTGAATAACCAGTGAACCAAGCAAGGTTTATTTGGTGTGCTTAGAAAGTGATACCTGTCAGTCATCTCAATTACTAAATACCTCCTTTAAAAGAGGTTTCTTTAGTAACCTTTATCCAATGATAAAGAGGACAGCGGTAGAACGCTGTCCTCTTTTTTCTGTAGAAACTGGTTTTTATTTAAAGGCGCCAGGTATTCTTTTCGTGATAGAAAGGAAGAAAAAACAAATGAATCATGAAACCATTCAAAAATTACAATTTACAACAATTCTTAAAGAAGTTCAAACACGTGCGATTGGCGAGTATAGTAAAGAACGGTTGGCGAAAATGGTCCCTGCAACACGTTTAGAAACAGTGCAGTCCCGCTTAACGGAAACAACCGAGGCCCGCTTAATTATTGATAGCGGACAACACGTCCCTTTCATGGGCTTGAGCCAAATTACCCGCTTGCTTCAACAAGTGAAAAAAGGCTTAATCCTTACACCAAACGAATTGATTGAGGTCGCTGACTTTTTAAGAAGTAGTCAGCGAATCCAGAAGTTTTTTGAAAAAAATCAATACCAAACACCACGCCTATTTAGTTACAGTCAGCACTTAGCTGATTTCAGAGCAATTGAAGAACAAATTTATACGAAAATCCATAATCAAAAAGTTGCCACCGATGCTTCTCGACAACTTCGGAAAATCCGGCGTCAAATCAATGAATGCCAACAAGAAATTGAAACAAAAGTCACCAAATTTTTACGTAATAAAAATAATCAACTGTATATTCAAGAAAATATGATGGTGAAAAAAGGGGAACATTACACGGTACCAATCAAAGCTAGCTATAAAAATAAGGTTTCAGGCACAATCATTGAGCAATCCAATAAAGGACAAACGGTCTTTATTGAACCTGTAGCAATTAGTAAATTAAATGAACAATTGACACTCTTAAAAGCGGAAGAAACAGCGGAAGAATATCAAATTTTGGCGGAACTAACTGGGTTAATTAATGAGCAAGAACGACTTGTCGATCAAGCCGTCGATACAATGACCACCTTAGATATTATTTTTGCACGAGGAAAGTATAGTCGCGAAATTGGTGGGATTACGCCAAAAGTAAACAAAGAAGAACGCTTGCGCATTGTTCAAGGAAAACACCCTCTTTTATTAGAACACGCAGTACCATTGACGTTTTCTTTAGGAGCAGAGTATCGAGGACTTGTCATTACAGGTGCCAATGCTGGTGGTAAAACGGTTGTCTTGAAAACAGTTGGCTTATTGACTGTCATGGCACAATTTGGGTTGCAAATTCCAGCACAAGCGGGCACAGAGATTCCAGTATTAGATGAAATTTTTGTCGATATTGGTGATCAGCAAAATCTGGAAAATGCGTTAAGCACTTTTTCTGGGCACATGAAAAATATTGCGGAAATGTTGCGTAATGTTAAGCGACACACGCTTGTTTTATTAGATGAAATTGGCAGTGGTACCGAGCCGAACGAAGGAGCTGGCTTAGCGATTGCGATCATGGAAACGATGTATCAAAAGGGTGCCTTGGTAGTTGCGACGACCCATTATGGTGAAATTAAACGTTTTGCCCAAGAACATGATGATTTTGTGCCCGCCGCAATGGCCTTCGATCGTGAAACATTAACGCCCAAATATCAATTGAAAATTGGTGAAGTTGGCGATAGTCAGGCGCTTTGGATTGCACGTAAAATGAAGATGGAGCCACAGCTCATTGAAAAGGCGGCTCATTATATTCAGCGGAAAGAATACCCTACTAATCGAAGTCTATTTAAACCCCTGAAAGCAAAAGAAACGACCTTTGCCACGTTTGTAGAAGAAACAGACCGTTATCAAAAAGGTGATCGTGTCCTATTGACAGAAACACAACAAATTGGGTTGGTTTTTACAGATGAGGGTGAACAAGAAATCCAAGTATTTGTGAATGATAAAATTGAAAATGTACCACGAAGACGGTTGAAATTACAAGCGAAAGCACAAGATCTATATCCGCAAGACTATGATTTAGAAAGTTTATTTACAGATTTCCATGAACGAAAGAAACTCAAAGATATTGAACGCGGCTCAAAAAAAGCGCAGAAACAATTACGCAAAGAGGCCGAAAAAAGAGCAGCAAGACGCGACAAATAAGGAACTTAACAGAAGCAATACAACAACTTAACACTTTGTTTACTTGTTATTTATCAGAAATCAACTAAGACTTGTTATAGTCAATGTATGGGTAGATATGAAGGAGGAAACAAGGAAATGAAGAAAAGAGCTTTGCTAGGGGTTACCTTATTAACATTCACAACATTAGCGGGTTGTACAAATTTATCTGAACAAAAAAGCGGCGAAAAACAAACAGAGGTTGCTGAAGCGAAGGCAACTGAATCTGAAAAAGCACCAGTAAAAAATGTTATTTTTATGATTGGAGATGGCATGGGGAATCCGTATACAACGGGCTATCGCTATTTCAAAGCCAATCACTCAGACAAGCGTGTTCCCCAAACAGCTTTTGATACCTATTTGGTCGGACAGCAAGCCACTTATCCAGAAGATGAAGAAGAGAATGTCACCGATTCAGCTTCCGCAGCGACAGCGATGGCTGCCGGAGTAAAAACCTATAATAATGCTATTGCACTCGATAATGACAAGTCCAAAACAGAAACAGTGCTGGAACGTGCGAAAAAAGTGGGGAAATCAACGGGTCTTGTAGCAACATCTGAAATAACACATGCAACCCCTGCTGCATATGGCGCACATAATGTTTCACGCAAAAATATGGCAGAAATCGCCGATGACTATTTTGATGATCAAATCGACGGACAACACAAAGTCGATGTGTTACTTGGCGGCGGCTCCGAATTATTTGCGCGGAAAGATCGTGATTTAGTCAAAGAATTTTCCCAAGCGGGTTATGGTCATGTCACAGACAAAAAGTCGTTAAATGAGAACCAAGACGACAAAATTTTAGGCTTGTTTGCACCAGGCGGGCTACCTAAAATGATTGACCGAACGGAAGAAGTCCCTTCATTAGCTGATATGACAGAAGCGGCTCTTCAACGGTTAGATAAAAATGAAAAAGGTTTCTTTTTAATGGTTGAAGGTAGTCAAATTGATTGGGCCGGGCATAGCAATGATATTGTTGGCGCGATGAGCGAAATGCAAGACTTCGAAGCGGCGTTTGAAAAGGCCATCGATTTTGCCAAAAAAGATGGTGAAACATTGGTGGTTACAACTGCAGATCATTCAACAGGGGGCTTGTCTTTAGGCAAAGGGGATCAATACAACTGGTTGACGGAGCCTTTACATGCGGCAAAACGCACGCCTGATTTCATGGCAGAAGAAATTATTAAAAATGGTAATGTGGAAAAAACAGTGACTGAGTATATTGATTTTCAATTAAGTGAGGCTGAATTGAAAGCAGTGAAAACAGCGGCGGAGTCAAAAGATGTTGAAAAAATCGCTCAGGCATTAAGAAAGATTTTTGATGAACGTTCGAATACTGGTTGGACTACTGGCGGACACACAGGAGAAGATGTAAATGTCTATGCTTATGGCCCACAAGCAGAAGCTTTTTCAGGACAAATTGATAATACAGACCAAGCGAAGATTATTTTTGGCTTAGTAGATGGCACCGGGCAAAAAGCTGAGATTAAAGATAAAGGTATTGGTAAATAACAAAATGAAGAAAAAGCAGAACGTATAGAAGTTCTGCTTTTTCTTCATTGAAGGCATAAAAATTTTATCTCTGTTATAATGAAGGTAACCAGATAAAAGTGAGGTCAAATAATGAAAAAAATGCATGTTGAAAGTGAATTTGCACCGTTGCGTTCAGTTGTTTTAGCACAATCGCAATTTTGTTTACCAGATAAATTTGATGAAGCGGATACGACTTTTTTAACAGAGGAAAATGCCCGTTTAACACAGAATAATGAAGGGCGTGATTTAGCAGACTTTGCACCAGAACAACAAGTGCGTTGGGAAAAAGAAAAAGAAATCATGCAAGGAGTATTAGAATCTTATGGCGTAGAAGTATTTCGTCCACGTTTATTGACAACCTATGAAAAAGAACATGGCAAGGAATTGGGCGTAGGATATAGTAACTTCTTTTCACGAGACCCTTTTTTTACAATTGGCAATCTCTTAATAGAAGGAAACTTAAGATTTCAACACCGTCGACAAGAAATTTTACCAATTCGTCCGATTATTCAGCAGTGGACACAAGAAGCAGAAGGCTATTATTTTGCTGCGCCACAACCTGACATTTCTGAAGGGGCTTTAAGTGAAGCAGGTCCCTTTATTGAAGGCGGCGATGTTTTAGTTCTAGGAAAAACAATTTTTGTGGGCTACTCTGGCTTGGCAAGTAACCTAGCAGGAATTCAGTGGTTAGCCAATATGATTGGTCATTTTGGTTATGAAGTGGTGCCGGTTCGGTTACATCCGCATATTCTCCACTTAGATTGTGCGTTGAGCTTGTTGAGAGAAGGCTTGATGATTGTTTGTGAAGAGGCCTTTTTGGATGGACTTCCTGCGCAATTAGCAAACTGGGAAAAAATTCACGTTACTTTGCAAGAAGCAGCGTATTTAGTGACAAATGGTCTACCGCTTAACGAAGAAACGTATATAACGGACCAATCGTTTACAACCTTAATTCCTCAAATAGAAGCAAAAGGTATCAAAGTTGAGGCAATTGATTACCATGTTTCTAGAATGTTAGGTGGTTCCTTCCGCTGTACAACGCAAGCTTTGATTAGAGAATAGTCAGCGAGTGATTATCAATTTTCGTAAGAAAAAATGTACGTTTTGTCTATGAAAACGATATAATTTTAGTTTTCACTATTTTTTTTAAAAATATTGAGGAAATTTCGATTTAATAAATGCGAGAAAACGTCAAAATGTTAGTGTTTGTTACTAATG
>ENA-OWZV01000316-OWZV01000316.1-human-gut-metagenome-genome-assembly--contig:-NODE-316-length-12188-cov-14.852139_pt1 | contig 12188 bp, 11 predicted proteins | sample MGYA00249264_ERZ652123 | MGnify/ENA primary metagenome ERZ652123 (study PRJEB26925, sample SAMN05827256) | human gut metagenome | biome: ENVO:2100002; feature: ENVO:00000062; material: ENVO:00002003... | reverse complement strand
CGGACAGGTCTTTTTTCACATTTTCTGGGTGGTAACTTTAATTATGCAATCTAGGCAATCACATCCCATGTTCCCGTTATATCCTGCGACACGAATAATGACGGAATCGGGATTCCCAATAAAACAGACTCAATAAAATCTGATTTATTCTTTATCTCCCACCGAAAGTATCGTTGGTACTCTGGAGATATTATCAAATCGTTTTCCTTGTACATATTTGCAATTTCACCAATCGAAATCGAATATGCGTCTGTACGAATCTCTTTAACGCTTTCAGTATATTCATCAAATAATGTCATTAAACTTTCCCCCAGTGATCAATATATAGCAGAATTACTTCTCGTATGGTCCCATGAACCTATCACCATTCATATGAACCATGTGATCAGGGAAATCAGCAATTCAAAATTCCGTCTCCAAAGCAATATCCCCACCAAATTTCTTATATAAAGACCAATCTTGAAAGGCCGTCACAAAAACTAAGCCAGCTTTTCCGGTGTATTCTGACTTAATTGGCGAGACGCGAACCACAGACATTGGGCAGACTGATGATACCGCTTCAATAAGAAATAGCCAATTACGCTTCTCATCAAACAAAACAATATCTGGAATGCCGTCATGCATCGTCATCGGAAACCTAAGTTTTCCAGAGCTGATTCTTCAAACTTAAGATCTTTCTCGCGGGTATTTCCAACGTAGAGCAATCCAGATCCACCAGCAAACCTCGGCGCGAACTGCTTAAGAATTTCCTTATGCAGCTGATTATGTCTCCCGGTGTTAGTTCGAACTCAAAATCAGAATGTTTCGCTGGGATCATTGCTTTATTACGCTTATCGGCCTGCAGGCGCATTCGCGAGAGATGAGTTACCTTAAATTGCGACAACCTTTCAGAATAAGTTTCATCCTCAAAGTGACGGATTAGTTCAAAAAAGTCATCAGAAAAAAACCAGCGAGAATTCTTGGAGTTCGTCGCTATTCATTCCGCTACGGTATCCCTTGCGAGTACAATAGTGGCCATCTTTTTGGGTCCTTGCTTCCGCAAGGACTCTCGTGTATTCTCTTTCAAATCTGTATGATACTCATCATTTAGGAATACCACCCTTCGTGAATTTGAACACCATAATTTGTTACCTGTGTCCAGCTCATATTCTTTGTAACTTTCGTGGCCGCTAGGATAAAGAGCACCGCCATATTCTTTTCACTAACCGACTTTGCAAAACCTATATCCTTAAGCATTGGGCACGCATTCAACATTTTACCCATTAAGATTCTCCCCCAAAGTTCGTCAACATTATTTGATCGATTCTTTCTTGTGTCATTCGCGTGAGTTCAGAAATTGTATACTTCTTGCCGAGAGTTGCTAGGCTATGCTTATCTGGAAATTTCATCGAATTGATTTCCGTTAAGTTAACTTGCGTATTTCCACTCAACAGTCTGTAATACTCATCGAAAATCGTTGACGACATCACTAGAAATGCACCCTTTAACAGATCACTGGAGCTTGCAACTACAAAGTTGAGCTTATTATCTGTACTGATCTGTTTTTCGTCTGAGAAGCGCTCTGCTTCGTAATAAGCAGTTTGAATACGCCGAGATTCTTCTTTAGTGGAGAACCGTTTGACGAAAATGTAATCCACATTGTCCTGGAGAAGTCCCGCTCGCTTCTTTGACAGATACTGGCTGCTTTCTCGCTTTAGCCTAATTTCGTGACCATAAAAATCGTCGGCATAAAAGATTGGTACATTGTTAGCTGATGGTTCGTCTTCGACTAAATCTCGGTTTCTAAAGCAAACCGTCAGTCCGGTTTTCATTTTCAAACCTGAATCCAAAAATGTGCTTGGCAAAGCAACAGCCCATTTTGCAAGTGCCAGCTGATGCGCATTCGTAATTAAGTAAACTCGCTGCTCATCACCAACAACAACTAAACCGCGAGGAACCAGAATTGATTCACTTTGTTCCAAACTCGTGATGTTATCATGAGACCAAATTTGGACCGAATCGACCCTCTTCTTTTTGAAAACTACAATTACTAGTTCCTGCAGTACTTTGGTGCTTCCAAAGACATTGTTTCGATTGTCGAACGCATGCAATTCTACGATGCTGCCCTGGGCAAACACGAAGGCACGAAGACGTTCAAAGTATGCACCGCTCATCCATGACCGTGGTACAATAAACACCGATGTAGCATTTTGACGTAATTCAATGGCCGATTTTGCCCAGAAAAATCCATACAGATTAGGCGCACCGTGTACCACAAAATTCATTGCATCAGCTTCTAAACTATCCTTTGAAAGTTTTTTGTAGGGGGGATTAGCAATCACGAGATCATAGTTGGACTCAAACGAGAATACGCCATCCTCTAAAGTTCCTTCTTCTTCAAGAATATAGTTGCGTTCGCGAATTTCATATGAAAAGTCGAGTCCCGATTCAGCCGACCAGGACTTGGCAAGAGAAAGATTAGATTTTAGTACACGAAGCGCTATTGGTTCGTTCTCATATACTACGAGTTTAATTTTACATTTCGGATACTTCGAAAATAGTTTCTCAACTACAGCGAGTCCCAGAACTCCGGTACCCGCACCCGGATCCAAGAGCTTAACACTTTGATTGATCGACACATCGGCATCATCAATTAATCGTTCCGCCATGTATTCAGCAACTGGCATCGGTGTAGTAAATTGTCCAATTTTTTTCTGCTCTCCTCGACTCAGTTGCCGAAAGAACATTTCGGTAGATTCTGAAATTTTGAGTTTCAGACTTTCAATATCAATTTTCATTCTCAACATGGAACAACCTCATTTCAAAATCTGTTACCAAGTCTCAAAAACTAGATTACTTGTTCAATTTTACCAGGGATTACCTAAAAAAACATGGTCCACTCTCCCAATGAGTATATCATAGCAACCACTTTAAAAGAACGTTCGTTCGAGCCTAATTAAAAAGTAAGCCAGTCCAAATTTCTTCAGACTGGCTCTTCTTTTATTGGCAGGATGTTGGCAGGAAACCCCTTCAATTCTACCTATTTCAACTCGTGTCATTCAATCGAAAGCGCCGTTAAATCATGCTTTCCATCTCAAGTGTCACCTGCATATTATTCCCACTCAATCGTTGCCGGCGGCTTGGAAGTAATATCATAAACCACCCGATTAACATTCTTAACTTCATTCACAATCCGGCTTGAGATTTCCTGTAAGACATCCCAGTTGATCCGGGCAAAGTCGGCGGTCATGCCGTCAATTGAGGTGATGGCGCGGATGCCGATGGTGTAATCGTAGGTTCGGCCATCGCCCATGACACCGACGGATCGGAAGCCTGGTAAGACGGTAAAGTATTGCCAAATGTCCTTGTCCAAGCCGTGCTTAGCGATTTCTTCACGGAGGATATAATCGGAATCGCGCACGATTTCGAGTTTATCTTCGGTGACTTCGCCGATGACGCGGATGCCGAGGCCTGGGCCAGGGAATGGTTGACGCCAGACGAGGGCGTGGGGCATGCCGAGTTTTTCGCCGAGTTCGCGGACTTCATCTTTGAAGAGCTTGTTCAGAGGTTCGATTAGCTTGAACTTGAGGTCTTCTGGCAGGCCGCCAACATTGTGGTGAGACTTGATGGTCTGGGCGGTGTCGGTACCGGATTCAACCACATCGGTGTAGAGCGTGCCTTGGGCTAAGAAATCGATGCCGTTGAGCTTGGCTGCTTCTTCATTGAAAACTTCGATGAAGTCGCGACCGATGATTTTACGTTTCTTTTCAGGATCAGTAACCCCTTTGAGGTCGCCGAGGAAGCGATCTTTGGCGTTGACCTTGATGATGTTCAGACCAAACTTGCCTTTGAGGCTTTCCATGACTTGATCAGCTTCGCCCTTACGCAGCAAGCCGTGATCAACAAAAATACTGGTCAGCTGGGTGCCGATGGCTTTGTGCAGGAGCACGCCGACTACAGATGAATCAACCCCGCCAGAAAGACCGAGGAGAACGCGCTTGTCGCCGACTTCTGCCCGAATCTTGTCGATTTGTTTGGTGATGAAGTCGTCCATGCTCCAGTTGGCTTCAGCCTTGCAGATGTCGAAGGCAAAATGGTGGAGGATTTCATGGCCATATTGCGTATTTTGAACTTCAGCATGGAATTGAATACCGTAGAATTTACGATCATCGTCATCCATGGCACTGATTGGGCAGTTGATGCTGGTTGCGGTTCGCCGGAAGCCTTCTGGTACGCGGGTCACGAGGTCGCCGTGGCTCATCCAGACGGTTTGATCTTTTGGCAAATCGCGGAAAAGCTTGGCGCTGTCATCGGTGACTTCAATGTCCGCTTTGCCGTATTCACGGTTGTCAGCCGGTTCAACATCCCCACCGAGCCGTTGTGCCATCAGCTGCATGCCATAACAGACACCCAGAATCGGAATGCCGAGCTTGAAAAGATCCTCATCAACACCTAACGCGCCTTCGTCATACACACTGTTAGGGCCGCCTGAGAAGATAATGCCTTTAGGCGCAATCTTCTTGACTTCCGCTGCCGTGATCGTATGAGGCTTTAATTCAGAGTAAATCCCAAATTCCCGGATTCGCCGGGTGATCAATTGATTATACTGACTGCCATAATCGAGGACGATGATCTTGTCGTAATCCTTGTTCTGGTCATTTGCCACAGTCCGCCACACTCCCTTGTTTGAATGCACTAATTTTACAGAGTTTTCACATGTCGGTCAATCACGGGTGAGAAGCCTCTCATCTAAGCGTTGCCAGCGATAAGCTTCAGAAAAACCTGGCGTGTCCGACACTGCTAGCCAGCTGTTTTTCAACTGACTTATCAGCCATATCTTACCATTTTCGCAGCGAAACTTGGTCAATTTCATGTCCCGTTGTTTTGTGCAAAATAATATCAGCACGATTTTTGGTTGGCAGGATGTACTCATTCAGGTTCTTGAGGTTCACATCGCGCCAAACTTGCCGCGCCATTGCGAAGGCATCGGCTCGGTCGCCAATCGCGTATTGATAGTAATAGTTGTTCGGATCCGTGAAGGCCGTGTCGAGGAGGATGCCGAAACGCTCCAGATACCATTGTTCAATGAGGTCAGGATTGGCATCAACGTAAATCGAGAAATCAAAGTAGTCGCTGACGTAGATTGGCTGCTTGCTTGGCAGCTGGAGCACGTTGATCCCTTCGACAATCAGAATATCTGGTCGATCGATCAGCTCATATTCGCCTGGGACAATGTCGTAAATCTGGTGGCTATACTTTGGTGCACGCAAAGCGCCGCTCGCATTTTTGACGTTGTTCATGAAATGGATTAAAAGTTCCATATCATAGCTTTCAGGGAAGCCTTTACGATCAAGAATTCCCCGACGTTCTAACTCAGCATTAGGATATAAAAAGCCGTCTGTCGTCATCTGTTGCACGCGTTTTTCCGGATAAGCCCGGCTCAGCAACAGTTGCAGCAAGCGCGCGGTGGTGCTTTTACCAACTGCCACCGATCCAGCAATACCAATGATGAATGGTGTGTGCGGATTTCGTTGCATCCCTAAAAAGCGGCTCAAGGTGAACATATCGCCTTGATAATCCTCATAGCGGATGTGAATCAGGTGTCGCAATGGTGAGTAGATCATTTTGACATCATCAAGACTGATTTCATCATTCAATGATCGCAACTGCGCCAACTCTTCATCAGTGACATTGGTGAAGTTCTGGGAATGGAATTGCGACCATTCTGCACGATCAAATTTATAGTAATTCATTTCGGATTGCATAACTTACCGTTTCCTTGCGTTTAATGTTCTCATTTTAGCATAGAAAGCCCCAGTTGTTCGGCCAATCCTTTTCTTGACAACAAAGAAAAAAATCTTCACAATCAACCTATCAAAACGACGCGATGCCAGCTCGAACACTGACGGAGGTGCCAGCAATGCTTGAACTAGTAGGCGAGTTTCTCCTTTCCTTTTTCATTGAACCGATTTTAGATGGCGTAATTGCCCCACTTTTAGCGCCCACTTTTAAACAAGAAAGTTCCTTGCGAACTAATTCAATCAGACTGATCATCACGCTCATCCTTAATAGCGCGATTGCAGGCGGTGGCGGCTGGTTGTTGTTCGAATCCGCGGCGGCCTCACCGGTTTCTGGGGTGGCGATCATCGTCGGACTAAGCATTTTCTCGCTTGGCTTCGGCTTAATCGTGCGTGCTATCATCAAATACGGTGCTTACATCCGCGAGTTGCGTCATATTCGGACGGCCAAGCGTGATGCCGAAAAGCCTTATCAGGAACTTTAACATTGAGGAAGTACGCATTTGCCTAACATCCAAGGAGGCACGCTGAATGCTTAACCAAATTGGAAAATTTATTTTATCGATTTTGCTGGCCCTTTTCCTCGTGCCAACATTCCGCCGCAGTCCATCCCCGTTTTGGTACTGGGCATGGTATGTGTTACTGGTCATTTTTTGTGTCAGTGGCACTGGCTTTGGTATCTGGCTGCTTGTCCTCGCACGGTTTCGCACCACGGCCGGCATTATCGTCTTTGTTGGCATCTTATTGATAGTGTTGATGCCACTCTTCTTAATTCGCGCGACCACCCAATTTAATCGGTATCGCCATCGTAGTCAAAAATAGGCAAACAAAAAGCGCTCTTCATCGAGCGCTTTTTGTTTGCCTTCAATTGGTGCCAGTCATCACCTAATCGTGCAAGGTGAACTGTAACTTCATTTTTGGCGCTGCTGCCGCCACCATTTGACCTAACAACTCATTGCTGTTGGCCATGGCGATCGTTGCCATCTGCTCATTGGCAGCTGTCAGATGATCGCCAATATCCTTGGCATCTTTGACAGCTTCATCAGTTGTGAGCTGCAAGTGCCGGCAAGCGGCGACTGTTTTTTGTTCAAAAACATCTTCCTGATCTTTAAATAACGAAAAGTCGTAGTCACCAAACGTTGCTAACAGGTTGCTTAGCCAGTACATTTTCGTCACATCGAACTTGTCGCCGGTTTCGCGGTATGCTGCTGGTGTGTCATTGACATTAGCGTAAAACGGTACAACGGCATTAAAGGTGTTCGGGCCAAATGCCAACCAGTGAATGCCGGCAACTGCAGCTGGCACATTGTTGCGAATCTGCAAAATGTGCAGTTCCTGATTACGGTTGATGCCGATTGGCCGATAAAGCTTCTTCTGTGCTGGGGTGCCTGTCGTGCCGTAAACATCGTATGGCGTATTTTCATAGTGGGAACTTTCCACAAACTTCACGTCTTCGATGCTGATTTTTTTGCTAGTCCGGCAAATGAATGGCAGATCCTGATCGATCGGTGTCGTATCGAATTCAGGGTTGAAGTATTTCTGACCGTACCAAGCACGTGGGTTGTTGTAACGGGTATCCTTGATCGTAGCGGAGCCGAAAATGTGACGCAAGTTGTACCCTTCCGCATCTGGATTAAGGTGATAGGTTTCAATCAGATCGCGCAGATCGGCACTACTCATCGTGTCATCGCTAGCAAAATCGAAATCGGTGATATTGAAACGGTTCGGCGCCACCACATAGGCATCGTCGGGAATTCGGATGGCTGCCCAATGATGGCCGCCAATACTTTCAAAGTACCAAACCTCATTTTTGTCAGCAAATGCGATCCCGTTGCTTTCGTATGTGCCATATTGTTCAAGCAAACTGCCCAAGCGTTGAACCCCGTCCCGCGCGCTATGAATGTATGGTAGAACGATCGTTGGCATGTCTTCTTCGCCAATCCCCGCTGCCACCAGCGGATCAACACCAAGGACACGGCTATTGGTTGTAATCGTTTCGGTTGAGGTCATGGCAATATTTTCGCTATTAATCCCTGCTGCCGCCCAGATACCGTGGCCGTCTTCTGCTTCCGGGGTGGCCGTGTAGCCCAAGGGATCGGCTGGCAAATCAATCGCGAACTTGCTGAGCACGGATTGATAGTGACGCGGCTGATCTTCAGGTTTCACGTACACGAATTTCTGCGGATGCAATGGTGACTCACCGTCTTCGTTTCGGGCAATGATCGTGGAGCCATCAATTGAAGCTTTCTTGCCAACAAGCACCGTGGTACATGAACCGACATATCGTTTTGCCAAAATAATCGTCCTTCTTTCAAAATGAATCCGCATATGTGCAGCACTGTGCGGGAGTTGATTTATGGTTTACTTTACCGCGCGAAAACGGGTTTGCCAAGCGTGCCCGAAAACAAATAACAAAAATAGCCATCCCTAAAGTTTAACCGCCTTGGGATGGCTATTTGTAAATTCAGAGCCGCTGTTGACGGCGTTGTTGGTTCATAGAGGCTAGCGACTAGAAAACGGTAGCCTTTTTACAGACTCATTTATCATGCATTTTAATGGCGCGTCTAATCAAACTGTTCTGGTCTCTGGACTGACGATCTTTTTTAAACTTTTCAAAATCCAAGCTTTCAATCCAACGGCACCTCGCCGAAGCTAGCATTGATTTTCCGATAGTCGGCGCGTCGTTCGTCGTAACCGGCTAGCAAGCGCTTTTCAAACTCAGATTCTGCTTCGACCGGCGGCAGTGGGCCGTCTTCTTTGTGGCGGGCTACAAAGGTTGCAAAGGCGGTGCCGACTTGGAAGCGTTCGCCAGTGGCTAGATGTTCACCAATTAACTGAATGAAAACTTCCAGTGAACGGTGACCCACGCCGCTGACCATGCACCTAATGACCAGTGCATCCCCCATTTTAACCGGTGCTGCCAGATGCACCATGTCCAATGAGCCAGTCGCTAAACCACGGCGGCCGAGTCGTTGTGCGGCAATTGAGCTGACGTCATCGATCCAAGTAAAGATCTGGCCGCCAAACAATGTCTGATGCGCATTCAGCATACCTGGAAAAACACGATAACTAGAAACAGCTAAGGTGTCATGCATTTTGACCATCTGTTTACCCCCGCTCGTACAAGTCAGCCGGTACTTTGTCTAACAACGGCGTCACATCAGGACTAGCCAGCATGGTTAGTCGATGCATGGCCCGGGACGCCACCGTGTACAACAACTCACGTTCATCCTCTTCATGGTAATTGGCCGCATTGATTTGCCAAAGCACAACGGCATCGAATTCGAGCCCCTTAGCCAAAAAGCTTGGAACAACGATGACGCCGGCTGCGAGTCGTTGATTTTCAGACTTGATCAAAGTTACTTTGATGCCAGCCGCCTTCATTTGTTCATAAATGGCTTCTGCGGCTTCCAGCGTTTTCGCAATGACCGCAGTTGTCTGCTTCGCTTCATTGTTAATTTTCAATTGATCCTGCAAAGCCGCCATCAACCCGGCTTCATCTGGACGAACGACCAACTTTGGCAATGGTCCTTGGCGATTGAACGCCACGATTTTTTGACCAGATGTGAGAATCGCTTTCGTAAAGTCGGTGACCTGTTTGGTAGACCGATAACTTTGGGTTAACTGCACGACGCGGGTTTTTTCTGGATCAAACAACTTGCTGGTTTCGTTAATCAGCGTCCGCGAATCGTCTTTTGTGAAAATAGCCTGATTGAGATCGCCTAGCAACGTAAACTTCGCCCGCGGGAAGCTGTCCTTGAGGTAGGCGAGCTGGTATGGTGTGTAATCTTGAATTTCATCAATGAAAACATACCGCATCTCGCGTTCACCATGGCGACCAGTGATCAAATCATACAAGTGCAGATATGGCGTTGCATCTGCCATTGGTAGTTGGCGTTCCTTAAATAAGGTAATAAAATGATCGACTTCTGCCTGCCAGTCATCAGCACTAATGCCCTCGGCCTCGAGGTCATAAATAGCTGGTACTTCACGCAAGAAACTAACATACTGTCCGCGAATATTAAGGAAGCGATTACGGACAATATCTTGTTGAATTTCGTTGAAGCCACGCATCACCAGTTGGCGGGCGAAGAATCGATATTCGTCATCACTATTCTTAAACTCTTTCGGGCCGTCTTGTTGCATGGAGCGAATCTCTTCACCGCTTAGATTTTCAACGGCTTCTTGCACCCACTGCGATTTCATTTCGGATTCAATTTTCCGATTGAGCATTTTGATCAGCCGTTCCTTGGTGGCGGTCAGGCGATTGCCCATGTGATAATTTTCGTTGTAGCTATAAAAGATTTCATGAATCCGCCGGCGGGAGAAGAATACCTCACCATGGAAGCGAATGTCACGGAAGCGCAAGCCTGATTTTTCAAGACTTGTCGCATATTTCTTGGCTGTCTCAAAAAAGTCTAAGCTGCCTTTGACACGTGCAATTTTCTTTTGAACTGGGGTTAGTTGTTGCTCGAACTGAGAGAAAAGGTTTTGGACATCAATGTGTGGTAACCGTCGCGTGACATATTGGTAATAAGTGAATTGCACCATGTTCTGTTCGCCAAGTTCTGGCAAAACATTGCTGATGTAGTCAGAGAAAAGTTGGTTAGGACTGAACATAATCACCTGACTACTACTCAGGTTGCCCCGGTACCGATAAAGCAGATAAGCGACCCGCTGCAACACGGCACTGGTTTTCCCGGAGCCAGCTGCGCCTTGCACAAACAATAAGTCCGCTTTGGTATCACGGATAATCTGGTTCTGTTCGCGCTGGATCGTGGTCACAATCGTCTTCATTTGGGTGTCTGACTTTTCGCCTAACACTTCCAGCAACATCTGATCGCCGATGGTTTCGGTAGTATCGAACATCGTCTGAATTTTGCCGTTTTTAATGACAAATTGACGCTTCAAAGAAACCGTGACCTGTTGCGGGCCATCAGGCGTTTGATAGGTAACCTTGCCCAAACCGCCATCATAGTAAATTGAGCTGATCGGCGCGCGCCAGTCGTAGATGAGAAACTTACCAGCTTCATTGGTGAAGGAACCTAAGCCGATATAAATCGTCTCCGGCTTTTCCCGGCCTTCTTGGAAATCAATCCGCGCAAAATACGGATTGCCCATCAACCGCTTAACAGTCGCGAGTTGCTGTGCGCTTTGCTTCCACGCATTGGTTCGCTCATCAAGCACGCGTTGCTGTTGCTGAATTGAGGCCGCAGTTTCAATCGTTTCAGCGTAGTCGGTGAAGTTCAAGGAAAAATCATTGAAGAAGTTGTCACTGATGTTCTTCTCTTCAGACTTTGTCTTAGCCATCTCTTTTGAAAGACGGCTTTCGGCACCGGAGAGCTCCTTCATGATGCCTGTCAAATGTGTCTGCTCTTTTGCTTGTTCGTTCTCAGCCACGACGTCATCCCCTTTAACGGTTACTAAATAATCGTTATAACATCTTATCACTTATGCGTCTTTGTAGCAAAAGAGCGTGAACAGGCGCGGTTAGAAACCGGAGCATAAGCGGCCTCAAGCCTAAATGGCTGGGCTTTGGCCATTTAGGCTTGGGGTCCTTATGTGCAGGTTTCTGCGCCTGTTCGCGCGTTTCGGAACCTTCCCGAGCAAAGCATTCTTTAATTGCTTATACGCAAGCTTCTGAGCTAGTAAACACGATTCTGATACCGATTCTATTCTACGCGGTGGGTTCCGTAAGTCCGAGTTGGCTACGCGGCGATTGGGCTGGAACGCCGTGGGCACAGCTTTGAACTCGCGCAAAACCCGCGCGATTTCAAAGTCTGGCCTTGTTGTAGGCGGTAAACCGCCAACAACAATTTCACGGCTGAGCCCATCGCCGCTCCGCCAACTCTTGCATTCTATCTTTAAAATAGAATCATCTTACCCAAGATAATGACGGTCAAATTGTAGGAAATTTCAAAAATTCATAACCACCAAACAAAGGTACCCCGCTATTCTTGGTAAACAGGTGAAAACCAAAGATTCCAGTGTCAAGGCGGAGCAAAAGTAGACTAGGTGACTGAGTTTTAAACGACAGGGAGGTTTTAAACTATTTTATTCTAGCTATGTCTGAGCAGTTCTGCTAATCTCTTAAAATTTTGTATACGCGACCAGATCAGGCAAAAAATCGAAACATCTGCGAACTCGATTCAAAAATGGGTGAGCTATGTTTGTGGTCGCTATACGCTGGCTACTGGGCTGGCAAACGTTTTTGGAAAAATGATGTTCCTTTTAACCTTAACGACAATCTATGGGTCGAAAGATCCTAACATAGAAAGCAGAGAGTTGGCGTAGCGGCGATGGGCTCAGTGGTGAAATTGGTCTTAGTGGAGTGGTTTTCTCCGCTTAGACCAAGGCCGAGCTTCGAGACAGCGCGCCGGGCTTGCGCGTTGGCTCGAAGTCGTGCCCACC
>ENA-OWZV01000315-OWZV01000315.1-human-gut-metagenome-genome-assembly--contig:-NODE-315-length-12220-cov-40.717057_pt1 | contig 12220 bp, 10 predicted proteins | sample MGYA00249264_ERZ652123 | MGnify/ENA primary metagenome ERZ652123 (study PRJEB26925, sample SAMN05827256) | human gut metagenome | biome: ENVO:2100002; feature: ENVO:00000062; material: ENVO:00002003... | reverse complement strand
CGGTCAAACCACCAGCGCGAAGCGCGTGATCACGGTAGCCAATGATTTGCCAGTTATCAGTGCAGACGATCAAACAATCGAAGTGGGAACTTCATTTGATCCCTTGGCAAATGTCACGGCAAGAGATGTGCAAGATGGTGATTTAACCAAGGATATTAAGGTTACAGGCAACGTTGACACAACTAAGTTAGGAACGTCTCAACTGACCTATAGCGTGTCAGATCATGATGGTGGACAAACAACCAAGACCATTAACATCACGGTTTATGCTAAAGACGCCAGTTTTTCAGGACTTGATGCACTGACGGTTCAACAAGGATCAACGCCAGATTTGCGCAAAGGGGTCTCCGTTAGTGACCCGTATAGTGCGACCCCTAGTGATTTCACGGTGACAGCATGTGATACCAAAACACTAGGACAAAAGTCGGTTACGTACTCGTACGTTGACAAGTGGGGTCATGTAACTACCAAGGATCGTGTCATTAATGTGGTTGCTGAAAAGCCAGTTTTCAAAGGGTTACAAGATCAGACCATTAAACAGGGGGATCATTTTGATCCCATGACCGGTGTGAGTGCAACGTCAACTAACGGCCCAGTAACAATTTCCTATGTGGGTGAGGTTAATACGCAAAAGGCAGGTCGTTATACGCTGACTTACACAGCAACTGATCAGAACGGACAACAGGCTGAACAGACCATTGTGGTCACAGTGGAATAGGAGGACATCATGGAAGACATCAATAGTGTTCAATTATCAGGAACCGTCATAACCGATGTGAAACACCGCCAAAATCAGGATTTTCTAACCGCTTCTACCTATTTGGAATGTGTTCGGGATCATCAAGACCACACTAAGAAGATCAATGTTCCCGTTAAACTTTACAATGAAACCGCCGCAGATTTCGTTAAGAACGTTAAGCTGGGTGATCGTGTTTTGATCACTGGCCGCTTTGACGCCAGTGTATTCAGTGAAGCACCAGGACAATCAACGACCAGATACTTCATTATGGCCGCCAGTTTCGTCAAAATCGTTAAAGAAGCCGTACCGGCAGTTGATGATCAGCTGAACAATCCACCTAAAGCGACACACGACACACCCACAGAGTCATCGAACTACAGCAATGTATTACCAGGAGGCTTCAACTAGGAGGAAAAATGCGAGCGATAAAAACAATTTCCAGTTTTACCAGCGATGGCCTCGATGATCGTGTTAATGAAACCACCCGATACCTGATCGCGGCCGGTTATCAGGTGATTGGCATATCGGTTGCAGGAGAGTGGTGTAAAACAGCAACGATTATCTATGAGACGGGTGTTTCAGCCGATCAAATGAAGCCAACCACGTTGCGGCAACATAGTGAGCGTGCGCTCGGGCTAATTGTAAGCCTGTTGGCACTGGTATTACTGTATCATGCGCTGCCCGCTGCCTTGTTGACGCAATCCCAGTTATATCAATTTGTTCTTACGGCAGCTGCGCTAGTATGTGCGGTCTTTTTTGTGCAAAGCTTGCGCGTCATATTTCCTCGATGGGGAATCATGATTGGACTGCTTGTTTTGGCAGCCTATGCATATGTTCTCGAACAAGACATATATGGGATTAAAGAGCATCCACTGATGTTAATTGTCATAACGATCATCGTGGCATTAGCACTCTATGTGCTCAAAATCGCTTATCGAAGACTTAGAAAGGTGTATTGGCGATTAGTGGAATGGATGGCGAGTCGTCATGAATAACAGGTCGTAGCAGAAAGGAGGTCAGCATGAACCACGAAAAAAGGCAGTGGCGTGAAGCGCTTGGTAATAAACGATTTCTAATCGCGATTGCAGGTCTGTGGTTGATAGGTGGTCTACTGATTCTTAATTGGTTGACACATATTCCGTCAATGTTCTTAAAACTGATGAAACAGGCACCTAGTTTACAAACAATTGTCTCAACGGTGCTACATCCGGCTAACTTTTTATGGCCTGATTTCACCTATCTGCTGGTAGCACTGTTGTACTTGGTTGGCCTAGTTGCACTGGTCATTTATGTACTCATACGCACCTATCGTTGGCGCAAAGCCTTTCAGTCCATTAATACTGGACAAAAAGGCACCGGGCGCTTTGCACGGGTAGCTGAGGTGGTGGCCGCAAGTATCGCCATTCCATTAAATGATTATCCATATGTGGGTAAGTCAGGGGTACCTCAGCTTCATATTAAAAAGGATCAAATGGACAAATATGAATTGAAGACAGTTTCGCAGCAGTATCGCGGAGCCGACCAGCACCATGGCGTTGATCTAGTAGATACCAGTGGCACCAACACAGTTGCTGTGGCTGGGCCAGGTGGTGGGAAGACCACGCTGTTCTCTCTGCCAGTGCTGGATTTCATTATGCGGGCGTCAGTCCATGATTCTGTCATTATCACCGATGTTAAAGGTGAAATGCTTCGTAGCACCAAAGCAGAATTTGAGGCACGTGGTTATCGAGTTGCGGCTTTAAACCTAGTTGATCCGACGTACTCGATTGCTTATAACCCGCTTGAGCTAGTGAAACAAGCGTACGCTGCTGGAGACTTTGATAATGCGCAGATGTTGTGCAATACCTTTTCTTACAGTATTTTCCACAATCCGAATGCAAAGGAACCGATGTGGGAGCAGTCGTCTATTTCGCTGCTAAACGCCTTGATTCTAGCGGTATGTAAGGTCTGCTTTGATCAACACACACCTGAGAAAATCACGATGTACACTGTTACAACCATGTTAAGCGAATTGGGGGCGAATCCGGACGAGAATGGCATGACCAAACTGGACAAGTTCTTCTCCAAGTTGCCCTCTGGTGATCCAGCCAAATTGCAGTATGGCACGATTCAGTTTTCTCAAGGCATTACCCGTAGCGGTATCTTTACTGGCACAATGGCAGGCATTAAGAACTACGCCTTTAGTAACATTGGCCGCTTAACGGCCACAAATGACTTTAACATTGCCGATTTAGCCACTGGTGACAAACCAGTGGCTTTCTTTATTATCTATCCAGATTACGACAACTCGAACTACTCACTAGTGGCGACCTTTCTATCGCAGGTAGGTTATGTGCTGGCTAAAATGGCAACGCTCGCGGCGGATTCTAAGCTCAACCGACGGGTGATTAACCTGTATGAAGAGCTGGGTAACTTACCACGTATTGAAGGATTACCACATTATCTCAACGTTGGTCGTGGACGCGGTTTGGTCTATTACCTTATTTTGCAGTCGATTGCACAGTTGGAGGCCAATTATGGCAAGGAAGGCGCTGCTGAAATAATGGGTGCCTGTGGCAACAAGTATGACATTTTGGCTGATAACTACGATGATGCAGAATACTTCTCCAAACAAATTGGACAAACAACGGTGATTGCACCATCGCGTCACGGAGCACCAATGGACACGGACAAGTCGTTTGGCGAGTCGCAAGAAACTAGAAGACTCATGATGCCTGATGAGTTGCTTCGACTCAGAAAAGGCGAAGTGGTGCTAATTCGTAGTAAGCAACGATCTGATCTCAACAATCGCTCGATCACAGCTTGGCCGATTCATGCCAACCCGGATGAGGGCACGGAGTTACCATTTTCGTTTGAATATCTGACACGGTTTAATCACCAGGCAACCTTTGCCGAGTTGTATGGCGATAAGAAGACAGCACATAACGACATTGATCTCAAAAAACTGTTGCTGGATATTACCGTGACAACGATTGAACCGCAGAATGAAAATGATGATCCTGAAATCACAGTTAAAGTGAATGGTCATTCACTCAATGCCGACAGCGATGAGCCGCAGGTAGAACAAAGCACGTCTGAACCACTAGCAACTGACGAAAATACAGATCAAAGTACCGAAGAAACGCCACCATTAGGATCACAAAAATCGGGACAGGATTCAAAACCAGATCAAGACAATATTCACCGTTCAGAGGAACCGGAACCTAAAGACCCTAAGAAACAAATCACTACAGAGATTGATCAACAAGCGACGCCGCTATCGACTTTGTTTAGTAAATCGCAACTTCAAATGATTGAAAAGGGCGTTCAGGAGCTGCTCACACAAGATGACTACGCTGAATATCAGTCGCTGGATTCTGTTGAAGCGATGACTCATTGGCTAAATGCACGGCGAGCCATGAAGAGCTTTGCTGCGCAACTGGATTTTGCCTATCAAAAGTTAGACGCATTCAAGAAGAAAGAAGGTGACAATGCTTGAGTACCATTGAATATTTGGAAAAGTTTCAGCCAGTGTTGCACAAAGCAACATGGATCAACGATGGCCTACGCTGGATTGGCTGGCAAATTATTCGCATGTTAGCGAATTTGGCTGATGGCTTGACCAGTATGTACAGTCAAGCGTTTAAACTCATCGACTTTTGGAACTCAAAAGATGTCAGTGGCTTTGTTGCCGCGTATCAGCCCATCTTTTGGGTTCTTTGTACGTTGGGTATTGCCTGGGTCGGTTTCATGATGATTCATCGTACCAAGACTGACTTTCACCAGAAGATCAATAATCTCATGGTGGCGTTGTTTATCTTCATTGGCCTTGGTACCTTGACGTCAACCCTGTCTGGATTGGTCGTTGCTGGCGTCGGAACATCACTACAAAAAGCACGTCCGGCGGTCTCAATCGTCTCCAACAATATGACTGATTTAATGCGGGTCAACAATGATGGTTGGAAATCCCTATCGCCCAATCCAAGCACGAGCATCAAAACAATTGACGACGTCAATAACCTAGATATTAATGAAACACTGGATACTGGGAATACGCTATTGAATCATGCTGGTTCCAAACTAAATGCGACTGGGAATGAAATCATGTCGCATCAGCTGACAATGGGCGGTGACGGTAAGTATCAATTACGCGATATGAAGGCATTCTTCCACGATATTGCTTACTACCGTTACTCTTTTCATCCGTATCTGACGTTTTTCGAGTTATTTGCGTTTACCATTGCGATCATCTTGGTCATTATCAAGGTTTTCGTATCCATTATGGAAATCGGTTTTATTACCATGCTGGCGCAAGGAATGGCATTGTCTGATATTGATTCAGGCAAACGTAATTTAGCCTTGATACAAAAGCTGCGCGATACCTTCATTGTGTTGTTTTTAACCTCGGTCATGTTACAACTATTCACCTTCTGGACAAGTGCCCTTGCGAATCCATCAAATCAACAAATCCCAGTAGCACAGTGTTTCGGAATTATTGCTGGAGCCATGTTTTTGATTAATGGTCCAAACATTGTGACAAGTTTGTTTGGCATGGATGGCGGTGCACGCGGTATTGGGGCAACCCTTGTTGGTGGTGCGATGGGTCTTCGTGCCGCTGGCGGCCTAGGTCGTGGTATGGCACGGGGTGTCAGCAATGCGGCACACGCAACGGCGCAAGGCGCTGCTCGTGCGGCGGGATATGGTGCTGGTTTTGCAAATGCGTTTAGGAGCAATAAGAGTAATCGTTCTAGCGGTAGTAAACCATCCATTGATGGCATTGGCGCAGAAGCCGCAAAACAAGACGCAGCGACACCTGATCTGGAAACACCAGCGACAACAGATCCAGCGCTTGGCAAACAAAGTGGCACAGACGCTAATCCAACTTCATCGAGCGTTGCTGGGCCAGATATGGCTTCGTTGAGCGGTACAGAGCCAGCCAGTGAGGCACCAGCGGTCAATGGGCCGGATATGGCTTCACTAAGTGGCACTGAGCCGGCAAGTGAGATGCCGGCAGCAGCTGGGCCAGATATGGCTTCGCTGAGTGGCACTGAACCGGCAAGTGAGGCACCAGCAGCAGCTGGTCCGGACATGGCCTCACTTAGTGGTAGTGAACCAATGCAAGAAGACCAAGGCACACTTTCAAAACCTAAAACAGCACAACGTACGATGGGGCAACCGGTTCCTAAAGGATCAAGCTTTGCGACCGGGACTCATACTCAGGGCCAACCACAGACCGGTAATATTGGTGGCCATGGTGGCGCACATGCCTCTATTGAAGCTGGTTCAGACGGTAACACGCAAGCAGTTTCAGGATCAGCAGAAGCGTCAGGGGCGCAGTCCATTGATAATGGCGCACAACCAAAACAAATTCCAGCGGAGACGCGTACACTTGGCCAAATGTGGGGTGGCAAAGTCGTCCCAGCACTTGCAAAGCATTCGCAAACTGTTCGGCTGGCACAGCGTTCCTATAATCGCGGCGCTGCCATTCCAAGGAATACATGCAAAGTAATTCAAAGTGCAAAGAACTCATATCAAAATCATAATGAACAGCCAACCATTAGGAGGTGAGCTAAATGGCTCATAAGGTGATTTATTCGCGCCGTCTCATTGTCAAAGGACAATACAACAAACTTCTGACCATTCGCGATGTCTTCATTGCGGGTGCTGTTTCTGGGGTCACTTTCATTGTATTAATTGTGACAACACCCATGGCTGTTGCACTGTTTGGGTTGATTTTAATGTTTGTGCTAACTGCAGCGTTACGAATCCAATCCGGTGTACCACAAAAGAACAACTTGCAGGTCATGAAACAGTTGTTACTGCGCAAGCGGGTCATTTACCATGCGATTGACGATCCAATTAGACAACTATTATTCAAGCGAGGTGAGCATCGTGGCAACAAAGTTTGACGCTGTTGAAGCACGTAAACGCCAAAAAGAGGCAGCAAAGAAAAAGGAACGCAAGGATGGTGTTGGTCGTATTTATCCGGTGGTTGGTATCACTAATTCTGGCTACATTAAGCTGGCTCACAATGGTCTCATGTTTTATGCGGACGTATTCAAGCCCAAAAGCTTTGACTTGTTTGAACTGTCCGTTCAAGACGCTGATCAAATTGAGAGTGAGCTTTGGGGGTTACATCAACAATACCCTGGTTCGATCAAGGAACTATACATGAATTTTCCAGAGACCAACCAACGTCAACAGACTTATTTCCGGCGGAAAATTGAGCAGACTCGTAATCCCATTTATCTTGAGCTGTTGCAACACGATCTAGCTGTTCTTAAGCAGTTAGAGAAAACCTACCGCAAGCTAAGCAGTTGGATCTGGTTCTTTGGCGACAGTGTGCCGGAGCTAGAAAGAAACCTCGAATTAGCTAGGCATGCATCAACGCTTTATACCTTTGAGCGTGCAGGACTTGCTGAAAAGGAGAAGATGTTACAGATGATGAATAATCCGGAGGTGAGTGTTAGTGAAACTGAAGAAGCTTGATTTAGATCAGCACTTTGTTTTTAAAACACAACCTGCAGGCGGTATTGATACGCGCAACGAACTTTATCTGAATATGGGCGATCACTATATGACGACGATCCATATTTTTGATATTCCAGAGGAGTTCAGTGACTTTTGGCTCACAGGTATAACTGAAATCCCAGGAGTAACAACAACGGTTGATACGGTCAATAATACTAAAGCCGATTTTGTTGACAATATTGCTGAGGCTATTACGGAACTGACCGTGCAATTAGATCATGCGAAGAATATTGCCGATTCTGATGAGATTCAAAATGAAATTGACCCGCTGCGATCATTGAGCTTAGCACTACGTAAAGACGGTGAGGTCATCAGACAGACCTACATTCGGGTGTACTGTTACGCAGCAACACGGGATCAATTGGAACGTAAAGTAAACGAAGTTGTGAAGCAGATTCGCAAAATGAGCTTCAAAGCCTCAGTCTTCCTCGGTGAAGGTATGGAAGAGTACCAGGCGATGTTTCTACCTGCTGGTGAACAGCGGTACTTGAAGAATGCGCGCGAAGGGATTCCGCTTAGCGGTGAAGTGTTAGGCTTGAGTTTTGCGCATAATCAAACCTCTTTGAATGACCCGTTCGGGTCTTATTTTGGCTACACGCAGACTGGCGGAACCGTCTATTGGGATCAGTTTTTAGTTGACAAGCAGCGAACTTACTACAATCTGTTTTTGAGTGGTGACCTGGGATCAGGTAAATCAACGCAGCTCAAAAAGATTATTTGGGAGCGCGCGATTCGGAGTGACCTGGTGCGTATTTTTGATCGATCTGGTGAATTTAGAGACACGGTACACGCCCTAGGCGGGAAGGTCGTTAGTTTAGATGGTCGTGACGGCACAATTAACCTGTTGCAGGTTTATCCAAGTGTGACCGTGGGTGATAGCAACGAAGTTGATCCAGTTGGCAGCTACAAAGCTCATCTCAAGGACTTGAGTGTGAAATATCGCTTGTTTAATCACGACGCTAGCGGGCAAGAGGCTCAATACTTTGCAACCCAGTGCGACTGCTTGTATCGTCAACTAGGGCTTCTGGGAGACAGCATTGGCTTAACTCAGAAGCCTTTTATTACGGAACGAGACGCCAATGATTATCCCACGCTCAGTCAACTCATTGACTTTGTTGATCAAAAACGCCAAAACCGCACGGACGATATGGAAAAGAAACTGCTAGATCAGATCTATGTCACGCTTAACAATCTGCGGAAGACTTATGGCGAATTGTTTGATGTGCATTCTACCTTGCCTGATTATGACGGTGAGTTAGTGGTCTCTTATGACCTTTCAGCGCTTGCAGATTCTTACCCAGAAGAAGTACAGGACTTGCAGATTTATAATGCGCTGATCTCAAGTTACAACGTTTGTATGAAACAAGGACGGATTGAAAAGAAGGCATTTGATGACGGTGAGCGATCGCTTGAGGATATTCACCACTTCTTATTGGTCGTTGATGAATGTCACACTTTGTTGAACACCAACAAGGCATATGTTGCCGATTTGTTTGTCCGAATCATGTCAGAAGATCGTAAAGCCTTTGGCGCCATCTGTTTAGCAACACAGCGGTTGGAGCGAATGTTTCCTAGCGGTGATAATGCGCAAGACCGAGACACAGTCAGCGCCATTAATGCGCTCAGGCAGATTTATACCTTATGCCAATACAAGATTGTTTTGAAGCATGATGCGACAACCATTGGAACAGAAAAGAACCCACGTATTTTGCGCCAGTTGTTAGGTGATATTCTGTCACCTAGCGAGTTTTTACAGATTCCTAAGTTTGATAAAGGTGAAGCCATGTTCCTCCTAGGATCTGAAAAACTGCATATGCACTTCCAGGTGACGAAGCAAGAACTTGCCATCTTCAAGGGTGGTGCCTGATGTGAAAACTCTTAGCAAACGTTGGTTGTTGCGTTTGATCTTTGGAAGCTTAAGCAGTTTCGTACTGCTTTTTGTTTTGTTCATGGTCCTCATTGCAGCCATGTTTGCTGGGTTGAACGATAAGAAAGGTGGCGGTAGCGACTGCGATATTACCGGTAGTATTTCGGCCACGGGTAATTTCAACAAAGACACCTATCAGCAAGCGTGGTCCAAATATTTTACGAGTGGCGTGCTCAAAGATGAAGCTGACTACACTATCAAAGCAGCCAACAAGGCAGGCGTTTCGCCTGCTCTTTTTGCGTCCATCATGGGACACGAAAGTGGTTGGGGAAAAAGTTCGGCCGTGCGTAATCAAAACAATCCGTCAGGACAGATGTCAGGTAGCACCATCATTTCATATACGACTATTGAAGCAGGCATCGACGCAACGGCGGCCACCTTGCATAACCTGGTTGTCGAGCGACAGTTATCAACGGTTGAGAAGCTTGGTTCGGTCTACTGTCCTATGGGTGCGGCTAACGATCCCACGGGACTGAATGCCAGCTGGGTACCATCCGTCAAAAAAACAATGCTTGAATTTGGAGCAGATGCCAGTGCCACATTGGCAACGACGTGCAACTCTGGCGCTGGAAGTGTGGGTAACGGTAGTGCCATCATTACCGAAGCGAAGAAATATCTTGGCGTTCCTTATGTCTGGGGTGGCAAATCTCCAGCGACTGGCATGGACTGTTCCGGCTTTGTTGGTTACGTCTTAATGCAGGTCACGCATAAATCTTACCCACAATACACGGTGTCACTGGAAAGCAAAGGTACGATGTTATTCAACGGCGGTAAACCTGTCATGAGTGAACTACAACCAGGTGACATGATCTTTTATGGTGATCATGGCGCGTCACATCACATTGCTTTTTACGCTGGTGATGGTCAAGTGATCGAGGAACCTGAACCCAATGACGTCTGTCACATTCGTCCCTATAAAGACTATGAACCAGACTTTGCAGTCAGACCATAGAACAAGGAGGTAAACATGAATCGTAAAACAATGCTGGTCAGTGTCATGATGATCCTCGCCCTTGGTGCCGGTGTCTATGGCTGGACATCAGCCAATACAGCCAACAAAAATATTAGTCAGCAGAAACAAGAACTCCGTACCATGGCATCTAAAAATGGATCATTAGAGACGCAATTAGAGGCGCTCAAACTTTCTAACCAGGCCGATCGTGCGTCAAATCAAGCTGACAACGCTAGTAAAAAGTCGACTACGACATCATCTCAATCAGACAACCTAACAGACACAACACAGAAGATTACAGCAATGATGAACGGTCTCTTGCAAGGCATGTACTCGCCTAAAACGGCCACTACAATGGGTCAGTATGAAGCCATGAAACCTTACCTAACGGGTGAGGCGATCCAGACTTTCATGCCTGATCGTGACACACCCATTAGCGCGAACGGGTTCCAAGAATCGACTATTAACGACCTGCGTATTTTTGTCACGCCACAGGGTGATGACTACTTGTTAATGGCACGTTATGAACTTGGTAACAACAAGACGAACACAAATAAGAAAACCACGATGGTTTTTCAAGGGACGGTCAGGAAGGTCAGCAATGACTACAAGTTAGCTGCCTTTGATTCTAACCGCGCACTATCGGGGGTGACACCGTGAAGCATCCGTTTAGACATTTCCTCATCAATGCTGTTATCGGTATTGTCATCGCTACGGCTTCTTTATCAGCGCTCTATGTTTACGCACCGAAGGCAATGATCAATGTGGCAACACCAATCACCATCAATGCACAAAAGAAGGATCAATATATTCTTTACTACAGTCCTACGTGTTCAGTGTGCCAGCAAGTTTATCGCACTTACTTCTGGCGTTCAGTGACCGGACAACTCAAGTTTGCCAGCGTTGCTAATGAGCAAAACAAGGAAGCGGCAGCAGCGTTAGGCATCACGAAGGTACCGACCCTAGTTCATTATAAAAAGGGAAAAGTGGTGACACAGTACACGGGTCATCAAGAGCAGCAGATTGACAAAGTGCTGGCTGGTGGTAAGGCAGGTGAACATTAAAATGATGAATCAAGGTATTCACTTTCAAGACAAAAACAAGTACAGTTTCCGCTACGGCAAGCTGCTTGGTATTCTCCTAGCGGCTTTTTCTTTGCTCATTTTTGCGATCGTTTTATGGCCTCGCCAAACCGACAACAAACAAATCAGCCTTGGTCAGACCTTCGATCAAGGCAACAACCAGTTTCAATTTGCGGGGGTCGATACGGACAAGCAAAACGCCGCCATGTACTTCTATGTTACCAAGAACACCATTGACCCACTGGCACCTCTAACAACTGTCGTCGTGACTAAAAAGACACATAGCGGCAGTGACTTCCATACCCAATTGAAACAGATCGCTGATGATTATTACGTGGTCAAGCTTAAGAAAAGTGCGATCAGCAATGGCCGCTTTTTTGTCAAACTAGGTTCCAAAAAAGACTTGTCAGGGGTCACGAGTGCCATTGATTTTGTTCTCCTAGACCTTCGCCATCCTACCAAGGTAACGTCCCTAACAGAAGGCGTTTATCTTAAAAACTACCTCAAGATTTTGCGCAGCAACACGACCAACCGAGTCGCTTCCTTAGAAAAGAAGCTAGTCCAATACAATCATGATCTGCAAATTTTGAAGACTAGTTTAGCCCGTCAAAAAGACACCGCCAACTTGCAAGTCGGCAAACAAAAACGAGCAACTGAACAACGCATGACGCAAACAGAAACGAATATACAAGACAAGAAACAGGACATCAGCGATACGCAAAGTGCAATTAAAGTGGCGCAAAGCAACCTTCAAAGTTACGAGAAGCACTATCAACATTACGCTCATCATTGAGTGCATATGTAAGCTTGCAGATGGTGCAACCTGTCGTGTGCGTTTCATGTTGTAGTCAAGCTACTAGTTAGTTGTGAACGTTGCAACACCAAAAAACGCTCATTTATGGATGTAAGCTGATTCCTGAGACAACTTTTAAGAGAGGGTATAATGAATAAATCATCTCTCAAAAGGAAGGAATTTTTACATGCCAACTCGTTACGACAAAGAATTCAAA
>ENA-OWZV01000308-OWZV01000308.1-human-gut-metagenome-genome-assembly--contig:-NODE-308-length-12485-cov-11.172405_pt1 | contig 12485 bp, 12 predicted proteins | sample MGYA00249264_ERZ652123 | MGnify/ENA primary metagenome ERZ652123 (study PRJEB26925, sample SAMN05827256) | human gut metagenome | biome: ENVO:2100002; feature: ENVO:00000062; material: ENVO:00002003... | reverse complement strand
GGCCATTGGCCCGCGAGCAGATCGAACGGGTCAGTCTGGCCCTCGAAGAGTCCTACACCGACCTGACCCGACACTAAATCTGACGCCACTTACCAGAAAGGAAACGACGTGAGCACCACCACTCCAGCGCAACCCGCGCAGCTCACCCGCAACGAGCGCCTCGACCGACTGCCCTTCAACAAGGCGCACCGTAAACTCCTCGTCGCCTCCGGCATCGGCTGGGCATTCGACGCCATGGACGTCGGCCTCGTTTCCTTCGTGGTCGCCGCCATCGCAGCCGACCCGCACTTCAACCTCACCCCGACCGAAAAGTCGTGGGTGCTGTCCATCGGCTTCGTCGGCATGGCCATCGGCGCGGCGGTGGGCGGCTTCATCGCCGACCGCGTGGGCCGCAAAACCGTGTTCACCGCCACGCTGATCATCTTCGGCATCGCCAACGGCGCCATGGCGCTGTCCTGGTCGCTCGGCATGCTGCTCGGCGCCCGACTGATCATCGGACTGGGCTTGGGTGCGGAACTACCGGTCGCCTCCACGCTGGTCTCCGAGTTTTCGCCGACCAAACAGCGCGGCCGCATGACCGTGCTGCTGGAATCGTTCTGGGCCGTCGGCTGGATCATCGCCGCCATAATCGGCTACTTCGTGATCCCGAACACCGGTGACTGGGGCTGGCGCTGGGCGCTGGCCATCGGCGCGCTGCCACTGCTCTACGCGATTGTCACCCGTGTACACATCCCAGAATCCGTGCGATTCCTCGAAGCCAAGGGTCGCGAAGACGAAGCCGAAAAGGCCGTGCGCTACTTCGAGGAAGCCGGGGGAGTGGCCCCGGTAACCTCTCCCAAGGGCAAGCCGCTGCCGAAGATCAAGACGCGCGAGCTGTTCGGCTCCAAGTACCTGGCCCGCACCATCGCCATCTGGGCCACGTGGTTCTTCGTGAACTTCTCCTACTACGGCGCGTTCACATGGATGCCGTCGCTGCTCGCCGACCAGTTCGGCTCCCTGACCAAGTCATTCGGCTACACGCTCGCCATCTCCATCGCCCAGCTGCCCGGTTACTTCCTGGCCGCCTGGCTGGTGGAGGTCTGGGGCCGCCGCAAGACGCTGAGCATCTTCCTGGCCGTCTCCGCCGTGGCCGCCTTCGCGTTCTCGCAGGCCGGATCAGCGGCCCTCGTGCTCGTGTTCGGCATGCTGCTGTCCGCCTCCAACCTCGGTGCGTGGGGCGTGTTGTACGCCGTGACCCCGGAAATCTACCCGACCCGCCTGCGTGGCGCGGCCGCCGGTGCCGCCGCCGCGGTGGGCCGCATCGCCGCCATCATCGCGCCGCTCCTCATGCCGTGGTTCCTGACCCTGTCCGGCGGCAACAAGGCCGTGGCCTTCATCATCTTCGCCGCCGCCTTCATCCTCGCCTGCATAGCAGCCCTCTGCTTGCCCGAGCGCAAAGGCCTCAATCTCGAAGACTGATTACACTTCAGCCTTCGCTACTAAAGTGGCCCACACCAATGTGTGGGCCACTTTTTGTCTTATAGCTCCCGAATGACACGGCAAGGGTTGCCGTATGTCACTGATCAATCGAGGGAACGACGGGTGAGATTGCGCGGTGGTTTTGTGACCAGCCACGCCACCAGCAGTCCGGTTACCACTACGTCGAATGCCAGCGCCGCCTGCAATCCCCAGATCGGCACGGTTTCCAGCCAATGACCGTCCATACCGATCCTGCGGTTCCATGCCACATGCAGCCATCCCAACGCCACGCCGGATACCACGCCCACTGGCGCGCCGGCCAGCAGAATCACCGCAGCCTGCGTCAGGCCGTAACGTCTGAGGAATCGGGGTGGCGCGCCCACGGCGACCATCGTGGCCATGTCGCGCTGGGCCTGCGTGCGGGCCAGCAGCAGTGAAACGAGCGTGGCCATCAGTGCCAGCAATGCCAACAGGCCAATGGGCACCAATGCCATATTGTCGCCCCACGGCAGGCGATTCCCGTCAGTGCTCGTGGATGCCAGCGGCAGATTTTCGATTGCATAAGCTGAGGCCTTCTTTACGGTAACGGGGGAGTTGCCGCCGGCGAAGTCTAGATACTCACCTAGATACCGCAATTGTTTGATACCGAGCGCCTGTGCTGTTGCCGGGCTCATCACCAGCGGGAACGCGCCGCGCACGTAGATGGCCTTGCGCTTTTCGATATGTGTGGCCTGAGATTCGTTTACAATTGCCGTATTCGGCGAAATGGCCACACGCACCATACCGCCCGCGTCGATTGTGCCGGCATCGCCGACCACCACACCGCCCGCATCAAGCACCTGTGCCGCCTCATCCGCGTTCGGGAAGCCGGACAAACGCATCGCATTGCCATCCAGTACAAGACCGAGAAAGAATATCTCTGCGTCAAAGACGGCGAAGAACGGGGCTTTACCGCCTCTGAGTTCAAGGCCGCACAGGTCGAGGGCTGGGAGAAGCAGTACCCCTACAAAGTCGGCAAAAAGAAGGTGTACACGGCGCCGTCCGCCGCGCAGGCGCATGGATATGTACGGATGGACAAACACCCAAAAAGCACCCGGTACGGCAGGCAGAACCCCATCTCTGAGCGGTGGAACAGCGAAGAACAGCTGATCGTCTGGCGCGAGGCGTGGGCCACGGCAGCGAACCGCTGTCTGGAGCTGGCCGGTCACGACAGCCGCATCGACCACCGCAGCCATGCTGAGCGCGGTCTGGAAGAGCGCCCCACCATCCACGAGGGCGTAGCGGCTCAGGCATTGGAGCGCCGCGGTATTATTTCCGACCGCTGCGAGCTGAATCGGCAGATCAAGGCGGACAATGCCCCGCTCCGGGAACTGAGAGGACAGGTCAAAAAGCTGGCGCAGGCAGTTAAAAATACCATCCCGGCACTTGCCGAGGCCATGGAAAATCTGCGTAAAAATCTGCTGCTGTTCTGCTATCAGCTGGGGTATCTCCGCAAGGTCAAGGGACGCCTGAACGCTTCGCTGAATACGTTGCGGCCCGCCCTCACACAGTACAATCAGCTTGCAAAGGACATTCGGAATAAGACGAAAGAGCGCCGCAGCCTGCTTTCCGAGAAAAAGTCACTCTCTGCTGTCCATGTGCTCCGGCACCGGGAACTGGCGGCAAAGATTGCGGCTCTGACAGAGGATTTAGAGGAACTGCGTTCTGAGAAGAATCTGCTTCTGGCGTCGCTGGCATATTCCAAGGAAGATGCCGTCGATAAATTTCCCAAAGACATCGCCGCTATGGAGCAAAGCCTGAAACGGCTGGAAGAACAGGAACAGAAATATTCCACCGAGTTGGACGCTGCCCTGATCAAGTATGCAGGGTTTCGGGAGCAGGCCCAGGGTGTTGATCTGGTACAGCTCTATGAGGCGAGGCAGACAATCCGCCCCACTAAGGAGCAGGAAGCGGAGAGCCGGGTACAGCAGGTTTACGGCGAGAAGTACAGCCCTCTTTTGATGTTTGACAGCAAAAAAGCGGTTTCCCGGATGCTGCACGAGGATATGGAGCGGCAGGCTGTGCAGAGAATGGTACGGCAGGCGCAGAAGGGACGGCAGACTTTACAAAAGAAAAAGATTGAACAAGAACGGTAACTATAGTTCCCGTTCGCTGAAACTAAATTCGTTTGAAAAGAACGGAAAGCGTGCTTGACATTTTTGCGCCTTTCATTATATTAGAGATATGGAAAGTTGGCTTTCCATAGAAAGGAGGCACACCGTGAAGAACCGTTTAGAGGAAATTCGTAAAAAACGGGGAATCAAGCAGGAAGAACTTGCCGCCGCATTGGAAGTATCCCGGCAGACCATTGGTTCGTTGGAAAATGGACGATACAACCCTTCTATTATATTGGCGTTTAAGCTTGCACGGTATTTTGATATGAGTATTGAAGATATTTTCATTTACGAGGAGGAAAAGCAATGAAGAAGAAAACCGGAATATATCTTGTAATCGGCATAGTCGGCATTGCTTTGGCTCTGAGCGCAAGGCTTCTTTTACAGGACAGTTTGAGCGATTCGCAAAGCGGCGCAATGATTGGCATAGGCGCTGGATTGTTCGGATATGGGATTGCGAAATGGTGCGTCGCTCTGTGGGGCGCAAAAAATCCTGATTTGATGAAGATAAACGAGATTGAGGAAAAAGATGAGCGCAATCAGCTCATTCGCAATAAAGCGCAGGCAATATCCGGCGAGGTGCTGAACTGGCTGCTGATGGCAGGCGCTTGGGTTTGTGTTTTTTTCGACGCACCCATATGGACTGTTCTTACTCTTGTAGGCGCTTTCCTGCTGAAAACAATCCTTGATTTTATTTTGATGGCATATTACCAGCATAAGATGTGACGGAGGATATTATGAAATTTGTGATTGAACACTTATCAAAGAGCTTTGAGAAAAAGGAAGTTCTCAGAGATATTGATTTTACATTTGATGAAGGGAAAATTTACGGGTTGCTGGGCAGAAACGGCGCTGGAAAAACAACACTGTTTAACTGCCTGAATAGGGATTTGAAGGCTGACAGTGGCAATTTCTATATAGAAGATGAAAACGGCGTCCGCCGTGAGGTAGCCGCAGAGGACATCGGATATGTACTCTCTACCCCAACCGTGCCGGAGTTTCTTACAGGCAGGGAGTTTTTGAAGTTCTTTATGGACATCAACGAGAAGTCCATCAAAAATCCGAAAAGCATTGACGAGTATTTCGATTATATGAGCATTGAGCCGGAGGACAGGGATAAACTGCTCAAGGACTACTCCCACGGTATGAAAAACAAAATGCAAATGCTCATCAATATCATCGCTCAGCCGAATATCCTGCTGCTCGACGAGCCTTTGACATCCCTTGATGTGGTTGTGGCGGAAGAAATGAAGCAACTGCTCCGTTCACTGAAACAAGACCGCATTACCATTTTCTCCACTCATATTATGGACTTGGCGCTTGACCTCTGCGATGAGATCGTGCTGCTCAATCACGGCGAACTGGAGGTCGTGGAGAAAACCGATCTGGACAGCCGGGAATTTAAGGATAAAATCATTGCGTCACTCAGGGAGGAAGGAAATGAATAAGACGCTCAAAATATCTTTTTCCCTGAAAAATACATACCGTGTCAACGGTGTCCTGTTTTCCTTAAAGCAGATACCGCTCTTAAAGCGGCTGCTTCCGGCAACGCTGTATCAAGTAAAAGGGCTGAAAATCTTTGCAAACATTTTGTCTGTGCTGTGGGAAATCATTTCTGTATTCCTTGGCAAGTTCCTTTACTTTGTCACAATGGTATGCGGTATCGGTATCCTTTATAAAGGATTGCCGGAGAATGAGATGTTCCTGCATATCCTGCTGTTTCTCACGGTGATCGGCAGCTTTGAAAACACGCACATTTTTAATCCGACCAAAGATAAGTATTATGCGATGATTCTTATGCGGATGAACGCACGGGAATATACGCTGGTAAACTATTTCTACTCCATACTGAAAGTCATTATCGGCTTTATGCCATTTACCATTTTGTTTGGTATGGATAGAGGCGTACCGTTATGGTTTTGTCTGCTCCTTCCCCTTTGCATAGCAGGTATGAAGCTGTTTGCGGCTGCTGTCACTTTGTGGGATTATAAGAAAAGGGGCTTTGGCTACAATGAAAACAAGCTGTCCAAATATGTGTGGGGCTGTATCGCCCTGCTTTTAGCCGCAGCCTATGTTCCGCCTGCTTTTGGTTTTGTTTTGCCTGCGGTCGTACCAATGATCATATTCTTAGTGTGTATTCCGCTTGGTATGGCAAGTATCACAAGGCTTACTACCTTCCGGGACTATTACGCTATAAACAAAGAATTACTGGCAGGTTTGACCAATCAGATGGACAGCACGGCGCAGGCGCAGCTTGTAAAGCAGGTCAATGAGAAGAAAATATCCGCAGATACTTCCATTACCAGCAGCCGCAAAGGTTTTGAGTACCTCAATGAGCTGTTTATCAAAAGACACAAAAAGATACTCTGGAACTCGACAAAGAAGATTTCCTATGTGTGCGCTTTCCTTGTCGCCGCCGTGCTGGTAGGAGTCTATCTGCTGCCCGAAGCAAAATCTGCCACCAACGAAATCGTGATGACTTGGCTTCCGTACTTTGTGTTTATTATGTACGCTATCAACCGTGGCACAAACTTTACACAGGCGCTTTTTATGAACTGCGATCACAGTCTTCTGACCTATTCGTTTTATAAGCAGCCGAACTTTATCCTGCGGCTGTTTCAGATCCGCCTGCGTAAGATCATGAAAATCAACGCTGTTCCGGCGCTGGTTATCGGTATCGGGCTGGCGCTGATTCTGTTTGCCACCGGAGGAACGGACAATTCGCTGAACTATGTGGTGCTGATTGTTTCTATCCTGTGTATGAGCCTGTTCTTCTCGATTCATTATTTGACCATTTATTATCTGCTCCAGCCTTACAACGCAGGGACGGAGCTGAAAAGCGGCACATACCGGATTGTTTTATCAGTAACCTATGTCGTCTGCTTTGCTCTTATGCAGCTTCGCATGCCGATTATGATTTTTGGAATAATGACGATTGTTTTCTGTGTGCTTTACAGCATTGTCGCCAGCATTTTGGTATACCGCTTTGCACCGAAAACCTTTAGGCTTAGAACATAACGGGGCGGCTTTACTGCCGGAAATCCATAAAAAGAAACGGAGGATTCAATTTATGAGAAAGTGTCTCAGATGTGGAACGGAAATGAAAGAAAACTGCGCCGTCAAAGTAGAAGGCGCAGGATACGGGATTGTAATGTCCTCGGACGAAAATAAGCTATTCGGCGGCAGAATCGGAAAACCGAAAGTAGCAATTTGCCCGAAGTGCGGCGAAGTTTCTATCTATGTTGAAGATGTACAAAAGCTGTGATAGAGATGAATGCTGTGAGAAAAGTTTTTAAGATTGGATCATGTTTGGATTTTTGATGTGACATGGGAAAAAACACCCTTGACAAATCGCTTTCCATAATGAGATTCACGCCGCTGAATCTCGACAGTATATTCGAATACGTTGGCTGATAGGACCGGTCTATCGGCACACAACGTATCGGAACGTTTGGGTACAGGGCCGAAGCGGCATCCTGACCCCACCCATGTGGACGTGTCCGGTTGCTCTTGAATCGTTGGGTTATCACAAGTGTGACCGGCCGGGAGCAATGCAGCGGCATACATGTAGCCGTGTTCGGCGTTCAACTTGTCGGAATCGACTTCGGTCGTATCATTGAGCTTTGACCATCGCTTGACATCCTCGGTGTACACCGGGTAATGAGCGCGTATCGGCGTCTCTTTGCCAAGCCGGTGTATCGCATCCGACACCACAGCACGGTCGAACTCATTGCTGACAGGCACGTCGGCCCCAATGGCCATCCCCGACGGTCCATACGTCATCGTCATCGTGGAATTTCGCTGGTCCGCCACCATGGAGCCGGTGATTACCAGTGTGTACGAGGCGATGCACATGGTAATCAGCACCGCGCATGCCGCCGGAACGAACCGTCGATGATGCTCGGCTGCATCCCTGAGTGCCAGGCGTGCGCCGATGTTCAGTTGGGAACCCGCTTTGCCGCACCACCGTGCAAAAGTGCGAATCGACAACGCAAGCCCTATGACAGCCAACAAAATCGTGGCAACAAGCAGAGCCATATGCGTTTCGGTTCCGGCCGGAACCGTGCCCGGATTGTGATCGGCCAGCGTGGGGGTAGTGCCCGAAAAGTTGCGCACTTTGGATCGTGGCCGTCCATGGCGCGATAGTCAGTTCGCTTCCACGAGGTTGTCACCGAGCCGGGACATGTCGAGATAGCGGCGGGTCGACCATTCGTTCGCGGTGACGTGACGGATGCGGGCGCATATGAGCATCAACGCGCTGTTCCCGTCGGGGAAGCCGCCCACCACGCGCGTGCGCCGGCGGATCTCCCTGTCCGGCCGCTCGATCATGTTGTTCGTGCGGATCCTCCTGCGGTGCCCGTCCGGGAACTCGTCCAGCAGGTAGGTCGTCGTCTCGCCGACGCCCTCGCGCAGGCAGTTCGCGGCGGCCTTGAGCCTCCTGGATTCCATCTCCGTGGCGACCTGTTCGGCCTTGGCCAGGGCGGATTCCCGGGATTCCATGGCGAATATGGCCTTGAGGGCGGCGGACGCCCATTCGCGGTGTGTCGGCGGCGTCTTCGAGAGCACGTTGCGCATGAAATGCACCATGCACCGCTGGTATCTCGCCTTGGGCAGCATCGAGCCGACCGTGGCGACGAGTCCGGCGCACCGGTCGCCGACCACCAGGCGCACGCCCTTCAGGCCGCGTTCGATCATGGAGCGGACGAACTGCTCCCAGCTGTCCCTGTCCTCCTTCATGCCCTCGGCCACGCCGATCACCTCGCGGTGCCCCTCCGCGTTGACTCCGATGGCGACCAGGACGCTGACGTTCTCCACGTGCCCGCCCCATGAACGCTTGTGCCACACGCCGTCCATGAACACGTACGGGTACTCGTCCTCCAACGGCCTCGTGCGCCACGCCTCGATCTCCCCGTACACCTTCTTGAGCTTGTCGCTCAGGGTCTGGGACGGCATCCTGTCGCCCCACAGCAATTGGCTGATGTCGTCCACCTGCCGGGTGCTCACGCCGGCCAGGTACATGTCGATGAGGGCCTCCTCGACACTCTCCTCGCGTCTCCGGTATCGTTCGATGACCGCGGACTCGAAGACCGCGCCCTTGAGTTTGGGCACCTTCAACGCGAGCCTGCCGGCCTTGGCGGTCAGGCTCCGGTCGTAGTGGCCGGCCCTGTACGCCTTCCGCTCCCCGGTGCGCTCGTACTTGGCGGCGTTGGCGATCTCGTCGGCCTCGGCGTCGAGCATCGCGTTCAATAGCTCGGCGACCTTTTCGGCGACCAAGCGGTCGAGCCTGGTCTCGAGCAGGTTCTGGTCGATCTGTATGATGTTCTCGGGCATGGTTCCGTCTCCTGGCTTCCAATCGCGGTTTTTTGTTTTGGCGAATGAAAATCGTACACAGGACGCGGGCCATGCCCTCTTACGTCAGACCCGGAATCCGAAAGTGCGCAAAAAATCGGGCGTTATCAGCGTGGGTAATGGCAATGTCAGACTGAGCGCGGCGCATACAATGGAGACCAAGACCGGAATCGGACCAACCGCAACACGGAGCAGTCTCAAAGGATTACGGCGAAGCTTCGTATCCACGCCATTCGCGGATTCACCGTAGCCGATTTCCTCTCTTGTCGGGCAATCCTTCAACGCATCGACTGGATGCATACGCGCCACATGCCGAGCCGGCGCAATCGTCGCGGCAAATCCAATGATGATTGCCGTGACAATACCCATCGGCAGCGAGCCCCACGAGAATCCGTGCAGGATCTCCAGCGGCGTGGATCCACGCAATGCGCCTATCGCAGGGCCGGCCGCCAAGGTAAGCGCGAATCCCAATGCCGAGCCCAGCACGCCACCGATGGCGCCGATAATGAGACCTTGCGAGGAAATGATTCGACTGAGGTCACGTGGTGCAGCACCGGATGCGGCCGCGAGCCCAAGCACGCGACGTGACTGATCTGCCGACACCGTAAACGCGGGCGTGACCAGAAACAGTACCAGCAGCATACCCACCAGCATGGTGATGACCACGGTGACCATGTGGTTCAACATGGTAGCCGCATCGATCTGCATCGGGTAGAGCTGCGATGCGGGCGGATAGCCGTCAGTCAGCACATGGCGGGAAATGACGATGGCCTGCAACAGGTTCATGCTGCGGGTGTGCGCCCACGTGACCGGCTCTGGACCGACCACCAAATAATGGCCATCCACGCCGACGCCATCAGATTCCAATATGGCTGACATCCAGCCTTCCAAGCCCCATGCCACGGCTTCGGATTCATCGGTCAGCCCGCTGACTGTCCAAGCACGCTGAGTGTCGGCCACCGCCTCGCCGATGCGCCCGTCCTGGCTCATCCAGCCATCGAACAGCGGAGCGACGAACGTCACCGTGCTACCGAGAGAAGCGCCGAGATTATCCGCCAATGTGCGGCTGATGACAATCTGCGTATTATTCTGCGGCGCCGAACCCTTGACCAGCTTCGGCAACATTCGTTGCAATGCCTCAGGTGAAGCCTCGGTCATGGTCGCGGTGGAGGCCGCATTCAGATCAATGTCGTTCCCGCTTTTCACGTCAATCCCAGCCTTGGTCTGTTCGCCGGGTTGCAACGCGGTGCCGGTGGTGGCGATGAGTTCGGGCGACTGCCAATACGGGAGCAGCCGATCCTGTTGCGGCAGAATCTTCGCAAGCTCGGCGGCCGAGGCCGGCTGCTGGGAGGGATCGTCCTGCCACCTGCCGCCGCTTTCGGGTGACTGCCGGAACGGTTGGCCGGTGTGGGGCACGGCGGTGGCGGTGATGACCGCCTGCGTATCAGCCGGGATTGTCGCCAGCGCACGCGATCTGGTGGGCGGTATGGTGGTGGTCATACCGATGGAGGCCACCATTGCGGCGATTGGCAGCATTACCAGCAGCAAGGACAGTAGGGTGCGGGCCTTGTGCCGTAGTGCGTCGCGCCAGCCGAGTCGCAGCGCGGCCCGATACCGGTTGCAACGTGCGCCAAGGCTTGGCCTAGCGGCATGGGGAATTTGGGCAGAGCGGCCGGCGGTGGCATTGGCAAGATTATTGAGGGCTGCGCGTGCCATCATGCTCCCCTTTCCTCAAGGTTGAGCAAATCATCCATATTGCTGGAGCCGGTTTCATCGATGATACGGCCGTCCTTCAAAAACACCGTGCGGTCGGCCCAGGCGGCGAAGCGAGGCTCATGAGTGACCAGCAGTACGGCCGCGCCGCGATCTGCGCGGGTGCGCAACACTTCGAGAATCGTCATGCCGGCATTGGAATCCAGAGCTCCGGTCGGCTCGTCGGCCAGTAGTAGACGGCGTGGGCCGACCAGTGCGCGGGCAATCGCCACACGTTGCGCCTGTCCGCCGGACATATCTTCAGGTCGGCGATCAGCCATATCGGCTACCCCACTTCATTGAGGGATTGCATCGCGGCCTCACGTGCCTTGCGAGGATTCCAGCCATCCAATTCCAAGGGGAACGACACGTTCTCGGTTGCGCTCAGGGAAGGCAGCAGATTGAAATCCTGAAACACGTAATCTATCGATTTGCGGCGGATGGCCGCGCGTTCGGCCACTGACAGTGTGGCCAGATCGCGGCCTTCGACCAGCACGTGCCCCTGCGTGGGCACATCGAGCCCGCTCGCAAGATTGAGCAAAGTGGATTTGCCGGAACCACTGGGGCCCATGATGGCCACGAATTCACCCGGGCGAAGCGTGAGATTGGCGTGACTGAGCGCGGTGACACGACGTGCATCTTTGCCGTGAACGCGAGTGACGTCGTGTAATTCCAGCGCGCATGGGGAAGATTGCGGGAGAGAAGAAAGAACGGGAGAAGTCATGATGTGCTCCTATGCACTATTGAATGGTAGCGGTGAGTGCGGCTGAGCTTGCCGTGAGAGGTGCCGAAACGGGGTGCTGCGCCAGTTGTGCTCGCAGCTGGGTCTCATCCACGGTATCGAGCCAGCGCAATTCCGCTTCAGTGATGAAAATGTGGTGGTCGAGTACTAGACGTGTGGCGAGTTCGGTGGGCGGTGTTTGCCGGCGCAGTCGGGTGATGTCGTGCAGCAGTTGCTGCAAAGCGTGGCGTTGGTGTTGGATGAGTTCGGAAACATCGAGGCCGGGTATTTCCACGGCGGCGGCCAGCTTCATCACCAGTTCGTCGCGTCCGCGTTGTTCCGGGGTAATAGGGGAGCGCCACCATCGGTCAAGCTCTTGGGTGCCGGAATTGGTCAATCGCCATAATGGTGCGGCCGCTGCGGTGCCGACATCATTGGATCCGCTAGTAGTCGGCGCGGTCTCTTCAATAAGCCCGTCGCGGTTCAACCGCTGCAGCGTAGTGGAAACTTGCCCCATATTGAGCGGCCAAGTCAGACCGATGGTGCGGTCGAAGTCCTTCTTAAGCTGATAGGCGCTGGCCGGGCCTCGCTCCAACAGTGCTAATAGCGCTTCTCTGATTGCCATACCGCATCCCCTTTGCATAGACGGTTTGCCTTGGGCGAAGGTTACTGAGTAACTATCGTTGGATATCAGGTTACTCAGTAACTACCCATGACGGTGCTGTACTCAGGGATGATTCAGGGGAGATTCAGGGGATACACTTGGCGCCCCTCAGTTGCCCACGGCGACAGCTCCCCTCAGGGAGGGGAGTCGAGAGTGTGGAGTACAAAAAGTCTCGCAAGCCAGATGACATGTGACTAATTCTCAGAAAGCCGGGCCCGTTGTGTGTCAAGGTGTGCCAGTAACATCGTGACGGTTTGTGTGTAGGTACAGGTTGATATCCAAGAGCAAGTACTCGAGAACGCAAGTACCGAACGATTACGCAAGAAAATCAGTATTAAGAGAGGTTTCGATGGCGGTTCGTGGAGATATCCGTAATGTGGCGATTGTG
>ENA-OWZV01000305-OWZV01000305.1-human-gut-metagenome-genome-assembly--contig:-NODE-305-length-12675-cov-48.064025_pt1 | contig 12675 bp, 11 predicted proteins | sample MGYA00249264_ERZ652123 | MGnify/ENA primary metagenome ERZ652123 (study PRJEB26925, sample SAMN05827256) | human gut metagenome | biome: ENVO:2100002; feature: ENVO:00000062; material: ENVO:00002003... | reverse complement strand
TGTTGCTTTAACAGAAACTGTCGAGATGCTTGTAACGCAACAAAATATTGAATTATCCGAAGCTCCAAAGTTGCACAAATAGCAATCGATCTGTTTCTGGAATGCAACCCATATATTACACAATATTCAACTTGAATGAAACTATAAATGCAAGTACATGTAACCAAAAAGTGTAACATCATGCAAAGGTCAGCGAAAAGATGTCGTCAGGTGCTGTTTGAATTTTGGTTTTGAAGGGGCGATTCACCCCCCTTCAAAATAACAGGGAGATTGGGGGCACGCCCTCAAACAAAATTGACGATCAGCGCAGCTGAGATTCTGTCAATTCATCGCAAGTGTATATACACTTGCAAATCTCGCGACAGTATAAAATCGTCAAAAAAGCAAAATCTGGCATTTACGGATTTTGCTTTTTATTTGAGATTCATAGTTAGCACTCGATCACTTAAAAATAACGGATTTTCAATGGAGACGCTAATTACTTTTGAGCTATTCAAGCACATTTTTCTTAGCACATTTAGCGACTTCTTCGGCGTGCTTCGTTCTAGATCAATTCACTTAGGCAGTGGTTTTATAGGCTAATAATAATTGAGCTTTATGAGTTGTTCATCTATAAGATAGCGACTATACTGCTCAATGTATACAGTTATTGCCAGGCACTGAAGAACTTTGGAAAGAAGATAATAGGCGTGAAAAAGTGGAAAGTTATTGGGCTAATATTCGGGCTCTTTCTAGCCAATTTGCTTGGGTATTCAACAATTGTATCCGCAGACACAACACAATCTTTAAATCAAATTGTTTCAACTGAAAGCCGTATTAGCGATAACAATACTCAACTGACCAATGCTGACAAGTTATCAAGAAGTAATCCAGAAAATGGACAACCAATTATCGCTTCTGGAAAACAAGTGGTACTGAATAATAGTCATGGCAATGGCATAAGTTCTCGTGCAGAAGTTCCTGTTACAAATATTACCTGGCACTTATCGGAAGAATACATATCCGGAAAATTCAGAGTCAATTTCTGGATTGATTCTATTGAGGGTGTCCCGCCAGCCGCAGTTGATGTGCAAATTGAATTTAATACTGAGCCTACCCTTGCAGGTCCGGTGAATGCCAATACGCTGGCACCCATTAGCAAAATAGGCGGTTTACAAACAGGATTACTTGGTTTTACGGAATTGCCAGCCAAAACCACATTTTTTAACGTTGCTGGCGCTGTTGGATTTATAGGAGTTAATGGAGCGGCTAATGTAAAACCAATCCCACCAACGGCCATCTATTTACAAAATAAAATAGGACAGAATTTCCCTGAATATGTTGATCCCGTGTCTAAAAAAGATGCAGAAACACCTATTAATACTACCTGGACTAAGTTATCACAATCTCCTAGTTGGTCATCAAAAGATAGATATATTTATATTAAAACGTTCAGTGAAACATATGGCAATCAATCTGCAGATTTTTGGAGTTCTCGAGAAGTGCATCATATTCGCCCGAGAGTTTATGGCGGAACAAATGACTTTAATAATTTGATGCCGGTGTTAACACCAAATCATCGGCTGATCACCACATGGTTTAACAACTATTGAGGAGGAACTCATTTGGAATCTCTAATTCGGCGAAGAATTAATTCTTTAATAAAGGTGACGAAAAATGGGAAAAAAGCGCTCTCAACATTCCAATTAGATGGAGATGTGCAAAATGTTTCTTTTAAGATAGAACCTCCTGCACACGCTGATGATATAGAAAAAATAAAAAGGTGGAACCTTCCACAGGATTACATTGAGTTTCTCTCGATTACTAATGGACTATTTTTATTTGACACAACAATCGAAGGGATTCCTATGGGATATACGTGTGAAGTCTATTCAATTAGAAAAATGATTAAAGAAAAAGAGGCACTGCCTAAAAGTTTTGTAAATAAAGTACCCATTCTCCATATAAGGGATGTCGGAGATATGTATATTGATATAGAGAAGTATCGGTTAGGAAAATCATATCTAACTTATCCCGGAATAGAAGCAGACCGATATTTCGATTTTTCATTTTCAAAATGGCTCGATAAATATATGGTGGCTGGAGGCAATGAGTTTTGGAATTTCTGATAACGAAGTTGGCCAAGTAGGAAACCAAAAACTTCGAATTGACATTGATTAGTGTGCTTAATAAGGCTGTCAAAGAAAAACAGTCGTTACTATCACAAGCTAGATCTCATTAGAGTCTACCCTAACGGATCGTCAAGAAACATCTTGAAATAAGGTCTAAAATCCGATTCAAATAAGTGACCCGAAACGATTTCTACGATCGTTTCGGGTATTTTTATGGGTAGTCGTATGCAGCCATTGCTATAATTGACATTAGATTGCACGAGATGAGGACAGCCATATGAGCAAAACAGTCAAAGAGCTTGCAGATGAGCTAGGTGTTAGCAAGCAAACTATCAGATATCATTACCGCTATATACCGGATAAATATGTGGTAAAGGGTCAAGACGGAGTAATCCGAATTGATCCTATAGCAGAAGGAATTATACGCAATAAGGTGGTAAATAACCACCACAAGAATACCGGTAAATATACCGATAAAGATAGTGAGCTTACCGGTAAAGAAAAATATGATGATCAGAGAAATATCTTAGTTGAACAATTAGCCAAAAAAGATGAAGAAATAAAGAGGCTTCATTCTTTACTGGAACAGGCTCAGAAAATTGCAGATCAATCACAGCAGTTACAACTAATGGCGGAGAACAAGCTAAAAAAGTTGTCAGTGCCCCAAAATGAGCCTGATAGTGAATCTAAACCTGTGGACAGCCAAATACACGAACAAGATTCAGAATTTCCTAGAAGGTCCGAAAACAGTCCGGAAAATAAAGGATCTTTTTGGCATCGATTGTTTGGTGTTGGGAAATAAGAAATAGCCACCGTTGGAACGATGGCTATTTCACTATGGGTTAGGTTATTTTTAACTTGCGTCTCCAGTAAAATCAATTTCGACTTCTGAAATTGTTCGACCACTTTTTCGAGCAGCATAGTGTACCTTAATTCCAGTTTTTTGATTGATTTCATCAATTGCTGGTTGTAAGTAACGACCATTGAATTGCCACCATTTCATGTTAGTGTGACCAAAAAACTCTAGAAACTCATCGGGTGTTCCATTAACTCCCATGGAGCCACGCCAACTCATCAATAGTTGATATAACATTAAGCTGTACTTACTATGCAAAGCCACGATGTCAGATAAACTGTATTGTGCTCGTGAACCAACCAGTTTCAAAAGCCAGGGTGCTAATTTCTCGTCAAGCTCTAGAGTAGCAGAACCGTCCTTTTTGATTTCCGCTGTTTGAAGCCAGCGAGCAATCGTGATCGTATCTTCATCCTTTTGAAACCAGAAGCCCTTATTACTTAAACTAAGTAAGGATTTTGATGTTTCGGTTAAACTTTTTGTCCCTCGACCAAACTCCATTACCTGATTAATTTCTTTGATCGTTGTTTGTAAAGGACGGAAACCAGAATCATCGCGTCTTACTTTAGACACCATGAAGTCAATAAGCTTAAGTTCTTTGGCTGTCAATTGGTGTCTTGCTTTTTGTACTAATTGACTTGCTTTAATCACGGGATAGCCCTGTTGTTTGTCAATGCTGTCTTGACTAATTAACAGATCAGTTCCAATTGGATTAAAAATGATGCGTCCTCCAGATTTCATAAGCAACCTCACTATTCATATACCATTTTAAGCAATCTAACACAAAAATAGTATATTATATTTTTGTGATTTTGCGGAATTTTTAGTATGCATCTGCGGAATTTTTAGTATGCATCTGCGGAATTTTTAGTATGTGTTTTCTCTGAATCCCTTGGCAGAGTAAGGCCAAAAATCCTTTATAGTATTGATAGTATTGATAGTATAGAAATTAAACCGCACGCGAAACCTTGGGGAGAACCTCTCCCCAAACCCCATACCAAACCCTGGTCGCTTTGCTCCCTAAAAAGGTGTGGCTTCGCCACATTTAACTCCGGCTACGCCTGCGCGCCTTTGGCTTGCTCTAGCGCGCTTCGCTTGCGTGGCTCAGAAGAGCCTCAGCTGAAGCTTCGGTGGGCTATCGCCATTCACCAACAAAAGCACGTTGCCTAAATTTGATCAATCACGAAAGCTTTTCATTGGTGCCATGAACCTATGCTGATAAAAACGGCTTAGAACGCAAATATAAGCGTTCTAAGCCGTTTTTGATGTAGAGAGCATTAATTATACCCGCCAGAGTAAGAAACGCTAGTACAGGCCCTTTAGCGCTTTTTAAACTCACTGCTTTGATAACCAGTCCTCAATGATATTTGATTTGGTCACGCTGACATGGTACTTAGCCAGTTCCGGATTTTGATTCACTTCCTGTTGCTTTTTTGCGACCAGCTGATTCAATTTTGCAATCGCCTGATCGGTCAAAGTGAACATGACCCGGTGTGTTTCGTCTTGCTTTGTCATTTCAAAAACCTCCTGAATGGTGATGATGAATTGTCGTCTAGCAAACCAACGCGGCGTTTAAATAGCGTCACGTTACCGGACGAGTTTTGGTCAACAGTTGCGACGGCCCTGGTCAAAACGTGAACGTTTTTCTCCAGGCAAAAGATCAAAATAAATTGAGTTGCTATCCAATCCTTCTCAAAAATCGGCTCGCCTGGATCGACCACTTTTTGAGACTGCTTGGAACGCTCCTAAAATCATGCAAGAGCATAAGGCAAAACTGACCCCAAAATTGGGGTAAACCGCAGTGCGGTTTGGTTTGTCGTGATAGCACGTTGGGGTCAAAAGGTGTCGTAAAACACGATTCACTCCACGTGAAAAAATTACGAACGTGTAGTAAAACGCGTTTTACTACACGTGGATGATGCCAGTTACGACAAGGGCTAGCGCCATTCACTACACGTAAACAGCTTTTTACTACACCTGAGCAAGATTATTCGCTTATTGGGCATAAACGAACGATTTTTGGCGTTGCAGAACACGCAACTATATAGTGACTTGATTGCAACGAGGGGTACGTATAGCGAGTTACTCGAATTGAAGCATAGATGTTGCTTTAACAGAAACTGTCGAGATGCTTGTAACGCAACAAAATATTGAATTAACCGCAACTCTGAAACTTCACAAACATCAACGAAACTGTTTCTTAAATGCAACTCATATATTACACAATATTCAACTTGAGTGAAACTCTAAATGAATGTAGGCGTCAACACTGCGTGTAACATTATGCAAAAGCCAGCGAAAAGATGCCATCAGGTGCTGTTTGAATTTTGGCTTTGGAGGAGCGACTCACCCCTCTTCAAAATAACAGGGAAATTGGGGGCGTGCCCCCAAACAAAATTGACGATCAGCGCAGCTGAGATTGGGTCAATTCATCGCAAGTGTACGTACACTTGCAAATCTCGCGACAGTCGAAAATCGTCCAAAAAGCAAAATCGGTGAATGGCTGATTTTGCTTTTTGTTTAGGTAGAGATTGCAAAGCCGTGGTGCTAAAATATAACGATTTTATGAAACATGGTGCGAGTAACTTATTGCTTTGGGCGCCAGTTGTTCCTGATTTGTTTGAGCACCCCTTGCTTGGTTCGCTTGGTGACTTCTTCGATATGCTCTTTTTGGTTTTAGGGCTAGCAAATGGTTTGTAAGAAGGGCGCTGTGCTCCCATCTTAACTCCCTACAAAAACAGCCGGTACCTATTCGGTAACGGCTATAAAAACAGGTTGATGTGGCTTTGTAAAATGATCTCAGGTAACTAGTTTCAATGCTGATCACTAAACAATTCTGAGAACTAAAACACGTTCTCGGGGGGACAGAAAAGTTTCGTTTGTCAGAATAGTACATCACTTACGAAGAAAAACTGCTTCAATCTAATGAAAGCGCTTGATTGACAGCAAAACGCTTTGCTTTTAAAATTACAATGTGCCCTCGACTAAGAAATTGTTTTGAATCTCTGGGAAAAGGTTAGCCTCCTTAAACCATTTTCAAAATATTGAAATGTCGTGGACGCCTGGCTCGATTGTTTTAGACGTTGTTGCTCGTCCATTTGTGCTGGATACCGCGTGTAATGATAGGGAATCTCTTCAATATCGTTGATATAACGATATTTAAATTGACTTTTACCAAAGATTGCAAACAGGTTCTAAGGGAGAAAGGGGCTTCAAGTGAAAAAAATAGCGAGTCTGACATTAGGCTTGGGGATACTTTTTAGTATGGGCATGTTGGCATATATACCAATACATGCAAAAGAAAATGGTGCCCAACGTGAATCGATCGATCATGCAAAAGAATCCACCTCAGTGCAGACAGATGAACAAATGGACCCATCAACTAACTCTGAAAAATCTGGCTTTACAAGGATCTTTGATAAAAACGGTAATGAAGTTCCTTTGTTGGATAAAAATGGCAATGAAGTGCCAATAGAAGAAAAGGCATCGACATTGTCTGGAAACTAGGAAATCACTACGATACTCGGGAATATATTAAAACTGAAGTGGTTTATTTTTCAGCCTACAACGACAGGAGGAATAACAGTGAAAAAGGCTACTATCTTAGGTATGAGTCTCACATTGTTGTTTAGTTTGAACACAGTTGCGATTACTCCGGTTGCTGCGTCAGCCATGGGTTCTAATGTCACGCAGCAAGAAACATCTCAATCAATGACAACTAAAGCAAACAACGCACTCACAGCGCCAACAACTGATCCACTTCCGAGTCCACAAGAGCACGGTGAAACCATTATCTTTGACAAAAATGGAAACGTCGTACCGATGACTGAACTGCAAAACAAACCAAGCTTGCAGCCACGCAGTGCTACACAGCCCACAAGGGTTAAATACCTTAGCAAAGGACAGTCTTATTGGTCAGAAGATTTTTCAGCCTCAGGCATGCGTTATGGTGGTTATATGTTTACTCTGAGCGGGACTAAAAATGTCCACGTAACAGCCAATAAAGGGGCTTTCACAATTTATTTTACCGATCGACCGGAAGCGAATGCTGTTGTCAGAACAGGATATCTGACACCAAGCGGGAGTCCGTATAGGGTTGTCACGGATCAATGGTTTTACTTCGGAGTCAATAATCCAATCTCTGGGCAAAACTATTACTTGCAGGCGTACTGATCTAGGTAAATATGACTTATGTCGCAGCCGTTAAGAACCTTTTTAACGGTGATTATTCTGAATTTGGCCATTAAGAATGAGGCAACCTCAATACTATGTGAGGGCCTCATTTTTTGCTAAGTTCAAAATAGAAAAATTATTTGTGGATCAGGGTTGCCTTTCGAAGCTTTGAAGAGATAAAATGAAATCGAACATATGTTTGCTTTTTGTGGCGGCAGACGTGCTGTCTAAAACAAAAAAGGAGACTTTAAAATAGCAGATGAAGCAGTACGAGCCGTTCAACAATGGCTCAACAAAACGTATGGTAGTGTTCCTGGCTTTGTCGCAGCTCCAGAAAACGGGCAAACAGGATGGCCAACAATTTATAGTCTAAGAATGGGATTACAACACGAAATCGGTATTAGTGCTATTGGTGAAGGCTTTGGCGATACGACCAAAAACGCCTTAGCACCTGTTGTAGGTAGTCTGAAACTAGGATATAAGGGGAACATTGCTCAACTCATTCAAGGGGCTTTCTGGTGCAAAGGGATTAGTCCAGTAGACTTTAATAATGAGTTCACTAATAACACCCTTAATGCTGTTAAAGAACTTCAGCAAGACGCTGGCATTGCGGTTGATGGCATTGTGACGGTCAATTTGCTAGCAGCTCTATTCGATATGAGTGCTTTTGTTTTGGTAGCTGGCGGCGATAAAAATGTTCGTCAATTACAGCAGTGGCTTAATGCAGATTACAGCCTATATATCGGGATTATGCCATGCGATGGGATCTATCAGCGAGAAACGAATGTAGGTCTTATTTATGCATTGCAACGTGCAGTTGGAATCCCTGCTAATGTTGCGAATGGAAACTTTGGTGATGCCACTAATGCTGCCTTGAAAAGCGTTAGCCTAGCAGTCGGGTCTACGGGGCTACTCGTTAAGATTGTTAAATATGGGTTGTATCTTAATAGCATGTATGGTGGTGATTTTAGCGAAAGTTTTGGTGCTAATGTGGCCACAAGTATTATCAACTTTCGGGAGTTTATGAAGTATCCGAACGAGAATTCTGGAGTGGCAGACTATACTGTTATTAAAGGACTTGTTACTAGTAATGGGGACACGGGGCGTGACTCCATTGCTCTTGATACTGCAACACAACTAACAGCGACGGATGTTAAACATTTTAAAGATTATGGTTTTAGTATTGTTGGACGCTACCTTACCGGAACGGTAGGTTCGAACTTTGTTCCTAAAAATCTTACAACGACAGAAGTTAAGACGATTATTGATGGTGGCATGAGACTTTTTCCGATCTATGAAGATGGTGGATATGTCGAGAATTACTTTACTGCTAGTCAGGGCCAGCAAGATGGTCGAACGGCTATTTCAGCGGCACTACAACTTGGTTTGCCAGCAGGGACAGTTATTTATTTTGCAGTTGATGTTGATTTTCAAGAAGGGGATATCGAGGGAACGGTTATTCCATATATCAATGCAGTGCAGAATATTCTGTCTGGGTCTATTTATAAAACTGGAATTTATGGTACACGAAATGTTTGTTTGCATGCTGAGAAGAGTGGCATTAATTACAGTTTTGTAGCCAATATGTCCTATGGATGGAGTGGCAATTTGGGCTTTAAAATGCCAGACAATTGGTCTTTTGATCAGTTCGTAGAATATCCAATTTACGGGATTGATATTGACCAGGGTGCAAGTTCAGGAAGAGATAAGGGCGTTTCTCATGTTAATTCATCTGTAAAAGAATTAAATACAGAGTTCTTTAGTTACCTGAAAAATATACAGGATGATGCTGATACTTTTGTCGAGAATATGGATAACAATGGGAATTCGACCTCGAATTCTCTGGTGGCGGCTCGACTAGTTTGTCAATTGTATCGGCAGTTTAAGTATGGAAGTTTGCCGTGGGCAGTTACTGCCGGAGCACTCAATGATACTTGGATATATCAGGAAAACAAGAAACGAAATATTACTAACGATAATAGTTTTCCCGTACTAACTGACAGTGTAACCGGAATTGAAATTGACTTTGCTCATATGACTGCAGCATTGGCGAGCTTATTGTATTTTGATCAATCTATTTCCGCAAGTGGAATACAGGATCTTGCGGGTTGGGCAGGAGACCTGCTGACGGGAATTTCAGACTCAATCGATAGTGTAAAAGAATATTCAAGTTTGCGTGCCGCCATGGAAGACCATTTTGGGCATGATGCAACAAAGGGGAGTAGTCGTTTTGGAGTGGCTGATTTGATGGTTGACGTTGATGCAGTAAACATTTATGTTAACTTTAAAAACAGTACCAAATCTTTATATTCAATTATTAGTGACTATTATAACGATGGAAACAATACAAGACGTTTTAAGAATTATATGATCAATCGATTTTCCGATAGTAGCAGTAAAATTGAGTCGGATACGCGCAATATTTTAAGCCCTGAGGGAACATTAGCTCTAAATGCCGAGTATGTAGCTGCATTGGCAACCTTTAAAACTTATTTTAACGTTTTTTATGAATCTGACCAGGCAATATTAGCGGCGAGCGTATATAAAGATATGATTCAAAAACGTTTAGAAAACTGATTGTAACATTTAGAGGACTTACTGCGATTTGATGTTATAATTTCATTATCTTTCTACAAAAGGTAGATGGTGTTTTGAATCGGACATGCAACATGACCATTCTTATTCTGAATAGTTCAAGCTTATAAATGTTTTCGTATTAAGAAATTCGAGTTGGCGGGAACCTTAAAACTACTGGTAGCAATGAAGGAGTATATACAACGACTTATTGGAAAAACTTAAACGCAATAGCGGGTGTCGCAGTATTGTTCTTTCTGTCGCTTGTTTTTGCAAGCTGGACGATGATGCAGACTCCTCTGGGATTGAGCACGCTTGTTCTCTTTTTAACCTTGTTTATACAGGAGATCCGTATAAACAATAAGCAGATAAGGAGAAGTCAACGAAAAGTTTATTTATCTTACGTGATAATCTTTTTCAGCTTATTTTTATTTAACGCAAGTGTGCATCAAACAAGACTCTCTACATTTGGACAAAGTGATATAGTTCAGTTTTTGGGTGAACATGAAGCCGGAATTCATATGAATGGTAAAGGTTACCACTTGATATGGACAAAAAGATCATTTCTAAGTACTGTGTACTTCTACAACTTGTATGAACGTCGTGGATTATTCTTTTATCGCGTTAACTCTAAAGTCATCTATTATACAATACATCCATCTAGGGAAGTTGACCACGGTGCTGTCAAGACATTCCTTTATTACACTAAAAAAGAAGGCAAGATAGTAGATTAAGTCGGTGAATTCATGGTCAGTCGCTTTGGATACTAACTTTAACGAATCGGTTAAAGGACAAGAATGTCAATAGGTCGGACCCAAAATTAGGGCATAAGCAAATGCGTCTATGTCTGACTTAGAACAATTGTTTTATAAGACAGGATTCTATGCTGTCAATTATCGAACAAATAAATTTTATCCGTAATGATAGCATAGGAGACTCGTTAAAGCCTACCCTAACGTATCGACTAAAAACATCTCAAAATGAGGCCTTGAATCTGATTCAAATAAGTGACCCGAAACGATCTTTAAGATCGTTTCGGGTATTTTTTATAGGGAGTTGTCCGTAGCCGTTGCTATAATCGACATTAGAATGAAGGGGGCAATCATGAGCAAGTCAGCAAAACAGATAGCGGACGAGTTGAGCATAAGCCGGCAAAGGGTTCAGCAGATTATAAGACAACTTCCCGCTAGCAAGAGGCCACAAAAGGCAAGCGGACGCTACGCAATTAACGCAATCTCCGAAGATGCTATAAAGTCAGTGTTTTACGGTAATCCCGCCAATCAAAGTAAAGAACAAGGCAACGCAAGTAGCGTCAAAAAGAGGCAAGAAGACGCCACTGAATCCGAAAGTCATTCTGAGACAGCCGATCCAAGCGCCGTGATTAGTGTTCTCAAGGAGCAATTAAAGGCAAGCACTAGTCAGCTGAGTGCTAAGGACGAGCAAATCAAGGAGCTACACAGGTTGCTCGATCAATCGCAGCAACTCCAGTTGATGGCCGAGCATAAGCTGAAGCAGCTTGAGGCACCAAAAAATGAGCTAGAGAGCGCCGCTGAACCGACCGCTGACAAAATCCACACACGATCGCCAGAAGCGCCGAGAGCGGCTGAAAGTGCCCCAGAACAGAGGCTATCTTTTTGGCGGCGCTTGTTTGGCCGGCAGAAATAACAAACAGCCTCCGCGTTGGCGGAGGCTGTTTCACTAAGTTTTCGACTGCTTTTTGGTATACTGGTTTAGTCGCTACGCCTTTTTGCGTGATACCGCGCCTAGAGGTGGTGATAGTTCATGAATTCATTCGATAAAGCGATCATCGCGCCGCTGCTTGTTGGTGTGTTTCTGCTCTTGTTGAAATACGCGCTGGATAACCACAAGTAGTGTAAGTAGCGGCAAAATCCAGCACTTGGCACCGGGCCATCATCTTCTTGCGGAGATGATGGCTTTTTTCGACACAAAAAAATCCGTGCAGCTTGCGGACTACACGGATCTGTGATGTTCATAAATTCATTCGATTACGTTCATTTTAGCATAGATTATGACCAGTTGCATTTATAAATCTTTGCTTGAGGATCTGCGTACAAAGTTATTGTGAATTTCAACCTGAACTACTTGGCGGCCACGCTTCGCTTGAAATAGTTCCAAGTCCATGTCAAAAATTTTTAGATTGATCTCTCGGATAGCCTTTATTAAGACATTGCGCTTTAAAAGCTTGTACTCGTAATTTTTGGGAGCACCCAACCATTCTTTGAAATCATATGGAGAGCCTTGAACAATGGCAATTGTTTGCCCGTGGTCGTTATCAGCTTCTCGCATGAGTTTATATAGCAAGATAGCATATTTGCTTTTTAGTTGAACAGTGTCTTCTAAAAGATATTGAGTATAGTGCCCAATATCTTTTAGGCGCAATAAAAAAGGAGCAAAGTCTTTGTTGATCTTAAGCTCAATTTGGCCGTTTTCCCAAACTTTAGCGCGTTCAAACCAACCAGTCATTGTAATAGATTTCTCTTTTTCGTTATAAATAAAGACGTCTTTTTTTCGCATGTCATTGAGATTTTTTGCTAATTGCGAATATGAAGTTCCGCTCCGCTTGAGATTAAGAACACTTGTTAACTCGTACATAGAAGTATGTAACACATTAAAATGCTCATCAGTAGGTTTGATTTTTGAAACCACATAATCCATGATCTTAAGTTCGCGAGCACTCAGGTCATGGCGAGCTTTAGTAATAAGATCGTTATGTTCTGCAACTAGGAAGTAACGCTGATCCCGAATTTCCTCTTTATTGAAATCGCGGTCATTTTTCCATAAAAGTTTTTTTACATCTACCATCGGCAATCCTCCACTTAAAAAGTAGCCTATCACAAATGGTGACTCATAGAAAAGCGAATTTCTATTTTTAGTCCCCTATCGTGAACTTTTTAGTCCCCTATCGTGAACTTTTTAGTCCCCTATCGTGAACTTTTTAGTCCC
>ENA-OWZV01000304-OWZV01000304.1-human-gut-metagenome-genome-assembly--contig:-NODE-304-length-12687-cov-7.907932_pt1 | contig 12687 bp, 6 predicted proteins | sample MGYA00249264_ERZ652123 | MGnify/ENA primary metagenome ERZ652123 (study PRJEB26925, sample SAMN05827256) | human gut metagenome | biome: ENVO:2100002; feature: ENVO:00000062; material: ENVO:00002003... | reverse complement strand
GCAGCGTCAGATGTGTATAAGAGACAGTATCAGCAGTAAACTTCTTGGAATAAAGAATCATGTCGGTCAAAAGATTCTGATGAATGTCTGGTTCACTGAACGCAGCATAAACAAGCGCCTTTCCCCCGGACTTTTCAATGTCTAAAAGTTCGATTTTCGTCTTCAGCTGGGTTCGTGGCTGCATGATTACAATCGGTTCAGTCAACTGATGACCTAGTTCGTCAATATTGTCAGCAAACTCGCCTTCCTTGTCATACCAAAAGACAAAGTGCGTGTGACCTTTGAACAGCTTCTCAATGCCAGTGACGACATCCTTCAATTCTACCTCTGCCATACTTTATCTACTCCTACTTAGCGTTCCAGTTAGTATTCTAGCTTCCAGTATAACCAACGGATAAAGCCGTGGCTATAATCCTATTTTTCTTTTGTTCACTCCAAGCTATTCTTCGGGTGTTATTAAGGACTTAGTTGATGACATTAAGGAAGAAGATTTTGATGTGGATAAAGGTGGACAGGTCGAGATTATTGGGTGGTTGTATCAGTATTACAATACCGAACCAAAAGACGCTGCCTTCAAAAAGAAGAAGTATTTATCTTCTGACATCCCAGCTGTAACGCAACTGTTTACGCCGGATTGGATCGTTAAATATCTTGTTGAGAATTCATTAGGCCGTTATTGGATACGTGTGCTCCATGACCGGGGAGACAAAAGAACATCTTCGCAAATTGCCCAGTCTTTTAATTGGCAATACTTTATGCCGGAAGCAAAGCAAGGTGAAGTTTCCTCAAGAGTCAGTTTATCTAAGAAACGTGTGGAAGAGATAACTTTTGTTGATCCTGCAATGGGATCGGGTCATATCTTGATCTATGCATTTGATGTCTTGTTACAGCTCTACCAATCCGAAGGCTATTCACGTCGCGAAGCAGCTCAAAATATTGTTGAACGAAATCTTTTTGGCTTTGATATTGATCGACGTGCCTTTCAATTGACATATTTTGCGATGATGATGAAATTGAGACGTGAAAATCGTCGAAGTTTCGAACTGCAATTGCGTCCCAATGTATTTGAAATACCTTCGACATCTTTAGAATTAGAGAATTTTTCAGGCGCTAAGGAGGGAGATACAATTGATTCGGGCAACTTAAGCGAAGTATTAGGTCGATTTGGTGCGGGAAAAGAACTTGGGTCTTTGATCACCTTCAAAAACTCCATTTTTGATGACAAGCTTATTAACAAGCTTGTAAGCGAACGTGAGGCGGGACAGCTTACTTTTGAGATGTCAGACCAAGTGCACCATCAGTGGGAGTTAAAAAGTCTGATCCGCGTTGGAAAATTGCTAAGTCGTCAATATACTATCAGTGTGACCAACCCACCATACATGGGTTCAGGGAAGATGCCAAAAACGCTTGCGAAGTTCGTTTGGAAATACTACCCTGCCAGCAAGTCGGACTTGTTTGCTGTTTTTATTGAGCGCCTTCAACAGCTGACAAAAGAAGATGGAATCTTTGCCATGATTACGCAACATCAATGGATGTTCCTTTCCAGCTTTAAAACCTTGCGCGAGCGCATGAGCAACTGGCCAATAATCAACATGGCGCATTTAGGTACACGTGCGTTTGAGGAAATTGGTGGTGAAGTGGTTCAAACAACAGCTTTTGTCGTTCAAAAGCAGAAGCTTCAAGGATTCATTGGCACTTATGAGCGATTAGTTGACTTTGATTCTCAACAAAAGAAGCAACAAGCCTTCCTTGCTGCAGTTCTGAATCCAAATTTAAATTATGTTTATCGTACTAAACAAACGAATTTCGAGAAGATTCCAGGGAGTCCCATCGGCTACTGGGCATCTAAGCAAGTTGTAAATTGCTTTAACGAAGGAACGGCATTTGGGAAAATCGCTGAGGTTAAAAAAGGAAGTTTTACTGGAGACAATAATCATTTTCTCAGATTATGGCCAGAAGTTTCAAAGACGGATACATTTTGGCATGCTTTTGACACAGAACAAGCTAAAGATTCTGGGAAAAAGTGGTTTCCATACAATAAAGGCGGAAGCTTTCGCAAATGGTATGGCAATATAAATTATTTAATCAACTGGCAAAACGATGGAAGTGATTTAAAGGCTTTTTCGAAGTTCGGTCTAAGGAATCCACAATATTTGTTTAAAGAGGGATTCACATGGTCATCATTAAGCTCAGGCAATCCTTCTTTCAGGTACTCACCGTCTGGATTTCATTTTGATAGTAAGGGACCAATGATTTTTCATGCCCCTATTTCAACCTTAGGCTTCTTAAACTCTGTTGTATCAACGGTTTTATTGCAAATGATTTCGCCAACATTAGATTATAATCCTGGGGCGATTAAGTCTCTGCCAATACTCAATTCCAACACTAGTCAAAGCTCTGAAGAAACTCTTGTTGAGAGTTGTATTCATTTGAGCCGGACTGATTATGATGATTTCGAATGGTCACCCAGTTTTCAGACTTTTCCATTAATAATTCACATCGCTGAGCATCAGAAATCACCTACCACAAAACTCTTGATCTTTTTTGAGTTTTGTGACAAATATGTGCCAATTCAGTTTAGGGGGTTGATTTTTTATGGTCAGTTATCAAAAAAGAGGTAAAGTATGGCAATACGAAATTTCGTATAAGGATTTGGACGGAAAGTTTAAAAAACTTCGCAAATCGGGATTTCCACGTAAGTCAGACGCTGAATTAGCGGCTAGTCAGGTGAAGTCAATCTACCTTGACATTAAACAGTATCAGGCTGGGGCGATCACCTTATCCGAATACTTTGACCGCTGGATTCACCTGTATAAACAAAACTCTGTTTCATCAGTTACCTTCATCAAATATGAAAACACCTTAAGTCACATTCAGCAATTGTTTGGCGGTGTACTCTTGCGTGACCTCACACGGACACTGTATCAAGAACGTCTGAATGTCTTTGCGCAGAACCATGCTCCAAGAACGGTAGCTGCTTTCCACAAGCAGATTCGTGCAGCTCTACTAGATGCAGTAGATGAACGTATCATTCATCTTGACCCAACACGCAAAGCCATCATTTCAGGTCGTTCACTCCCCTTAACTAAGCGTGCTCTTGATTATCGAGAATGGTCTCGCCTTGTTCGTGGGTTAGATACCTTGAACACAGAACAAATGATTATTTACATAGCCGCTGTCACGGGACTTAGATATGCGGAAGTGCTGGGTCTGACAGAGAGTGATATTGACTTTGGCCATGCCGAAATTTCGGTGAATAAAACTTGGGATTATAAGTATCACACTGGTTTCAAAAAAACGAAGAATACTGCGTCAGTTAGAACAATCGTACTGGATCCTGTCTCTCTTTCTAGATTGCGACAGTTTTTAAAAGTAAATAAACCTCAGACATTAGACACGGCAATCTTTGCGCCAGAGGGACATGCACCTGTCAGCGCAGAAATCAATATGATTTTGACTCAAAAGTTAGAATCACTTGGTCTTCCACGGATTACCTTCCATGGACTACGGCATACTCATGCATCGATTCTTCTTTATCAAGGCGTCAGTGTCCTATCCGTTTCCAAGCGTTTAGGCCATAGCAACATTACAACGACACAAGCCACTTATCTGCACGTTATCAAGGAGTTAGAAACGCAAGATAACGAGAAAATCCTATCAATTTTAAAGGCAATTTAATTGGCACATTTCTTGGCACAAAAAAGGGCGATCCTCAACTGGGATCGCCTTTTGATCATTTTAATGGTGTCAAAATTTTTGTATCAGCTTGTGCTTTGGCATGATTGACTAGAACACCATCGTCTAAATCCAGATCAATATGCAGGTTTGCAACGTGTTGTAACTTTTCATCATACTTAATCAATTCGTCCAATTCTTTAGTAATCGTGGTAATCTGCTTCTTATATTTATTTTTTTGACGGGTCTGCTGCTCGTTTTCTTCGAATTTCTTTAGCTGTACAAGCTTGCGCTCATAAGCTTCTTGAAGGGGATGCAAGTATTTAGTCCGAATCATCGCGACTGTGTTCCGATCATAACGATGCAAATACATTAGCGCCTTAAAGCCGCCATTTCGTCCTGAGTTGAATTCCCAATATATTGGCCGCTTCTGATAAGTTGATAGATGATCTTTCTTGAAGAAATCATCACGCAGATAAGCCCGGATCTTTTCTTCAGAACTATCTCCTCGTTTGCCTAAAGCATCAGCAATGAATTCTAAGTTCTCATTCAGATTTTCTGAACCAAAAGTAGTCGTCAAAAACTCCTTGAAGCGATTCATGACATCCCGATTATCACCAAAGTAATCGTCGTCAGTTAGCAGAATCACATCGTCCTCGTTTGGGATAAAAGTCTTATATTTACTGGCATCCCAACCTCCCCCAGCATAAGCAAGTCCAGGTGTATCAATTGAGTATCGGCCAAAGACGCAACCAATAAAGTACGATATAAATGCCTTTATATCACGAGGTAAATCGGCGCGTCTAACAGACACGTCTTTATCTTCCTCCTCGGGACTGAGCTCGTCTTGTAGTCCATACAAATCAATAAAAATCCGATTTAGTTCCTCTTCATTGGCCTTCAACTGGTTAAAACGATCATCCGCCTCTTTCTGCCATTGTTTAAAAGCAGCTTCGATAGTCCAATTTCGATGATGCTCAGCGATATTCTTGCATAGAGGATGTGATTTAAAAAACCATGAATATTCAAATGAGTTCCATTCATGTTTGCTTAGGAGTTCGCTACTCATTACCAGATCTTCAATATGACGAATAAGAGTTCCTTCCGCCGTATTGGGATCGATGAGTGGCATCTTTGTGAAAACACTTGGATTTACATCCAGAGTCGGGGCTAAGACAGATAAATATTTTGAACAAACCACTGAGTTCAAATACGCCTCAAGATATTCTAGACTAATCTTTGTTGGAATGATGATAGGGCCTTTAGTGTCAAAAATGTAACCTTGCGGATTATGACGAAAAGACGTTGTCCCAGATGTGAGAGATGACCAAGTGATGGCCTCATGAAAGAATTTTGGTTCATTAGTGATCTTCCAAGAAAGATTCTCCCCCAATTCAGGATAATGTTTCCGAGTATTGTCCTTAATTTCCTGTCCATTGTTTTCCCAATTGACAACATAATCTTGATTTCCATACCAACGGCGAAAGCTACCTCCTTTACTGTATGGAATCCACTTAATTCCAGAGTATGTATCGGAAATTTTTGCGTTTTCAAATTTAGTATCATCCGCACAGACTTCAAACCATCTTCTCAGGAACCTATCGTTATCGCCTGTGCGCATTCCTGTTCCTGCAAAAGAAAAATCAGTTAATTTTGAATGCATGAAAGAATTAACAAATTCCTCTGAGAGCCAGTAGCCAATAGAATTCCCCGGAATCTTCTCAAAGTTCGTTTGTTTAGTACGATTAAATCTATTTCCAGCGATCGGGAGGGAGCTTGGTACTTTGTTAGCCGCATCTTGTGTCTTTATCTGGTGATAAGTCCCCACAAAGTCACCGATTCTTTTGCCTCTGGCTATAGTAACAGCAGTTCCAAAAGCAATTCCCATCACGCCATTCTCCATGTGCATCAGATTTGATATTGTATGTTGATTTAAAAACTTTATACGGAGTGTTTCGAAACTCTTTAAAAACATCCAAGACTGCATAGTGACCATTGCACAGTAGCCTTCTGGCTTAACTTGGTTGTAAAAGCGCTCCATAAATGCAGAGAAAAGGTCTGATTTTCCTTCGCGATAAGCTTTGTCAACATAATTGGATAGATACTGATTCATTCGTGCAGATCCCATGTATGGCGGATTAGTGACGATAACATCCCACGTTGATTCAAGAATGTTTGCTATTTGTTGGACTTTTATCAAAGACTGAATCAAGCCCTGCAAGTATATCGGCACTTCTTTGTTGGAAAGATCATCAAGAATTTGCTTTAAAGCCGTTCTTTGTTGTTGATTAAGACGAGTGAGCGATCCGGTTTCTGTTGCGTGTTGAAAAGAATTGACAACAGATTTTAAGGCTTCAAAAGTGTTAATAGATCCAGTGTTTTTAACCAAGTCCAATTGGCCGGTAGTTGGTAAAACTAAATTAAAAAAATGAAGCTTAGTGGTCACGCCTTGCTCCAAAGCGCGGCGATTATATTTTCTGAAACACATCATAACGGCAAAATATGCTAACTGAAATGCACGTTCATCAATGTCCATACCATAAAGGTTATTCTGAATGATTGATAAGGCGGCTTCTCTCTGAGAGAACCCCTCTGATTTGTAAATATCCATGAGCAGTTCATAGGCATAAACTAAAATATGACCTGATCCCATAGCAGGGTCTAAAAACTGAATGTCTTGAATTTTTGTTTTCTCAAGGTTGAGGTTAAGATTTTTGATTTCAAGCCTTGTTTCATCAGACTGGTCTGCATCAACCATATAGTATTGCCAACCATAAGAATCGGCGATTTGATGTTCAGGTCGATCATCCCCGCGAGCTCGCAAAACTTGAACCCAGTATTTCCCTAAGGAGTTTTGGACCATGTATTTAACGATCCAGTCAGGCGTGAATATTTGCGTTGCTGATGCGATTTCCGGAGCCCGAAATTTGTGGGATTTTGGGGAAGATACTGCCACATCTTTCGGTTCGGTATTGTAATACTGATACAACCACCCAATAATCTCGACCTGTCCACCTTCATCCACATCAAAATCATCTTCCTTAATGTCATCAACCAAGTCTTTAATGACACCCGAAGAATAGCTTGGAGTGAACAATAATTGCATGAAATCGTCAGTTTTCTCAAAAAGCTCAGGGAGATAGTGATTTAGTGCATTTGCTTGCTTAGTAAAGAGAATAACGTAGGCTGCATCCATATCAGTTGGATCTTCAGTATCAAGTGCTTTTTGAATGATTCCATGTTCATCAACACTATACCCGCCAAGATCATCTTCAATTTCAAAAGCCTCTCGCAAGATGTCTGGCACTTTTAGCTTTGTTTCCGACGACAAAACCCGCACGCCACTCGGAAGATATTCGTTAACTTCCATAAAGCGAATTGCAATAATCCGGTTAAACCACGTATAGGCAACTTCCTCGATCAGATCCGTTAATGCATCTGACCACTCTTCTTGTTTTGCCATGCCTTTAAGTCGCGCAACTAGTTCACGACGTCGGCGAATATTTTGACCCGTTATTGACAGTCCTTTGTCACCATAGTATTCAATTTCGTTTGTAGACTGAGCCATTTTCTCGGCAACGCCATGTGTTGTAATACCGAGATTTTCAAGTTTCAATTTAATGCTTTCAATCAAACTGCGACGAGCCTGGATCGCGAATGTTTTGATAGCTTTTTTATCCATGAGTGCTCCTTTCAACGCCAACATGCACGACTCAGTCGATCTGCAATGTCACGATTGTGTTGTCTGACAGTTGTGCTTCTAGCAACCGTTTAAACTCGGCAGTCAGTTCTGCCACATCAGCGGAATCTTCCAATTTGTAGTCACCGCGACGAAGAACCTGATCAAGTTTAATAAACTTCTCATCTTTTGGTTTTGGCTTGGGCTTCGGCTTAGGAGTTGGTGGATTGATCTCATGATCATCGCCTTCGTCGTTATCGTCATCGTTTTTTGTAAAAACAGGCTTTGCTAATGCAACTTCTCGTTCAATTTCCGCCTGAATACCCTCACTTAGTTGATCCAACTGAGCATGTGCCTGCGCAGGCTTTGCAACGACTTCGTTTAAAGTTACTGCGTTCTGAGCAGCATTACGAATGATTTTGATCTTATTTTCAAAATCACGCTTTAACCGGTCTTTCGTTTCTTCATTAGAAATGCCCGACTCCAAAATTCGTTTAATGCCACGATCCTTGAGTTCGTCGATTTGTGCTAAATATTCAGCTGCCTTCTTATCAAAAGCCGCAGTAAATAAAGTATCAAAGTCATTGTTTAATTCGCTGATCTTGACTGCCGTGTCTCCCTGAAGTTTCTGCAATCGAAGAAGTTTACCCATCTCTTCAACGATATTTTGCAATTTGCTATCACTCAGAAAATCACTTGAGTCGCGATAAACCCTCAATGCATTTAATCCCTTATCCCAAATTTTTTGCATTGAAACACTAAAGTAGAAATCACGAATACCATCGTCAAGAAAATCGTCGTTCCAATCCAACAAATCATCTTTATGTTTGCCGATGTAATCATAAAACGCACCAGAATCGGGCATATTCAAAAGTTGTTGCAACATTTGAATGCCTTGCTGTAACACAACGTGACCCGGATACCCCTGCGGTTTTGCCTCAAAATCTATCAAATTTGCTAAATTGTCTTCGACAGTACCCTTAAGTTCAGAAGCCCGCTGTTCATCGTTATCGGACTTAAACGACTTCTTGCCAAACACTGCAGACGCGACCGTTTGCATAGCTTTGATCTTTGATGGGGCAACTTCTTCTTTAATTTGGAAAGCTAGGTTCCTCATCGCCTGCTTTTTAGTAAAGAAACCAGCTAGGTCTCGCGTCGTATATTTATCGTCCATCGGGTTAATAGAACTTCCATTGTAAAACATCTTTAACTTGCCAATAGCGACTAACTTCGCAACAAGCCATTGAATGTCCTCGTCAGTATAACCGTATGGAATATCGTTAAACTTCGACAGGACACTTTCCATCGTGATATGCGCATTGTTTTGAGACTCGCGACGCATGTAATCAAGCACAGCATCTACGGCTGCTTGATTGTCTTTTTCATCAAGAGCCAAGCTTGAGATATTTTCAAAAAGTTCTCGAATATCCTTTTCAGACTTAGCAACTGTGATATATTGCAAACTTCGATAGGTATTGTCGACCAACAGCTTCATTGCCTTCTCTAATCGACTATCAAAGCCTGCTTCACTGCTAACTGATTGGCCATTTTCATAAATTTCTGCGCTATCTAAGGCTGCAATCAACTGTTCATGGGCATGAGCAAACTCCTCATTTTGCTGAGCTTGGCGTGTTGAAACCATCGCTTGATAGCGTGGGTCAGTAGAAACACTGCTGTTGACAACGAATTTTTGAATGCGTAAAGCATTTCGGATTTCACCGACAAAGTTTGATGACCGCGGCAAGGCAATCAGGACATCGTGATTCCAAGAACCAGCCGATACTCGTAGATAATCATTGTCTTCAAGAAAGTCGTCGTTGACTGGTGTGATGATGTGCACTGACAACTTATTACGTTGCGCACCGAAGATATTGTCGGTTTTCCGATTAAAGGCAAAGACATAGCGACCATTAAGCTTCGGGTAGGTCAAGGTTGTGGCAACACCCGGCTTAGCATTAAATAAATAGTCGCCAATCTCTTTAGCAACTTCATTATCCGTTACTTCCTGCTTTGAAATTTCACGGGTAATATCTTGTTCTGCGTCTGTTAAAAAGTCATACCCTTTAACAGTTTTCTCAACGTAGCCTTGCGTTACTAAAACATCTAACGCATCCTGAACCTGCTTTTTAAGCGCAATGCAATCAGCATCGACTGAACTGATCATCAAAGTAATCAAATTGTTCAATGATGCTGTGAAGTTAGAAACGTACTTAACCATAAATAATACTTTGAGTAGTTGCAGCGCAAATGGATTCTTTTCCTTATTCGGATTAACAGCAGGATTGTCATGCGCGCGAACTAGCACGATGTGATGTGTGTGGTCCAAAAACTGGTCCAACCCATCAAAGAATCGGCTAAATGGTGCTAAAGTCTCAGTGCTCTCACTCATCATAGCCTCCGCAGACTCTTGGAAAAGCGAAAGCATGGAGCGTTCTCCTTCAGACAAGTGCTTGCCATCCGATCCGTTTTCGCGAATCGCCGTTAACACCAACTGTAAGAGATTAAATTGATAGGGAACAAATGGATAGTTTTGGGCGAAATCTTTCGGCGATTCATACTTTGGCCGTTTAACATCATCATCGAAATCAAATGAGTTGTTGATAGCAGCGGCGTTCGCCGAATATTGATCTTCAAGCATTTTTTCTGCCACATCTGTTTTTTCCAGTAGACGTTTGCGAATAACTTCATCAACATTAGCTGAACTCATCGACAGACGTGTCTTGAACCGGCCTTGAATCTTGGAAAAGTCTTGTCCTGAGGCAATGTCCGTTACTTTGTCAATTGCTTGTTGGGAGGTGACAACAACCCATGCCTTGCCACGCGTCATTGTCCCTAACTGCTCGACAATTGTTTGTAGATTAAGCATGCGTTGAACGCTATCACCAATGAACTGACCAACCTCATCAGCCAGGAAAACGACACGATGACCAGTCTTATCAATATACTGCTTGACCAATTCAGCAAAATCATCAATGCTGATTTGATATTCTGTGCTCAATGTATCAATAAAGCCTTGCGCATTTGCCTCATCTGAGAAGCCAGAATTAATCATTGCTGCTTTAATAGTGCCTTTGTTAAGGTAATAGGCATCTCGCAAGTCTTCCCAAGATTTATGATTAGCATCAATCGCTGTAATTTGTTCCTTAAAAGCATCTAACTTACCAGCTTCTGTCAGCTGGCGTTCAAGGTCGGCAATCCAAAAGTCAGCATCAGTAAATCCTTGCATTTCATTGAAAACACGCATAAACACTTTCAAGATGCTTTGTTTATCTGAGCCAACGGTGTCTTTGGCTTTTGCGTCAATGTTAAATAAAATGACATCATTCTTTGCCGAAGCTGCTGCGTGCATCTCGTTAAGAATCATTTGGTCATCAATCTTGTCATCGAAGTAATCGACGGCATTTTTACCATCAACGACCTTGTTAGCAAGAATATATGAAATAATCTTCAAGAAGTGAGATTTCCCAGAACCAAAGAAGCCAGAAATCCAGACCCCCATATCATCTGTTGGCGTCTGAAGACTATTATCAAACGCGTTGAAAAAGGCCTCAAAATGATCTCTTAGTTCACTGGTTACGACATATTCGTCCAACTCCTGCTTTACATTTGCTTCATCATCTTGATCAACCTTGATAACACCTTGGATGTTACGATCAATCGGTCGTTTAAAAAGCTCTTTAATTTCCATTCCCCAAACTCCTCCTATTCAACTCGAAATGCACGGTAGTAGTTCTTGTCATCTAGTTTGCCAAACGCGCGAAGAGACAAACTGTTATAACTGCCTGGATAAAACATCACAACAGGCGTTTGGTTAATCACTTGGTTCATCGTGTTCAAGACGCGGTGTGCACGAATCAGTGGAAACACCTGACCAACACCGGTGAGAAAAATAATATTGCGCTCATCTCGATGTTCCAGATGATCCAATATGTACTGAACGATCAAGTTGCGTTCTTTACCCATTTTTAAGACGTTATTGATTTGCCTAATCACCATATCAATACCGTCTTTTTCTTCAATTTGAATGAACTCTTGCAGATAACCCATTTCATCAATCAGTCGAATAACGACATCGAACAGATTAAACATCTGGACATTTGCGCCAATTGAAGCAGTGGTCGAGTTGTGCGCAATATCTTCGACCTCATTACGAACGAATAACTCATCTTTTGGATCGTAATCGAAAATATAGAACCCGACTTCATTCGAGAGCCCTCGATTTTCCTGAAAAGCAGGATTTCGTATTTTTTTCCGAAACCGGTCAAAGCGTTCACTTACTAATGTCATAATGCTCTCCCCGTTAGTGCCAAAATATAATCAGACTTCCCATTCTGTTTAAGCCATGCAACCAATGAGGCTTCCAGTAAAGCTCGTTTTAATTGCATTGCACCTCCGGCATCCTCAGCCAAGCCACTTTGCGTTAGGATTTCGTGAAATCTGGTCTGAATTTTTTTCAAAGTTTGCTGCGTCCAATGAGCCGTTTCTGGATGTTGCAGTGGTAAATCTTGCAAGTAAGCACTAATCTCATACGGTTCAAGTTTCAAATCACCAGTCAAAAATTCTTTTTTCACGACTTCCAAAAAAAAGTCTTCTACCAGAGGATGCGCATTCATGATCGCAATTAGATTCATTAACTTCTGATTATTGAGGGGTAACTGCTCAAAAAGCTCAGAAAAGCTTGCTGGTAGAGCTGAAATTCGAAACATCAATTCTCTTTTTAACTCAGTAGCTCGATTTGTTGAAGACATCTTGAAGATGTTGTCGTCAATGATGGTTTCTGCAATGTCATCCCAATCCTTGCCATTGTTCAGCATTGAGATCACTGCAGAAAATTCAGGAAACCAGAAGGTACGTGAAATAAAGGTTGCCGAAAATTTCTTCAAGTTGATCTCCTTTCTAAGTTTATTTGTTCAAAAGTCAACAGGATCTTCTCATTACAAAATACTCCTTTTCATTGTATCAGGATACTAACATGATTGGGGCAACTTTCTGGACTTATTAGCCCTTCGAAACACTTGAATTCATTACGACTCAAGTGATTCTTAAGCTGCACGCGATTCAAACCAAATCGTTTCACAGATACGGTTAAATAACCTACCTACCCAGCTGCGGGCAACTGCATTATATTCGCTATCATTGTGTATATATGCCCACCACCCAAATGTGCTAAAGTAAGACTCTAGACACCACCACATAGAAACATCTTTGGAGTGAGCAAACATTGGCTAAAGAAACACATCACGTTGTCATCCCCGACGCCATCATGGAAGATCTTGACATTAAAGATGGCGAGCAAGTTGAAGTTACTTTAAAAGATAAGGAAGCCGTGATTC
>ENA-OWZV01000297-OWZV01000297.1-human-gut-metagenome-genome-assembly--contig:-NODE-297-length-12769-cov-18.885166_pt1 | contig 12769 bp, 10 predicted proteins | sample MGYA00249264_ERZ652123 | MGnify/ENA primary metagenome ERZ652123 (study PRJEB26925, sample SAMN05827256) | human gut metagenome | biome: ENVO:2100002; feature: ENVO:00000062; material: ENVO:00002003... | reverse complement strand
ACCTGCATGACAAAGGCTTTGCGGATCATGTTTGCTCCTTACAGCGCCAGCGCACTGGCGAGTGGTGTAACGCCGAAACGCTGGCCGAGCGCTATCAACTCTTCACGGCTGATGGTCTGTTTCATGCCGCCCATCGAATAAACCTTCACTAATATTTGTGCTGATTTTTCTGCGGTGTCGATTAAACCGAAGGTTTCATCCAGTGTCGGTCCGGAACCGAACACACCGTGGAAGGGCCACAACACCAGCGAATGTTTTTGCATCTCTTGTGCAGTTGCCTGGCCGATTTCGTCCGTGCCGGGTACCATCCACGGCAGAATGCCAACGCCATCCGGGAATACCACCAGACACTCGGTGCTGCCTTCCCACAGTTGGCGAGTGAAGACCGCGGTGTCGTTTTCCAGCACGTAGGTGAGAGCGATCAGGTTGGTGGCGTGGCAGTGCATGATCACCCGATCTTTACCATTGGTGGCTTTAATGCGCTCGCAGTGGGAGAGAAAGTGAGCCGGAAGTTCGGAAGTGGGGACGGCTTCGTTGGTTAACCCCCAAAGAATGTGGTAGCCCGCGCCGTCGCTGTCGACTTTTACGATGCCTAAGTTAGCCGCAGGATCAAGCTGGACGTTACGGAAGAATTTGCCGGAGCCGGTGACAATAAACGGTGTATTTGCCAGTAAAGGCATGGGCTGGCTGAGCGGGATATAGCGCGGTTGTTGGTGAAAATTGTCGTGATATGGTGCGATATCGGCGTCATCCAGGCGCAGCGTCAGGTTGCCGCCGTTGCGCTCATCCCAGCCTTTCAGCCAGGCGTCGGTGGTGGCTTTGATCATTCCCTGGACAAACCAGGACTGGGTTATGTTTTGCATGTTCTGTGTTCCTGTTAATTCGGTGTTGTCGGATGCACGACCCGTAGGCCGGATAAGGCACTCGTGCCGCATCCGGCAATCAATGCCTGATGCGACGCTGTCGCGTCTTATCAGGCCTACAACTATTGCCGACCTGTAGGCCGGATAAGGCACTTGTGCCGCATCCGGCAGTGTTTACCCGCGGCGACTCAAAATTTCTTTCTCATAAGTCCGCACGTTCTCCAGCCATTCGCTACCCGCTGGCGTATCGTGACGCTGACAATACATTTCCCATACCGCCTGCCACGGCAACGATTTCTGCTCTTCCAGTAGCGCCAGACGCGCAGTGTAATCGCCCGCCGCTTCCAGCTTGCGCAGCTCAGCGGTAGGTTCCAGTAACGCACGTAGCAGGGCTTTTTTCATATTGCGTGTACCAATGACCCACGCGGCAATGCGGTTGATAGAGGCATCGAAGAAGTCGAGGCCGATATGCACCCGGTCAAACAGATCGTGACGAACAATCTCACTGGCAATCGCCTGGGTTTCATCATCCAGCAGCACTACGTGATCGCTGTCCCAGCGAACCGGACGGCTGACGTGCAGCAGCAACTGCGGCACATACAGCATGGCGGCGGAAATCTTGTCGGAAATCACTTCAGTCGGGTGGAAATGCCCGGCGTCCAGGCACAGCGCCGTCTGGCGGCTGGTGGCATACCCCAGGTAAAACTCATTGGAGCCAACCGTGTAGCTCTCCGCGCCAATGCCAAACAATTTGCTCTCAACGGCGTCGATATGGTGCGCAGGGTTTAGCTTCTCGCTGATCACTTCATCCAGTGCTGCCAGCAAACGCTGGCGTGGGGCGAGACGGTCAACGGTAATATCTTTCATGCCATCCGGGATCCAGATGTTCATCACCGACGGTGTGCCGAGTTGCTCACCAAAATAGGCTGAAACACGGCGGCTGGCTTTACAGTGGTCAATCCAGAACTGGCGAATGCGGTCGTCGGCATGGGAAAGCGTAAAGCCATCGGCGCTTAGCGGATGCGAAAAACAGGAGGGGTTAAAATCCAGACCGAGCTGATTGGCTTTCGCCCATTCAACCCAGTTTTTGAAGTGCTCTGGTTTGATCTGGTCGCGCGAGACTGGCGTGTCTGATTCCAGATAGATGGCATGTAAATTAAGCCGTTTCGGCCCTGGAATCAGCCGCATAGCCTGTTCCAGATCGGCACGTAGCTCACTGGCATTACGCGCTTTGCCCGGATAATTACCAGTAGCCTGAATACCACCGGTCAGCGAACCTTCCGGGTTTTCAAAACCGGAAACATCATCGCCCTGCCAGCAGTGCATTGAAACGGGTAAACGATCAAGTTGGCGCAGTGCCTCCTCGACATCAATCCCTACTGCCGCGAAACGCTGTTTCGCCAGCTCCCAGGCCTGTTCCAGTTGAGTGGTCATGCGCAAAGCTCCTTTGTCTGTCGTGTAGAGTGAATCTGCGCCACATAGTGGGCAATTTCACTGTCAGGATTAGGGGTAAAGGTGGTCAGATTCGCGGTGGTGCTGACGACCTGACGGAAATCATCCACATTGTTGAGTTCATCCAGCGTCATTAACTGGATGCCGATATTGCCGAGCGTCGAGGCTTCAACAGGCCCGGCGATCACCCGAATACCGCAGGCATCAGCACATAACTGGTTGAGCAGCGCGTTCTGGCAGCCGCCGCCGACAATATGCAGTTGCGAGAAATCTTCACCGCGCAGCTGCGCCAGTTCATGCAACACATCGGCATACAGCAGCGCCAGACTGTCGAAAATACAGCGCGCCAGTTCAGCATCACTTTCCGGGATCGGTTGCGCCGTTTCCCGACACGCAGCCTGAATTTCGCTGCACATCTCGTCAGGATTAATAAAGCGATCGTCATTGGGATTGATGATGAAGCGGCAGGCCGGAAGTGCCTGTGTTGCGGCGATAAGCGCCGGAAGATCGTTGATTTGCCGCTCCTGAAGCACTCGCTGAAGCAGCCATAAGCCCATAATATTTTTCAGCACCCGATAGCGACCTTCCGCCCCGCCTTCGTTGGTGATATTGGCTGCCAGCGCCGTGTCATTGGTAAATGGCGTCTGGCTTTCGAAGCCCATCAATGACCAGGTGCCAGAAGAGAGATACGCGGCGCGTGAACCGTTTAACGGCGAGGCGATAACCGCGCTGGCGGTATCATGGCTGGCAACGGCGACCACCGGAATCTCATTACCCTGCGGGCAAATCCAGTGACCTATGACATTACCCGGATGCGTCGGGCGACCAAACCAGGCTTTGTTGGCACCGCTCCACGCCAGTAGCGACTCGTCCCAGTCGTCGCTATTGATATTGACCAGTTGCGTGGTCGTGGCGTTGGTATATTCCCAGTTCATCTTGCCGGTCAGGCGATAACTAAAGTAATCCGGTATCAGCAAAGCGTGAGCAATGTGTGGAATAAGTTCTGGTTGCTGCTCTGTCAGTGCACGTAGCTGATAGATCGTATTGAAGGGCAGAAACTGGATGCCGCTACGTTGATAAATATCGCGTTTGCCGAGTTGTTGTTGTGCCTGCGCCATTAGGCCATTGGTGCGGCTATCGCGATAAGCAACGGGCAGGCCCACACGCTGACCCTGTTGGTCGAGCAGCACAAAATCCACGCCCCAGGTATCAATCCCAATGCTATCGATACGAATCCCTTCCTCGCACACCTTGTTTAATCCAAGGCGAATGGCACTTTCCAGGCGATCCACATTCCAGGTGACATAACCGTTCTGGCTATGCAGGCCATTGTTAAAACGATGGATTTCGCGCAGCGTCAGGCTGCGGCATTCACGCTCGTAACGCGCCAGCATCACGCGCCCACTGGATGCGCCGAGATCGACGGCGACACAATTGCGAAAGGTCATAATGTGATCCTGCTGAATTTCATTACGACCAGTCTAAAAAGCGCCTGAATTCGTGACCTTCTCGTTACTGACAGGAAAATGGGCCATTGGCAACCAGGGAAAGATGAACGTGATGATGTTCACAATTTGCTTCATTGTGGTGATGTGATGCTCACCGCATTTCCTGAAAATTCACGCTGTATCTTGAAAAATCGACGTTTTTTACGTGGTTTTCCGTCGAAAATTTAAGGTAAGAACCTGACCTCGTGATTACTATTTCGCCGTGTTGACGACATCAGGAGGCCAGTATGACCGTATTACATAGTGTGGATTTTTTTCCGTCTGGTAACGCGTCCGTGGCGATAGAACCCCGGCTCCCGCAGGCGGATTTTCCTGAACATCATCATGATTTTCATGAAATTGTGATTGTCGAACATGGCACGGGTATTCATGTATTTAATGGGCAGCCCTATACCATCACCGGTGGGACGGTCTGTTTCGTACGCGATCATGATCGGCATCTGTATGAACATACCGATAATCTGTGTCTGACCAATGTACTGTATCGCTCGCCGGATCGATTTCAGTTTCTCGCCGGGCTGAATCAGTTGCTGCCACAAGAGCAGGATGGGCAGTATCCGTCTCACTGGCGCGTTAACCACAGCGTATTGCAGCAGGTGCGACAGCTGGTTGCACAGATGGAACAGCAGGAAGGGGAAAATGATTTACCCTCGACCGCCAGTCGCGAGATCTTATTTATGCAATTATTGCTCTTGCTGCGTAAAAGCAGTTTGCAGGAGAACCTGGAAAACAGCGCATCACGTCTCAACTTGCTTCTGGCCTGGCTGGAGGACCATTTTGCCGATGAGGTGAATTGGGACGCTGTGGCGGATCAATTTTCTCTTTCATTGCGTACGCTGCATCGCCAGCTTAAGCAGCAAACGGGGCTGACGCCTCAGCGTTACCTGAACCGCCTGCGACTGATGAAAGCCCGACATCTGCTACGCCACAGCGAGGCCAGCGTTACTGACATCGCCTATCGCTGCGGATTCAGCGACAGTAACCACTTTTCGACGCTTTTTCGCCGAGAGTTTAACTGGTCACCGCGTGATATTCGTCAGGGACGGGATGGTTTTCTGCAATAACGCGAATCTCCTCAACGTATTTGTACGCCATATTGCGAATAATCAACTTCGTTCTCTGGCCGAGGTAGCCACGGTGGCGCATCAGTTAAAACTTCTCAAAGATGATTTTTTTGCCAGCGACCAGCAGGCAGTCGCTGTGGCTGACCGTTATCCGCAAGATGTCTTTGCCGAACATACACATGATTTTTGTGAGCTGGTGATTGTCTGGCGCGGTAATGGTCTGCATGTACTCAACGATCGCCCTTATCGCATTACCCGTGGCGATCTCTTTTATATTCATGCTGACGATAAACACTCCTACGCTTCCGTTAACGATCTGGTTTTGCAGAATATTATTTATTGCCCGGAGCGGCTGAAGCTGAATCTTGACTGGCAGGGAGCGATTCCGGGATTTAGCGCCAGCGCAGGGCAACCACACTGGCGCTTAGGTAGCGTGGGGATGGCGCAGGCGCGGCAGGTTATCGGTCAGCTTGAGCATGAAAGTAGTCAGCATGTGTCGTTTGCTAACGAAATGGCTGAGTTGCTGTTCGGGCAGTTGGTGATGTTGCTGAATCGCCATCGTTACACCAGTGATTCGTTGCCGCCAACATCCAGCGAAACGTTGCTGGATAAGCTGATTACCCGGCTGGCGGCTAGCCTGAAAAGTCCCTTTGCGCTGGATAAATTTTGTGATGAGGCATCGTGCAGTGAGCGCGTTTTGCGTCAGCAATTTCGTCAGCAGACTGGAATGACCATCAATCAATATCTGCGACAGGTCAGAGTGTGTCATGCGCAATATCTCCTCCAGCATAGCCGCCTGTTAATCAGTGATATTTCGACCGAATGTGGCTTTGAAGATAGTAACTATTTTTCGGTTGTGTTTACCCGGGAAACCGGGATGACGCCCAGCCAGTGGCGTCATCTCAATTCGCAGAAAGATTAATTCGCCATGCCGATGCCGACGATGTTAGCGGCGACAATAATCACCACACAACCGAGGCTCAACACCGTTACCGGACGGCGTCCTGCATTGTTCCACTCTTTCAGCACCAGCCCAACGATACCGCCGCACAATACATAGAAGCTCATATGCAGCATCCAACTGATGTAGTCATACTGCGCCGGAATGCGGGCGTGGCCCCAGGCATAGAAAAAGAATTGCAGATACCACATCAACCCACCCAGAGCTGAGAGTAGCACATTGTGAATGATCAGCGGTTTTGCCAGCGAGAAGTCGGCTTTTAGCGACAAATCTTTCACTTTTGCCAGACGAATGAAGCAGAAACCGAGGTTGATGATTGCGCCGCCGCCCATGATGACAACGTAGCTTGGCAGAGCGACATACAGGGGATCGACGCCCAGCGCGGCAGCGGCTTCATGCATCGGTTTTGCGGCGTTCATCGCAAAGGACATCCCGGCAGAGAAAATGCCGCACATCACCGCCAGCACCAGCCCTTTTTTCAGATTGAACTCTTCGGCTTTAATGCCCATCTTGCGCTCTTTCAACTGCCCGGCGCGAGTTACAATCCCTACGCCAATCAGCGCCACCAGAACGCCGAGCAACGTCATGCGTCCGCCTTCGGTATTAATCAGCACATCGAAATTGCCGTTGATAATTGGCGTCATCAGCGTACCGACAATCAACGTAATGCCAATGGCGATGCCAATTCCCATCGACATGCCGAGATAACGCATGGTCAGGCCGTAGTTGATATTACCGATCCCCCACATAGCGCCGAACAGAAAAACAGGCAGCAGCGTAGAGAGACTAAACGAGCTGTAATACGCCCAGAAATCCGGTAGTAACAGGGCGCTGATGGCCCACGGCAGAATAATCCACGAAACAATCCCACCGACTGACCACATGGTTTCCCATGACCATTTTTTTACTTTTTTGAACGGAGCGTAAAAACAGGCTGCACTGGCCGCGCCGATCAAATGCCAAAATATCCCCATCGTAATCGCGTTACTCATCTTCTTATCCTCATCATTTTTTCGTCGCGTCACATCTCCGACGAGATGAGTGTAAAAATTGAGCTGTCGATTAACCTTTCGCCTGTTGCCGCCGCTGCCGATTTACTGGCAATCACGGCATTAAGTGGGTGATTTGCTTCACATCTTGGGCATTTTCCTGCAAAACCATACCCTTATGAAAAGTACGGCATTGATAATCATTTTCAATATCATTTAATTAACTATAATGAACCAACTGCTTACGCGGCATTAACAATCGGCCGCCCGACAACACTGGAGATGAATATGAGTTATACCCTGCCATCCCTGCCGTATGCTTACGATGCCCTGGAACCGCACTTCGATAAGCAGACCATGGAAATCCACCACACCAAACACCATCAGACCTACGTAAACAACGCCAACGCGGCGCTGGAAAGCCTGCCAGAATTTGCCAACCTGCCGGTTGAAGAGCTGATCACCAAACTGGACCAGCTGCCAGCAGACAAGAAAACTGTACTGCGCAATAACGCTGGTGGTCACGCTAACCACAGTCTGTTCTGGAAAGGTCTGAAAAAAGGCACCACCCTGCAGGGCGACCTGAAAGCGGCTATCGAACGTGATTTCGGTTCCGTTGATAATTTCAAAGCAGAATTTGAAAAAGCGGCAGCTTCCCGCTTTGGTTCCGGCTGGGCATGGCTGGTGCAAAAAGGCGATAAACTGGCGGTGGTTTCTACTGCTAACCAGGACTCTCCGCTGATGGGCGAAGCCATTTCTGGCGCTTCCGGCTTCCCGATTCTGGGCCTGGATGTGTGGGAACATGCTTACTATCTGAAATTCCAGAACCGCCGTCCGGACTACATTAAAGAGTTCTGGAACGTGGTGAACTGGGACGAAGCAGCGGCACGTTTCGCGGCGAAAAAATAATCATTTGCCGCCTGCTGCAATGAGGCGTTTACGCCGCATTGCAGCTTAAAAAATGAACCATCGCCAACGGCGGTGGTTTTTTTGTGATCAATTTCAAAATAAAAACAATGATCCGATAAAAATAAAACAGCGTTTCAATTGATGTGGTTTTGATCACTTTTATTGATTAAATGAATGTCTATCTTCGTTTCCATCAACACTGATGCTCCATTGAGGAATTACGCATCAGCCCTTAAAAATATGCCGACAGGTGATGGAAATGCAGATAAAACGCTCGATTGAGAAAATCCCGGGGGGGATGATGCTCGTCCCGCTATTCCTTGGCGCACTGTGCCACACCTTCTCGCCGGGGGCGGGGAAATATTTTGGATCATTCACCAACGGGATGATTACCGGTACGGTGCCCATTCTGGCGGTGTGGTTTTTTTGCATGGGGGCGTCAATAAAATTAAGCGCGACGGGAACGGTACTGCGTAAATCCGGTACGCTGGTGGTAACTAAAATTGCCGTCGCGTGGGTGGTTGCGGCAATTGCCTCGCGCATTATTCCGGAACATGGTGTTGAAGTTGGATTTTTTGCCGGACTTTCAACGTTGGCGCTGGTGGCGGCGATGGATATGACCAACGGCGGACTTTACGCTTCCATCATGCAGCAGTACGGCACAAAAGAAGAAGCTGGGGCATTTGTGTTGATGTCGTTGGAGTCCGGGCCGCTCATGACGATGATTATTCTGGGCACTGCCGGGATTGCCTCGTTTGAACCGCATGTTTTCGTCGGCGCAGTATTGCCGTTCCTGGTGGGCTTTGCCCTGGGGAACCTTGACCCTGAGTTACGAGAATTTTTCAGCAAAGCGGTGCAGACGCTTATTCCATTCTTTGCCTTCGCACTGGGCAATACCATTGATTTGACTGTAATTGCCCAGACAGGTTTGCTGGGGATCCTGTTGGGTGTGGCAGTAATTATCGTGACCGGTATTCCGTTGATTATCGCCGATAAATTGATTGGCGGTGGCGATGGCACTGCCGGAATTGCCGCTTCCAGTTCCGCAGGGGCCGCGGTAGCGACACCTGTGCTGATTGCTGAAATGGTGCCTGCGTTTAAACCTATGGCTCCGGCAGCAACTTCGCTGGTCGCGACGGCGGTCATTGTGACTTCGATTCTGGTGCCAATTCTTACCTCTATCTGGTCACGTAAAGTCAAAGCCAGAGCGGCGAAAATCGAAATTTTAGGTACGGTGAAATAAACCAGCTTCCTTAATCCCCACAGCCGGATGAACTAACGTTCGTCCGGTTTTCAATTGCGTTTCTGCCTGGATACTTACCGCGAAAACAGCACGCCTGACATAAAATAAATATGGTCTAATAGGGAAATTTCTCGTGGAGAGGGAACAGATGCGATATCCGGTTGATGTATACACAGGCAAGATTCAGGCTTATCCCGAAGGCAAACCCAGCGCAATTGCCAAAATCCAGGTTGATGGTGAGTTGATGCTGACGGACCTGGGGCTGGAAGGTGACGAACAGGCGGAGAAAAAGATCCACGGCGGGCCAGACAGAGCGCTGTGTCATTATCCTCGTGAGCATTATCTCTACTGGGCGCGGGAATTTCCGGAACAGGCGGAGCTGTTTGTTGCGCCTGCGTTTGGCGAAAATCTCTCAACCGACGGTCTGACGGAAAGTAATGTTTATATTGGTGATATTTTCCGCTGGGGAGAGGCATTAATTCAGGTCAGCCAGCCACGCTCACCTTGCTATAAACTCAATTACCATTTTGATATCAGCGATATAGCGCAGTTGATGCAAAACACGGGTAAAGTGGGGTGGTTGTATAGCGTAATTGCACCAGGGTTGGTATCTGCTGATGCGCCACTGGAGTTGGTTTCCCGTGTCAGCGATATGACCGTGCAGGAGGCTGCCGCCATCGCATGGCATATGCCGTTTGATGACGATCAGTATCACCGTTTACTCTCCGCCGCAGGGTTATCGAAAAGCTGGACGCGAACGATGCAAAAGCGCCGACTTAGCGGCAAGATCGAAGATTTTTCCCGCCGTTTGTGGGGAAAATAACCCCGGAGTGTAGGCCTGATAAGACGCTATCAGCGTCGCATCAGGCATCCTGCTCAAATGCCGGATGCGGCGTAAACGCCTTATCCTGCCTACAAAACCCATAAATTCAACAGGTTTTGTAGGCCTGATAAGCGTAGTGCATCAGGCATTTTTTTTACCTGAATGTTGACGTTATGACCGCTTATACAGCGGCAACCAAATCACCAGCCGTAAACCGCCCAGCGGGCTGTCTTCTGCCTTCACCCAGCCACGATGCTGCTGAATGGCGGTTTCTACAATCGCCAGCCCCAAACCTGTACCGCCAGATTCACGATCGCGTGCTTCATCGGTCCGATAGAACGGACGGAAAATCTGTTCGCGATCTTCCGGGCTAACGCCAGGACCATCGTCGTCCACCGTAATGGTGATACCGTCTTTATCTACCGCAAAGCCCACTTCAATCTTCGTATGGGAATAACGCAGAGCATTACGAACAATGTTTTCCAGCGCACTTTCCAGGGCGTTCGGGTTGCCGTACAGCGGCCACGGCCCAGGTGGGAAGTTAACCGTCAACGACTTGCCCATTTGCTCGGCTTCGAACGCCGCGTTATCCAGCACTTCACTCCACAACTGGTTGGCTTTGATGGTCTCGCTAACCAGCGCATTTTTCTGCTGATTACGTGACATCACCAACAGATCGTTGATCATGCTGTCCAGACGTTGCGCTTCGGTTTCAATACGCTCCAGTTCCTTGCTTTCACCGCTACGACGGCGCAGTAACGCCGTACCCAGTTGCAGACGCGTCAGCGGGGTGCGCAGTTCGTGAGAGATATCAGAAAGTAGACGCTGCTGAGAGGTCATCATGCGCTCCAGCGCGGTGACCATCTGGTTAAAACTGGCACCGGCGGCAAGGAATTCCTGTGGCCCCGCTTCCAGTTCCGGGTGCTGGCGTAAGTTTCCCTGGGCAACTTCATCGGCAGCGTTTTTCAGCTTACGCGCCGGTTTTGCCAGACTCCAGGCCAACCACAACAGCAGCGGCGTACTGACCAGCATGGTGACAATCAGCAGTAATAGCGGGCGGTCAAACAGTAAGTTGATGAAATCGGATTGAGAACTGCTGGCCGGACGAATCAGATAAAGTTGGTAATTATCTTCGCCATCACGCACGGAGAACGGACCGACCAGTTCCACGCGGCCATACTTTTTCTTCTGCGGATGATCGGCGTTATCGGCCTGACCAATAAAGTTACGAATGATCTGCATTTCGCTGCGTTCAGCGCCGATCACGCGGCCTTCGGTGGTCACCAATAACAAACGCTGTCCTGGCGGTGCCCACTTATCAATCGCCCGGAACAGACGCCGCCACCACATTAAATCGTTGGGCGGATCGTTCGCCAGCTCCGCTTCGACATGCTGCTCAATCATCAGACCCTGACGCTGTTCGCTATCCAGAAGCTCGGTCATCTGGCGTGAATCGAGCTTGGGTAACATCAAAACCAACATCAACACCAGCGCCAGCGTCAGCCAGAAGATGGCGAAGATGCGCGCGGTTAAGCTGCCTATCATGAAGCAGAAACCATCAGATAGCCGCGACCACGCAGGGTTTTAAACCACGGATGACCATCTTTACGATCCGGCAGTTTACGACGCAGGTTGGAAATGTGCATATCGATAGCGCGGTCGAAAGGCGTCAGGCGCTTGCCCAGCACTTCCTGGCTTAAATGCTCACGGGAAACCACCTGACCCAGATGCTGTGCCAGCAAATAGAGCAGGGTAAACTCAGTACCGGTTAACTCCAGCGTTTGCCCGTCGAAGCTGGCTTCCTGGCGACCAGGATTGAGACTTAAGGCATCAACTTCCAGTGTCGGTGAACCGTTGTCGTTGTTTTGCTGTTGTTCGCTCCAGTGCGAACGGCGCAGGATCGCGCGAATACGTGCCACCAGCTCACGATCATTAAACGGTTTTGGGAGATAGTCATCTGCGCCCAGCTCAAGCCCGAGAACGCGATCAAGTTCACTGCCGCGCGCCGTCAACATAATGACAGGCGTCTGGTGTGTCTGGCGAAGTGCTTTTAATGTGTCGATACCATTTTTCTTCGGCATCATTACATCAAGCAAAAGTAAATCAATGCTGTCGTCCAGAAGATCAAGCGCCTGTTCCCCATCGTGGGCAACAATCACGTTGAAGCCTTCCATCTCGAGCAGCTCCTTTAATAGGGAAGTCAGCTCTCGGTCATCATCAACTAACAGGATTTTATTCATTGTTTAAATACCTCCGAGGCAGAAATTACGTCATCAGACGTCGCTAATCCATGACTTTACGTTGTTTTACACCCCCTGACGCATGTTTGCAGCCTGAATCGTAAACTCTCTATCGTTGAATCGCGACAGAAAGATTTTGGGAGCAAATGATGCGCATAGTTACCGCTGCCGTCATGGCCTCAACGCTGGCAGTCAGTTCATTAAGCCACGCTGCTGAAGTCGGTTCAGGCGATAACTGGCATTCGGGTGAAGAACTTACGCAGCGCAGTACGCAGAGCCATATGTTCGACGGCATAAGTTTAACCGAACATCAGCGTCAGCAGATGCGAGATCTTATGCAACAGGCCCGGCACGAACAGCCTCCTGTTAATGTTAGCGAACTGGAGACAATGCATCGCCTTGTCACCGCAGAAAATTTTGATGAAAACGCTGTGCGCGCACAGGCAGAAAAAATGGCGAATGAGCAAATTGCTCGTCAGGTTGAGATGGCAAAAGTCCGCAACCAAATGTATCGCCTGTTAACGCCGGAGCAGCAAGCTGTTTTAAACGAGAAACATCAACAACGAATGGAGCAGTTGCGCGACGTGACGCAATGGCAAAAAAGTTCATCGTTGAAGCTATTGAGTAGTAGCAACTCACGTTCCCAGTAGTAAACCCTGTTTTCCTTGCCATAGACACCATCCCTGTCTTCCCCCACATGATGTGGGGGTTTTTTTT
>ENA-OWZV01000295-OWZV01000295.1-human-gut-metagenome-genome-assembly--contig:-NODE-295-length-12815-cov-274.206270_pt1 | contig 12815 bp, 10 predicted proteins | sample MGYA00249264_ERZ652123 | MGnify/ENA primary metagenome ERZ652123 (study PRJEB26925, sample SAMN05827256) | human gut metagenome | biome: ENVO:2100002; feature: ENVO:00000062; material: ENVO:00002003... | reverse complement strand
AGGCGGCAAGCTGAATCTGGTCCTTCCAAAGCTTGTCGGCATCTTCCCTGGGCAATGTGACTCCAGCGGGAAGCTCGCGCAGCGCGGCGAGCACCAGACCGCGCACCTGACGATCAGTGCCTTGGAATCGCTGCCGCGGGCGGGTGCGGCGCTCCCCCAGTCCGGGGCGGCCGGCTTTGAGAAATGCACAATCATCCGCAATCGGGCAAATCTCGCATAACGGCGTCTTGGCTGTGCAAACCACCGCGCCCAATTCCATCACCGATTGATTCCACGTGACCGATGGAGGTTCGCTGCGCTGCAGGAAAGTGTGTTCGCCGGATCGATATGCATGGTCCGTGCAATCGGCACCGTCCCCACAAACCCTGTCTTGGGGCAACATGCGGTTGGCGAGCGCGCGTTCGGCCGGGCTCGCCGCTCCCCCGCGAGATTCGGTGCCGAGGAATACGCGGCTCAGCACGCGGCGAATATTCGTATCGATCACCGCAATGCGCTCACCGAATGCAAAGCTCAGCACGGCGGAGGCGGTGTAGTCGCCAATACCGGGCAGAGCGACGAGCTCGTCGTAGGTGCGAGGCAGCTCATCGCCATATTCTTCCGCCACCACGCGGGCGCATTCCTGCAATCGCAGCGCACGGCGAGGATAGCCAAGCCGGCCCCATGCGGTGATCACATCGGCTTTAGGCGCTGCGGCAAGAGCATGGGCATCAGGCCAGCGTGCCATCCAATCGTTCCAATACGGCACCACACGACTCATCTGCGTCTGCTGGCTCATCACCTCACTGACCAGCACGCCCCACGGCGTGGCCCGTCCGAAGCGCCATGGCAAGTCACGCGCATTGGCCTCCCACCATGCGCCGAGCCGTAAAGAAATTGCTGTGTCGTTCATCGTTCTTATTCTTAGCAGCTATGACGAACGAGGCAGAACAGAATTCGCAGAACGCGCAGAATCCCGAAACAAAAGTCGAGAAGATGTTCGAGTACGGGTACCGTAAATCGAATTACGGACCGGACGAACTCGTAACCGACGCGCATGGCAACCCCATCTCCGTGGTGGACGCGATGCTCTCGGCTGAAAAGGCCGCCACCACCGAAACCGTAACACCGCACCTGTGCTATTACTCACCGCGTATTCCCGGCAACACCGGCTCGGCCATCCGCCTGTGCGCGGTGACCGGCACCATCCTGCATTTGGTGGAGCCGTTGGGCTTCAACCTGCGCGACACCAAGCTGCGCCGAGCAGGCCTCGACTACCACGACATGGCCCACGTGGTGCTGCACCCGAATTTCGACAACCTGGTGGAGTCCATGCCCAATTCGCGCATCATCGCGTTCACCGCACATGCCACCAAACTCTACACCGAAGTGGAATACAAGCCGACTGACATCCTGCTGTTCGGCCCCGAACCCGGCGACATCCCCGACCCGATGGACATCATGGAAGGCCCGCATGTGGCCGAACAGGTGCGACTGCCCATGCGCCCGTCCTTGCGTTCCCTGAACCTCACCAATTGCGCGTCCATCGCCATCTACGAAGCCTGGCGCCAACTGAATTTCAAGGGCGGAGCGTGAGGAGAAGGCCCGGTGGGCCTTCGAGTAGCGACGCCGAACGAACACCGACAGGCGTGAGAGAGGAAACCCTGAGCCTCGCGCAGCGAGACCACAATTGCAGGACGGAGCGTGAGGAGGAAGCGCAGTGCGCTTCCGAGTAGCTCCGCCAAGTGAAGGCCGATAGGCCTGAACGAGGAAAAGTGACAGTCCGGCCGCAAGCCGGTCAATAATTGCAATCGGAGCGTGATGCATAAGCGCCCAGTGGGCTTATGCATAGCCCCACCGAACGAGACCCGATAGGGTCGAACACGGCAATTTCTCCCATCCGCTGGTTTCTCACCGGCAGAGCCAACGGAACCTTGGTGCAGCAATCAGCAACGCTTGTACACCTTGCTCCTGTGCGCGACATCAATCACAAGAATCAGCAGAACCTCATCCTCTATATCGCACACGATACGATAGTCCCCGACACGGTAACGCCACAGCCCTGCCAGATTACCGGCAAGAGCCTTGCCGGTGCTTCTCGGATCTTCCAACTGTGAAATTTCCCTAAGCTTTGCGATGATTCTCTTGGCAACATTACGATCCAGCTTCTTCATCGAACGCTGGACGCCCTTGTCAATCTCAATCCTCCAAGCCAAGGCTTTCCTCCAGCTCGTCGAGCGTCACGGTTTCGAGTCTGCCGGCACGCCAATCCTCGACCTTTTTCATAATGCCGTATTCATACTCAAACCTATCGATCGATTCGGTAAGGGCTTCGTTCATGTAAAACGTCTTCGTACGACCAGTCGCTTTCGCCAGACAATCGTAACGAGCCGCCAATTCGACAGGCATCCTTAATGCTGCAGTAACCGTGGCCATAGTGCACCTCCCAAACGTTTACGTGTTATACATGTTAACACTTTGTGATTCTCACAAAGTGTCTCGAAGACTGTTGCTCTCCTAACTTGGGGAAATAAGCAAAAAGAGCAGATGCTGAAACGCATTCGCAAGGCTCCGAAGGAGAGCGGCGCAAGGACGTGCTTGCCGCTGCGGTTGAACATTACTGGCGTCGCAAGAAGATCACCGAAAAACTCTGATGGCAAGTACTTTGCGACCTATCCAATGAACAGATTGACATACCAGTTGCCGAGCAGCGAACGGATGCCGGCCATCGTGGCCTCTGAGCGACTAATTTGGAGAAGTATGAAAACCATCGAGTCATGGTGCACAAGACTATTAAGATTCTGATTATATGTACGTGTTCATGGACGGTGGATAAGGGGCTGCGGACGGTGTGGGAGATGCCTATCAGGCTTTGCTTTCATCACTTCAAAACTGCGTAGAAAACATCTGCAGCTTCTTATCCTTCAGTTGCTGATAGTTGTAGATATATCATGTACAGAATATTGCATCATATGCTTTTAAGCCCCTAACATTGCAATTTGGCATCTCATCGATGTTCATGCTGTTTGAGAGTTGTTATGCATGCATGCTGTCGTTAGTATGAACTGTTTCCTATGCTCTTTGTCTTGCAGTATTCTCCATTCACCAGTGACAGAAGGAATCGGTCCATTTACCGGTGTACCGTAAGAACTTCTAATTGATTTCAGACGAAATTTGCGAATAGGTAACAGAGAAATTTCTATATCCGTAAAGGGTATAGCAGTATTTTCTGCGTATGAGATTGCCTTGTATACTGCTTCTTTTGCAGAAAAGAATAGTCTATCCCAAGCAACAGTAGGATTGCTATTTTTTAACCTACTGATAGTTATAATTTCATTATCAAATAAAGAAAAATGTATAATTTCTATTGGTAAAAAATAATTTTCTTCGATATCGATTCCTATAGATCGATAATAATAGGTATGAGCTATAGCTGCTCCCACGCACCCTTCGCAATGAGATAGACTGCCGATTATCCCTTCCGGCCAAACAGGTTTTCCATATATGTCGGAAAGAATCTCACTTCTTGTAATGTTGTACTCGCTAAATGCATATCGAGCGCAAGTTCGGGCGTCTAGAGACTGCTGGTAGAAACGTTGGGTATAGCCATTCTTTCCTTCGACAGCTTCAAACTCATGTGATTTAGGAAGATTCTTCACATACGTATAAATGGTAGTAATATTTCCTGTATGAATTATGCTATAGGGATTATCTGTGTAAGATGAGATCATTTTTGAGCATTTACCGTAATTTACGATGAGAGGTTTCAGGGCCAAAGAAGATAACAATTACCATTGCGGCTATAGCTAAACCACTAATGCTTACATATATCAGTCCTTCTTGTTTCTCTGCTAGGAGAAAAGCTATAAACAGTGGCATAAAAACATTTCCTGATTTTGCCGCAGCGTTTACTATGCCGACGCAGCGGAAACGGATTCGTGTTGGAAATAATTCTGGAACATAAACAGCCGTAACAGCAGCAGTGAGTATATACAAAAACAATACCAAAAAGAACCCCAGTATTATCGCTGAAATTGTTGTTGCTTGCTTTGCATAAGCTATTCCTAGAATCGCTGTCATCAGAAAAGCCAATACAATCATCTTTTTTCGACCTATTTTATCAAGTAAAAGCAGGGCCATTAAGCAGCCAAAAGGTGCCCCAAACATCATTAAGCTACTTGTTAAAAGTGAACTCGATAAGCTAATTCCTTTTGAAACTAAGATTGTTGGTACCCAAGTTGTGAAAGTGTAGGAGCATACGTTTGCTGCAACCGCTGCTACAACACCTACAGTAAGCATAACGAATAAATTATCCTGTTGATCGGGATTCTGCAACGCAGTCCTTTTTAACTTATCGTTATTTCCATAATTTGTTGCTGTGGATGCACTGCTCAACTGTTCCACGATAAGAGCTGCTTCCCTATACCGTCCTTTGCTGATTAGCCACCTGGGTGATTCAGGAATGTCCTTACGAAAAAACCAAAGCACAATGGCCAATATGCCCACGGCAAAGAAAACTACGCGCCAAGAAGTGTTTGGGATTATCAAAGCTGATAAAAGAATCGATGTAGGCAACCCGCAATTAGCGACAAGTGAGACTAGTCCACACCACCTTCCCCGTCTTGCTACAGGTGCAAATTCGTTAATGAAAGCAAACCCTGTCACTATTTCTGAGCCAAGACCGATTCCCGCAAGGAACCTGCAGACTATCAGCATGTCCATGTTAGGAGAAAAAGCACCGAGTACAGTAAATCCACCGAAAAGCAATAAATTAATTTGATATGCTACTTTTCTTCCTTTGCAGTCTCCTATTAGGCCAGCAATTAGAGAACCGATGAGTAGTCCTAAAAAGTTCGCTGAAAGAAACATGCTGGTTTCTTGAGATGTCGACCATTTTGATGCAGTCAGACTACCTGCTACTGCACTTCCCATATAGACGTCAATACTGGCTTCCAACATCCCTAGCGATACTAGTATCACTATTTTACGGAAGAGTCTAGATTCAGTAGAATTATCAATTCTACATAATAATTCGTCATATATAGAACCTGCTACAGAATTAGTCATAATTACCCCTCTGTAAGAAGTTAATTTTACTCATTATATTGACTATTTATAAGATAATTAGAACGTTGAATAATCTCAGATTCATTATTGCCGGAAATAAGGAATTTCCTGTCAGAATCAACAGAGTTATGAGCGATACCTTTTTTCTTGCCCACAGATTCCAAAACCGCCCAATCCGGGATTTCTTTTTCCTTTGGCCAGTTCAATCCGGCGGTTTCCAGCAGTATGCCATACTGAGATGATCGCGTAATATTCGCATCCGCATCGACAAGACCAAGTTCCAATAGGAAGTTGGCCTTGCTTTGGTCTATGCCATAGGCGGCTGCCAGCTCCTGCTTGATGAGACCGCCTCCTCTGCGTGCCGCCATTTCCCCGAATACGAAATCACCGGTTTCATTCTTATAGAATTCGATATGCATCACATTCGGAATTGTCTGATCGCTGAAAGATGCAATTAATTGCTTTGTCAGTCGGAGCAGCTCGGAGTAGTCGGCATCGTTCTCATCCAACATCACGGAACCGGTGTTTTGTTTCTCGAAATCCAGTGGCGGGACAAGATACCGTGATGGTGAGATCAGAATCGAACCAGAATTGATATAGACTACATCCACATGGTAGACGGAACCGGAACAATATTCCTCTAAGTAATACTGGTTTGAATGCACGTTTCGTATGAATTCCGGCTTGGTAGCTAAAGCGGGCAGGTCATCTTTCGAATGCAATATCGTAATGCCTGCAGACCCTGCGCCCCATCGAGGTTTGAGAACAACCGTCTCCCAACGATCGAACGCCGAAATAATATCTCCAAAGCCTTGGCAGGTGGTATAGGGAATAATCTTTAATCCGGCATCAAGGGCCGATTGTTTCATCGTGACTTTATCTCGACAGCTTAACGCCAGTTCATGCTGTAAACCGGGAATTCCAAATAAACTTCTCGCCTCTGCAACCCTCAGTACGTCTTCCTCTGAGCTGGAAACTATCCTATCTGGTTTAAATTTCCTGACAATATCAAAGAATTTTGCGGTAGCGCTATCAGAGGAATAATCGGAAACCTCGATTTCCTTGATGACGGAGCTCGGCCAACTATGGTGTGCGGCTCGATCGTTCGAGGTGAAGACCATAACTTCTAAACAATCGAAACGTTCTTGGCCCTCTTCGATCCATTTTGGATAATTCGAGAAAGATTTGGGTTGTTGCATTAGTAGTACTTTCATATTATTCCCTTTCTAGTGTATTTGCTAAAACATGAGATACTAAAAGGATATGCTCCTTAAAAAAATCTAAAAATTGTTCTATCGTCTCCTTGCTAAGATATGCGTTGTTATACGAGATTCTAACTTTGGCCTCATCATTAAAATATTGTATCCTCACTTCAATTGGATAACCATATGAATACGGATACGTGCTTCCTCGGATTAAGCTTGTTGAAAGTGGAGATGCTTCGTTCTTATGGGAAGAGCGCGTTACGTTCAGAAAGAATGTGGGGCAAGCTTCTGGATATACATGAGGAGAGTTTGAACGGAATGAGTTCCAAGCAGTCTCTTGCTGCAACATTTCTTCATACTCTGTATTAAGGGCAAGCAGCTCTTCATCGGCTGAATTAAATCTGCAGTGTTTGTGGAAAAATGGAACTGAGCTGCTAATCCAACCTGTCATTGAAGGAAGAACAGGACAGTCAGCTTGTTCGCGCCCATTTCGAGTTACGTCGACAACAATGTTGTCGAGGTTGAGGCATTCTGAAGCTGCATTAGTCAACGCCGCTAAGGATAGCTTATCTAATAATCCATATTGTCCATCATCTCTTTCTTGCAACAAACGAATAGAGTGATCTCTAATATATAGTGGTGGTAAAATTTCAGGATTACTTCCGCTGCTTTCGCGATACCAAGAAGCAGAGAGACTGTCGTGTCTTTTAATATCAGGAAGTTGCTCTATCTTTTTTCTTCCTTTGTCTGAGTTATAAAAATCCTCCAAGAACCCAGCATACTGCAGGAATCCGGGAATCTCTTCTACCGGTTCAGATATGCCGATTCCTGCTCTTTTTGTTTCTGCTAACTCTTTCAATGCAGACTCGTATTCATGAATAGTCAATGCATCGCATGCCCAGTGATGGATAACTAGCACTAATAAATGAGTATCGCGCTTAGTGAAATAATGGAGCACGGCAATGGGGCCGTTCTTGATGTTTAAATTTGAAGCTGACGTTTCAAGAGTCTCATCGATCTTTGACTGGATATCATCAGTTGGGCTAAGCTTAATAGTTTTAACCATAATGGGCTCATCAATCTTGACGAGATGCGGATGTTGTTCTCGACCTTTGAAAGATAACCCATATGAAATTTCAGGGAACTTTTTTACCAGCATTTCAGCGCAAACTTGCAAATCAATCATTGTATTCGCTTGAACGCTAGCTGCGACACTTTCCACAAAGCTATGTGAAGCAGTTATATTGTGGCTCAGAAATCGTCTTTGAGATGGAAGAACTCTGAACTCCTTCCGACCAAGTATGCAGGTTTTAGGTGCGATAAATACGTTATCTGTTTCAATAATGACTTTTTTCAGCTGATTTACAGTAGGGTTTTGATAAACATCTCGTACATTTAGGAATTGTCCCAGGCGACGCATCCTCGAAACAAACTGCACAACTTTAAGACTATTCATTCCATGGGCAAAAAGATTGTCATCGTCACCAATCTCTTCATCCAATAAATTAGATAGAAACTGAGTCATTGTAGGTTTTTTCAATTCTCGCAACTGTGCAAGTTTATTATTTCTATTACTGATGTTCACTTTTTCCAAATAACTGTTTTTAAGCAAAACTCTATTGATCTTTCCATTGCTGTTAATTGGCAGTTCGTCCAGTAGTAAAATATTTGAGGGAATTGCGTAGTTTGGCAGCACAAGCCTTAAGCGATTCCTGAGAGCGTCGATACTATCAATCGGAGATTGGAGAGCGTTTTTAGGCAAGAAAGCTACAAGTCGGGTTTCGGATTCTGACTTAATCGCGCTCACGCAGGATTCATGACCACCCAGAAAAGCGTTTATATGGTTTTCAACTTCTTCTGTCTCAATTCTGTAGCCATGGATTTTTATCTGATTGTCAGCTCGCCCGATGAAAGACATCTCTCCAGCAGATGTCAGCGATACGAGGTCGCCTGTTCTATAACCTTGAAAGCCAGTAGAGCTATCAGTAAAAAAATTACTTTTTGTTAATTCGATATTATTTATATAACCAAATCCAACGCTAGGACCCACAACATACAGCTCACCAGTACGCTCATTCTTTTTCTTTGTTTGCACCCAAGCTTTGGTTCCGGGGAGTGGTTTGCCTAATGTGATTTCTTCACCTAGTTTTAGCTTTTTTGAGAGACAATAGATAGTGGTCTCGGTAGGGCCGTAAATATTCCATATTTGATTGGCTGTGCTTAAGTTTTTGAGTAGTAGATTTGACACATTTTCGCCCCCTAATATCAGAGTGGCGTTCGTCTGTGGTATCCAACCTCCCATTGTCATCATCGTAAACATAGTTGGTGTTCCGGTGAAACAATTAATCTGCCATTTTTTACTAATCTGCTCAAAATAATCCGGATTTTTGGGTATTGATTTGTCGGCTATACAAACAGTGCCGCCAGCTACAAGAGGTAGTAGCAGCTCGAAAATAGAGAAATCGAATGCAGGAGATGCTACGGCTAATAATTTTGTGCTATTGGACACATTAAAACGTTCAATACTATTTTTAAGCACGTAATCCAATGAAGATGCGGCAATAACAACGCCTTTGGGAGTTCCTGTTGACCCTGAAGTAAAAATAAGATATCCACCGCCCGAAGGCACAGGGTCTTTTTTAGGGCAGTTTCCATCATTGAGCTGTGGAACTATTCGAAGAGTAGAGTTTTCGGTTAGTTTCGCACTTGCACTGATATGCGCTTGGTTGCAGACTACTTGTTTACGCTTTCCGGGCCATTCTTCTTCTAATGGGAGATAGAATGATCCGGACATTAAAATTCCCAGTAGAACGACCACTCGTTCTTTACATCTACCGACATCTACATTTATCACCGAGCCACAAAGATGCTGCTCTTCTATTTGTGTTGATATACGTTTGGCTTGTTCAACTAATTGCGAGTATGTAAAAGTTCCATTTCCATCCTTAACAGCCTCACTATTGGGATGTTTAAGGGCATTTGTTAATATCTTCTCGAGTATGAATAATCTTTGTGGATGCATGTGACTTCTCCTTTAACGACGAATGATTCTTTGTCCACGTTTTCTAATTTGATTAGTGACGACTGCAGGCATTATTCCCACTAACGCCAGTGCACACCAATACCAAGCCGTCAATCCTGCAGGACGTAGTGCCGGAACGATCCAACCGCCAAGGAATGAGCCTGCCGATTCACCAATGGCTGCAATTATCAGCCGATAGTTCAGAATGTCCACCAAAGGCTTATCTGGCTGTGCCTCTACCAGAGCAATATTGATTAATGGCGCATAGATGCACTCTGCAATGGAGAACACAACCAAGGAAATGATGCATATCCACCAGTACGACGAGACTCCGCAGGCGAATAGTGCGAAGGAAATTCCATAAATCCCCAGGCTTTTGACTATGAATGAGGTGGCATTATGTTCTTTGGTCATATTGCGCGAGATGATCTTACTTACCGGCATTTGCAGTGCTATGACCGATATGGCATCAATGAAATAGAACAATCCTCTTATGACTGGACTATCGGATAACGAGTGGAATTCCAATGCCATTCCGGCAAAAAGCTGACCATTCATGATACTGCCCACGAACACCGCCAGGATGGCAAGAACCGTACCGGGACTTTTCAGCGAGTCTGTAATGGTTTTCACGATGGAGGAAGTGTTTTCCTCGCCGCTTTTCTCATTGCGTATGAAGACATGATGAGTCAGCGCTATTGGAGCTAGTAAAGCAGAAAAAGCATAGAGTCCGACGATGATTGCAATAAAGAGTGTTTGTCCGAAAGCCTTATATATGTAATTCGAACCCAGAGGTCCAATCGCGGATCCAAGATTGGCTGCCATGGTCACTAAAGCAAACAAAGAAGCCTGAATTTTTTTATCCTTTACTGTAGCGATGATATGCCCTCGTAGGGCAAAATTAACCAATGAAAGACCGAGTCCCAGCAAAGCCAAATCCGCAAAAAGGAAGCCGATAAAACCACCCATTGCCGGTTGTAGCAGCAAAAGTGAAAAAACCATGAATCCGAAACCGGTCTCAGTGAGGGATACCGTTGAGAAACGCTCAATCAAGCTACCTATAAAAACAGTACTGCCTCTAGAAAAAAGAGATAAAATTCCGAGCGCCAGTCCAACATATAGCGATGACGCCGCAGAAACTTGGCCGGTGAGAATAACCGAAAGAAGGGAGAAGAGACCGCTGTACGCAGCAGTATTCAAAAAGTAATTCACTGATATGGAGTCTCTTTTAATATCGTTCAGCTTCTCCATTTGAATGGACCTTCTTTTATGCTTTACAAATAATGTCTCCCCATGCTAGTTGTCATAGGGGAATTGTTCATTGCTGCGTCCACGTTTTGGCGTACCTGAGGGCACCAAGCCTCGGACAACGCAAACAATGCAACGTTCCACAGTCCGAATTCAGCAACGAAGCGGAAAAGAACGACTACTCGTCCATCTCTGTCTCGTCTGGCTGGATGGGTCGCTGCACGGACGATCCGCCGGAGAGCATTTCCAAGTAAACCGGAATCGGACGAGCACATGCTGCTAAGTAAGCAGCTACAACGTGCTATACAGCTCATCGACTGATTCGGCGATGAGTTCGGGATATTTAGCTCGTGTGGCTTTGCTCAGCGGTTTTTTGGTGAATACCGCCAAATGGGTGGCGGCAAATCCACGAACCAATCCGACACGGTCGCGTAAGGACTCGATGGTCTCGGTCTCGTCAAGATTGTTGCGCCATTTGCATTCGCCAAGCAATATGGTTTTTAATGAGGCGTCGGCTGCAATCACGTCGATGTCGGTCTGTTCGTGTTTTGCCGGGTTGGTTCCCACCATTTCCCGAAGGAGGTGGCGAGGAACGGAAGTTTTCCAGCGGCGTTGGCATAGGCCAGCCATTGGGCGCAAATCGCTTCGAATTGCTGACCGACATAGGTGGCGAACGCTTCGCCGAGAGCCAGTCTACGCGCTGCGATACTGCCCGCATTCTGTTCCACGGCTCCCATGTTGGGGGCCTACGAAGCGGAACCAGTATGCGAAGAAGGGGTCTTTGATGATGTACATGCCGCGGCGCGAGCGCTCCGGTTTTTCACTGAACGGCACTCGCTTTCCGACAAGGCCGAGGTTATTGAGTGTTTGCAGGTACAGGTTAACATTGCCGTGCTCGACTCCGGAATGCTCCGCGATTACCTTGGGCGTCGATTCGCCGTTTGCAATGGCCTGCATCACCGAAAAATAGATTGCAGGCTCGCGCAACTCCTCGCGCAACAGCATCATCGGTTCCTCGTACAGTGTGCCGAGTTTGTCGAAGCAGAGGTTGATGACGTTGGACTGGTAGCCGGCCGATTTGTCAAGTTGGCTCAGATAATATGGCATGCCGCCAAAGGTAGCGTAATAGTCTACCTGCTCAATCGGCGGGGTGTTCGGCAAGAATTTCGCGACTTCCAGATAGTTGAGTGGCTGCAGCCGGATTTGCGCGGTGCATCTGCCGAATAAGGGACTTTTGGAGCCAAGCACCTTGCTTTCCATGAATCCTTCGTTGCTGCCGGAAACAATCAGCATCACATTGGTTCGTTTGAGATCATGGTCGATGGCGATCTGGAGGACCGAGGGAAGGGAGTTGTTGGCGAGTGCTGCATAAGGAAACTCGTCGAATACCAATACCATCGGTGTACTGGATTCCCGTTCTCGTTTGGCTATGTAGTCAAAGGCTTGCTGCCATGTGGCGAAGGGCGGCGTTTCTGAAGGCTGCCCGTAAAATTCGGCGATGGTCGGAGCGAAAGCTCCGCCGAAGATTGCAGCAAGGTTGTAGCTCAGACCGGTGCCGGAGTAGCGCACATGGGTCGGGAACAGCTCAGGCAGGTAGGCGCCGCACGGTCCGAACAGGCCACCCATGATGACAAAGCCGACGCACAGGAAGATCATCACACGCGGCACACTGTGCACCAGCAGCACCGGAGTGAAGAAGCTGAACGCCATAGCTCAACGACCAAGTACTAAGCACGTAGAACAACGTGTAGGTGATGCCCATGGCGAGCGTACCAAGCACGACTTCCTTCCGGTACGGAAGCAGTGAACGCAGCGGATGCTTGACAACGCGGTGTTCATCCCCGACCTTCCGGAAAAAGGTAACAAAAAGCCCGAAGGCAGAAACCTCCAGGCTTAGAGAGAGAAGAGAAGAAGGAATTCAATTATCGGAAACCTTGCGGTTCGGGGCTTTTGCAGCTGAGACATAGTTAACCTCTCTAACCTTCAGGAACCACCATGTTTTTCTGCGAGTTTCCTGTGAATCCGCACTCACCGACACACGCGAGCAGCCGTGTATCCGAAACACACATACTCCCCACAATCCGCATGCCCAAAATCCGCACTCCCCCGCCAAGCTCGCATCTCACATCCATATGCAAACACAACGGTCCCTCTGCGGAGGGACCGAAGCAATGTACTAATGCGCAGAATGCTCTAGTTCTTGAAAGAGTGAATCGGTGCCGGAATACGGCCGCCTCGGGTTACGAAGGCCTCGCAGCTGGTCTGGTTGACCGGCATGATGGGCGCGTAGCCCATAA
>ENA-OWZV01000294-OWZV01000294.1-human-gut-metagenome-genome-assembly--contig:-NODE-294-length-12871-cov-4.305868_pt1 | contig 12871 bp, 10 predicted proteins | sample MGYA00249264_ERZ652123 | MGnify/ENA primary metagenome ERZ652123 (study PRJEB26925, sample SAMN05827256) | human gut metagenome | biome: ENVO:2100002; feature: ENVO:00000062; material: ENVO:00002003... | reverse complement strand
GAGGTCCTTGCCCGACAGGCGCTTGTCCAGGAACAGGCCGAACGATACGGCCGGGTTGATGTGGCACCCCGACACGTTGCCGATGACGAACGCCATCGCCACGATGGAAAGGCCGAACGCCATGGCTATGCCGAGCGTGCCTAGCGTCGCGCCTGCCACGGCGGCGCTGCCGCAGCCGAACAGCGTGAGCACGAACGTGCCGAACGCCTCTGCGGCGTACTTTTTCATCGATGATGCTTCCATATTGAGGCTCCCCTTGCTTTCGATAAGCGAATGCTTGCGCGGGCTCATGCGCTGTGCGGGCCCGTTGCGCTCCTGTTTGCGCGCCCAAGATGTGCGGTTGCTTGCGGGCGCGCCGATTCCTCTGCCGGGCCGTTACTTCGTTTTGCCGATGCGGCAGATCGTGCTGCCGCACACGGGGCACGTGCCCTTCGTGATGGGCTTGCCGTTCTTCGTGGTACTGGCCACGGGGTCAGCCATGACCTTCTTCTCCTTGCACTTCATGCAGTATGCCTCGACCGCCATGGGTGGTCTCCTCTCCTTGGGAAATAGTTGGCGCTGTTATCGTCGTTTGACCGTAACCCCATGTCAATACGGTTAAAATGTAGTTGAAAGGGTTGACAGCGCATGTTGGCCGACCGTTCTTTGACACGCGGTTGCCAGCGGGCGTATGATCAAGGCATGCCGTTCGTCGAAAAACAGTTCAGCCCGAAGGTGGTGCTGGTCGCCATGCTGGTGGGCACCTTCGTGGCCTCGGTCAGCCAGAGCATGCTCACGAGCGCCCTTCCTGCTGTTATGCGCGAGTTCGGCGTGGATGCCACGCTGGGGCAGCTGCTTACCACGTCGTATATGTACACGTTGGGCATCGTGGCCGCGTTCTCGGCGTTCCTCATCACCCGCTGCAACGTGCGCTGGCTGTTCCTGGGCGCGCTCGCCCTCTTCGCGGCCGGCTGCGCGCTCGCGTACAACGCCACGGCCTACCCGCTGCTGCTGGCTGCACGGCTCATGCAGGCGTGCGGCACGGGCGTGCTCATGCCCCTCATCCAGGTGGTGGCGCTGGAGATCTACCCGAAGGACCAGTACGGCCAGGCCCTGGGCCTGGTGGGGCTGGTGTTCGGGTTCGCGCCGGTCGTGGGTCCCACGCTGTCGGGCATCATCACGGATGCGCTCGGATGGCGCACCATCTTCCTGCTGCTGGGTTTCGTGGCCGTGGCGTCGCTTCTGGCCTCGTCGCTTGTGGTGCGCGACGTGGGCAGGCACGAGCGCATCGCGCTCGACGTGCCGTCCGCGCTGCTGTACACGTTCGGGTTGGTCGTGTTCATGGTGGGAGTGACGGGCCTCGAGCAGTTCGGGTTCCTCGATGCGCGCGCCTTCGGGCCCACGCTCGCGGGCGTGGCGCTGGTGGCGGTGTTCGCCGTGCGGCAGATGCGCCTGCGCAAGCCGTATTTGAAGCTTAGGCTGTTCGGCAACCGCGTGTTCCGCACGGGGGTGCTGCTGCTGGTGGTGGCGCAGATGGCCATGATGGCGTCGGCTCTACAGGTTCCGCTCTACCTGCAGGAGATCCACGGGTTCTCGGCCACGCAGTCGGGGCTCACGCTGCTGCCGGGTGCGCTGTGCATGCCGCTGCTGAACCCGGTGACGGGGCGCCTGTTCGACCGCTTCGGCGGCAAGCTCGTGGGCATCGCGGGCTTCTCGCTTCTCATAGCGGGCACGGCCTCGTTCATGTTCTTCTCAGATTCAACGCCCGTGGTGCTGGTGGCGGCCCTGTACCTGGTGCGCATGGTGGGCGTGGCGTTCATTCTCATGCCCATGACGGCGTACTGCATGACGGACCTGGGCGGGGACGACCTTCCCCAGGGCACGGCCATCGTGAACTCGCTGCGGCAGATCTGCGGGTCCCTGGGCTCGTCGGTCATGGTGGCCGTGGTGGCGCTGCCTCTTTCCATCGCGCTGGCCATCGCTTCGGGCGTGAGCCCTGAGCAAGGCCTTTACACGGCCATCGTCGCCGGGTTCCTCATCGCCTTCCTCGGCGGCAGCCGCGTGCAGATCTCGGGGCCCACGGCGGCGTTCGCCACCATCGTTGCAGGCATCGTGGCAACCGACGGCATGGACGGCCTCGTCGCAGCCACCGTCATCGCCGGCGTGCTGCTCGTGCTGATGGGCTTCTTCAAGCTGGGATCGCTCATCCGGTTCGTTCCCTACACCATCACCACGGGCTTTACGGCAGGCATCGCCGTGACCCTCGTCATCGGCCAAGTCAAAGACTTCCTCGGCCTCGCCTTCCCCGCCGGCGCGCCCACGGTCGAGACTATGGACAAGCTGCAGGCCGTCGCCCAGAACATCGGCACGGCGAACTGGCAGGCCCTCGCCGTGGGCGCGGTGTGCCTTGCCATCCTCTTCCTCTGGCCCAAGGTGAGCGAGAGGATCCCCGGATCCCTGGTGGCGCTCATCGTGGGAATCGGCATGGTGAGCGGCCTTGGGATGCAGGCGAGCACCATCGGCGACCTGTACACCATCGGCAGCAGCCTGCCCACGCTCCACGTTCCCCAGCTGAGCGTGGAGCTGCTAAGCGACCAGCTGCCGAACGGCATCACCATCGCCATCCTGGCGGCCATCGAGTCGCTTCTGTCCTGCGTCGTGGCCGACAGCATGATCAGCTCGCACCACCGCAGCAACATGGAGCTGGTGGCGCAGGGCGTGGGCAACATCGGCTCGGCGCTTTTCGGCGGCATCCCGGCCACCGGCGCCATCGCGCGCACCGCGGCAAACGTCAAGAACGGCGGGCGCACGCCCGTTGCCGGCATGACCCACGCGCTGGTGCTGCTCGTGGTCCTGGTGTTCTTCATGCCCTACGCCGCCCTCATCCCCATGCCCACCATCGCGGCCATCCTGCTGCACGTGGCCTACAACATGTCCGGCTGGCGCAACTTCGTGCACCTATGCAAAACGGCCTCGCGCGGCGCCGTTGCCACGCTGCTGCTCACCTTCGGGCTGACCATCGTGTTCGACCTGGTGGTGGCCATAGGCGTGGGCATGCTGATCACGGTCGTCCTGTTCATGAAGACGGTGAGCGAGGAGACCGAGGTGCGCGGCTGGAAATATTACTGCGACGAGGACTCCGAGGTCACGCACCTGCGCGAGCTGCCCGCAAGCGTGCGCGTGTACGAGATCAACGGCCCCATGTTCTTCGGCATGTCGGACCGCATCTCCGACATCTCAGTGAAGGAGTTCACGAAGTACCTGATCATTCGCATGCGCGGCGTGCCTTCGCTCGACTCGACGGGCATGAACGCGCTCGAGAACCTCTACGAGTACTGTCGCGAGAACGGCGTCAGCCTCATCTTCTCGCACGCCAACGAGCAGCCGATGAAGACCATGCGCCGCGCAGGCTTCGTGGGCCTTGTGGGCGAGGACCACTTCCGCAGCAACATCGACGACGCCATAGCATACGCGCGCCAGCTGCTCGACGAGGAAGGGAGGGCAAAAGGAAAAGCCAGGGCCTCGCTGCCGTAGCTTCTCCCCTAACGCGCATCCAGATTTCGGCAATTCCAGATGACGAGGCGGACCGCCATCAAGAGGAGCGGACTCGCTGGCAAGATCGCCAACGGGCAGCATCAAGGCGAACGAAATCCTCATCGAAACCTTCGAGGGGACGATGCGCGTGCTACCATGTATTCATAATCTAGCCAATCATGATAACGTGATCGATCTCAAACGCGGAAGCGCGTGCCTCCGCACCTGAACGCGCGCGTAGAGGGGACAATGCTATGAAGCAGAACGCGAACGCATCGGTCTGGCTGCCGAGGGCTATCGCCGTTATCCTAGCCGCCCTGATGACGCTGTTCTTCGCGATCACCATAAACAACATGATGACCCTCGGCGCCGAAACGGACCGGACAAAGAACGGCCCCTACCCCGTGTCCGTGGCAGCAGGGCGCGTGGAAACGCTGCTCGTGCAATGCCGGACCCTTGCAGACCGGCCGCTGTTCACGCGCACGGACAGCGCCATCAGCGACATCGAGCGCTCCTACGCCGTAGCTGACGCCGATTTGCGCGAGAAGCTGTCCTTTATGGCAACGGCACACGAGTCCGACCCCGAAGCCGCCCGCAAGCTTGAGCAGGGCTACGAATCGCTCGACGTCGCGCAACGGGAATACGTCGCCTTGTGCCGCAACGCCGATGTAACTGACGAGGAGATCGAGGCCTATGTGGACGGGATCATCGACCCCGCCGTCGAAGAGCTTCTGCGCATAGACGCCGGCATCTTGGACGAGTCGACCGAGTCGGTGGAGCAGCTCTATGGCATCGTGAAAGAAAGGGGGCGGCAGACGGTAGGCTGGGCGGTGGTGCTCATGGCAGGAGTAACCGTGTCGCTGGCGGTGTACCTCACGCTCATGTACCGCAACCGCATGCGGGAAGGCCGCCTCAAGGCCGACCTGCAGGAGGCGCTCGCCCTCGCGCAGTCCGCCAGCGCGGCGAAATCGCAGTTCCTCTCCAACATGTCCCACGACATCCGCACCCCTATGAACGCCATCGTCGGACTCACCGCCATCGCCAAAACCCACCTGCACGAACCTGACCGCATAGCCGCCTGCCTCGACCGCATCCAGTCCTCCTCACGGCACCTTCTGAGCCTGATAAACGACGTGCTCGATATGGGCAAGATCGAAAGCGGCAAGATCGTGCTGAACGAGGACCGCTTCAGCTTTCCCGAATTCGTCAACGGCGTTATCGCCATCGTCCAGCCCCAGGCCCGCGCGAAGAACCTGTCGCTCGACATCACCGTGGGCACCATCCAGCAGGAAACCGTGATCGGCGACTCCATGAGAATGAACCAGGCGCTCATCAACCTTGTCAGCAACGCCTTGAAATACACGCCCGACGGCGGATCGGTGCGCCTTTCCCTAAGCGAGGGGCCGTCCCGCCGCCCCGGCTGTCGTGACTACCGCTTCGTGGTGCAGGACACGGGCCTGGGCATGTCACCGGAGTTCATCGAGCACCTGTTCGACCCCTTCGAGCGGGAGGAAAGCGACATGACGGAGCGGATCGAGGGCACCGGCCTGGGCATGGCCATCACGAAGAACGTCGTGGATATGATGGGCGGCTCCATCGAGGTGGAGAGCGCTTTGGGCAAGGGATCGACCTTCACCATGACGGTCCCCCTCGCCCCGATCGACGAGGAGGAGGACTTCTCGCTCGCAGGGCTGGAGTCTGCACGCGTCCTCCTGGTAGACGACGACCGGGATGTGGTCGAAGGAACGCTGCTCATCCTAGACGAGCTCGGCCTTTGCGGCGACGCAGCCTCTTCGGGCCTCGACGCCGTGCCGCTGGTCGCGCGTGCCCATCGCGAGGGGCGGGACTACCGCTTCATCATCGTCGACTGGGTCATGCCGGGCATAGACGGCATCGAGACCATCCGGCGCATCCGCTCGGAAGTGGGAGACTCCACGCCCATCGTATTGCTGACAGCCTACGATTGGCACGAGATAGAAGACGACGCACGCGCCGCAGGCGTGTCGGCTTTTGTATCGAAACCCCTGTTCAAATCGCGCTTACATCGCGTTCTGAAGCATTTCTCCCACCCGGACGACCCGGCCGAGGACGCCTGCGAGCCAGCCGAGGCGCATGTTGAGGGACGCGTGCTGCTCGTAGAGGACAACCAGCTGAACCTCGAGATAGCCTCGGAGCTTATTCGGCGCATCGGCGCCGAAGTCCACCAGGCGAGCGACGGGCAGAAGGCCGTAGATGCCATGGCGAACGCTCCCGAAGGGTATTACGACCTCGTGTTCATGGACGTGCAGATGCCCGTCATGGGCGGCATCGAGGCAACCCGCGCCATACGCGAGCAGGAGCGCGAGGTCGGGCGAAAGCCCGTTCCCATCGTGGCCATGACGGCCAACGCCTTCAACGAGGACCGAGAGCGTGCCCTCGCAGCCGGCATGAACGGCTTCATGACCAAGCCCATCGACACGGCGAAGCTCAGGAGGATCCTCGAGGAATACCTGACAAATCCCCTATAGGCAGACGCAGGGCGACGAGGAACGGGGTCAGGGAGGGGGAGGTGCGCGACGGCGCCAACACGCACCACGCCCCTGCTGCGCGCCGCTCCCCTACATGGCGCCTTCTGCGATCTCGCCGGTGCGATACGCCTCCAGCAATCGTTCAAGCTCCGCGATCTGTCGTTTGAGCTCGGCTCCGTTGTCGGTGTCGGCCACGAGCGTGCGCTTGTCCGGCTGCTCCACCACGCTGCGCGACGAGTGGATGTCAAGCTCGTTCACCACGGCGGCGCGCGCCGACGAGAGCGGCTCATGGGCGGCCAGCACGAAGCCGTACGAGTTCGAGATGAGCGTGTAGCCGGCGATGCCCGTGGTGGGCTGGTAGGCTTTCGAGAAGCCGCCGTCGATGGTAAGCACCTTGCCCCCGCACTTCACCGGATCCTCGCCGTCCTTCACCTTCACGGGAATATGGCCGCACACGATGCGCGAGGTCTCGGGGTCCATCCCGAAGTCCTCGAAGACGCCGGCCATCACGCGCTCGTCGTCAAGGTAGGTGTAGAACGGGTTCTTGACCTCCTTGCGCGCCTCCTTCTCGGCTATGAGGTACAGCTCGAACGTGGCCATCTTGCTCTTCGCGAACAGGGGCGACCCCTCGCCCAGCCACATATACCACAGCAGGTCGCGGCCGCGCTTGCGCATCTCGGGGTCGGGGTCGTAGAACGCCGCGCGCACGTAGCGCTCCATGACGTCGTAGAGCGCGCGCCCCTTGTACTTCTGGCCGAACACGTCCGTCTCCCTAAGCGAGCCGTCGGCGTTCAGCGGCACGCAGGCGTGGAACAGCAGGCTGCCGTTGTACACCTTGTAGAGGCTGCCGGCCTCCAGGAAGAAACGCATGTGGCGCTGCAGCTTCTCGCAGCCCGTGAACGCCTGCTCCAAGCGCTGCATGACCTCTTCCTCCTCGGGCGTGAGGCGGTAGGGGTCGTCCGGGTTCACCGTGGGGAACACCGTGTCGGTGAGCGCGTACTCCACGCCGTCCAGCATGACCGTGCCACGCTCGTGGTCGATCTTGTCCAAGAGCTTGCGGTCTGCAAGGCCGAATCCGGGATTCTCGTCGATGAGCTGCGCCTCCACCTTGAACTGGATGATGGCCATGGCCTTCTGGATCTTCACGTTCATCTCCAGCTCCTGCGGCGGCAAGTCCGGGTTGCCCTTGAGGCCGAAGGCGACGCACGGGTCGTCCTTGTACGCCTCGAGCGCGAACGAGGCCAAGGGCAGGATGTTGATGCCGTAGGCGTCCTCCAGGATGGACAGATTGCCGTAGCGCGCGCAGTTGCGCACGACGTGCGCGATGCAGCCGCGCTGGCCGAGCGAGGCGCCCATCCACACGATGTCGTGGTTGCCCCATTGGATGTCGAGCGAGTGGTAGCCCATGAGCGTGTCCATGATGACGTCGGGGTACGGCCCGCGATCGTAGATGTCGCCGATGATGTGCAGATGGTCGATGGCCAGACGCTGGATGAGCAGGCACAGCGCCTCGATGAGCGCACCCACGCGGTCGGTGCGGATGACGGCGTCGATGATGGCCGCGTAGTATGCCTTCTTGTCGGCGCCCTGGCTGTTCTCGGTCATCAGCTCCTCGATGATGTACGCGAAATCGCGCGGCAGCGCCTTGCGCACGCGGGAGCGCGTGTACTTCTGAGCGGCGCGCTTGCACACGGCCACGAGGCGCGGCAGCACGGTCTCGTACCATGCCTGCGGGTCGTCTACTTGGGACAGCACCAGCTCCATCTTCTCGCGCGGGTAGTAGATGAGCGTGGCCAGCGAGCGCTTCTCGGCCGCGCTCAGCGTGTCGCCGAACACGTCGTCGATCTTGAGCCTGATGGAGCCCGAGCCGTTGCGCAGGATATGCGAGAACGCCTCGTACTCGCCGTGAATGTCCGAGGCAAAGAACTCGGTGCCCTTAGGCAGGTTCAAGATGGCGCTCAGGTTGATGATCTCCGCCGAAGCCTTGGCGGCAGTAGGGAACGACCGCGAGAGAAGTTCCAGGTACCGCTTTTCCATCGCATCCATATAGGGCCTCCTTGTGGGTGTTGCCGCGCTTGCACGGCCCTATGGTACCCGCATCAGGCCCACACCGGACGAAGCGACACCGAAACGGCGCGATTATTCGACGGAAGCGCTGAAGTCCGACTCCCGGACGGCACCCGGACAACGTAACGAAGATCACGCGAGCGACGCGCACGGCTTGTCGCCGCCGTACTACTGCTCCGGCGGGCTACTCCCACCCTTTCCACACGTCGGGCGCGTAGCCCACCGTGGCCTGCTTGCCGTTGCGCACGATGGGCTCGGCCAGCACGTGCTGGTTCTCCAGCAGCTTGTCGAACTTCTGGTCGGGCGCGAGGTACGCGAACAGCGCCACCGTGTCCTGGTCCTTCGCCTTGGGGTCGACGAGCGCGTCGATGCCGCCCACCGCGCGGCGCACCGACTCCAGCTCGCCCTTGCTCATCCCCTTCTCCGCCAGGTCGATGAACTGGAACTTCACCCGCCGCTCCTTGAAGTAGCGCTGCGCCTTCTTCGTGTCGAAGCTCTTCTTGGTGCCGAACACCTGGATGTTCATCGCCTTCGCCTTCCGCTCGCTCGCGTGCGCGCGCCGGGAAACCAGACGCGTCAGCCCGCTATAATGCCTCTTTGGGATTATCTCGCCTGCGATTCTAAGACACGAGGAGGAGCCTTATATGGAACTCGCCGAAATCCCCGAAAGCGACAGAGCGCAGCACCTCGACCTGCTGCTCATCGCCGACGAGTCGGCGGACATGATCGAGCGGTACCTGCACCGCGGCGATCTGCTGGCCCTCATCGAGGACGATGAGGCGCGGGCGCTCTGCGTGGTGACGCAGGAAGAGCCCGACGTGTTCGAGATCAAGAACATCGTCACCGTGCCCGAGCACCAGCGCAAGGGCTACGGGCGGCGGCTCGTCGCGCTTGTCGCCGAGCGTTACCGGGACCGAGGGGGCTGGCTCCTCGTCGGCACGGGCGACGTGCCCGGCATCCTGCGCTTCTACGAGCGGTGCGGGTTCGAGCGCTCGCATGTCGTGGAGAACTTCTTCGTCGACAACTACGACCATCCCATGTACGAGGAAGGCCACAAGCTCATGGACATGGTGTACTTGAAAATGCGCCTCTAGCGCACCGGATCGTAGTTCAACTCGGCAGGAATGTCGGTGGCCTCGAGCTTCATGATGACGGGGCGCAGACCGTCGTTGCAGCTGACGATGGCGCGTCCGGGCACGCGCATCCAGTCGTCGAAGTAGAACGTGAAGTCGCCGCCGCCGTGGGCGAGCGCGAACACGTACTGGTAGATGGCCTTCCACGCCTCATCGCAGAAGCCCTCGGGCTTGGCGTAGTCGGCGAGGAACACCTGGCCGGCCTTCATCATGGGGCACGGCGCGAGCCCCTCGGCGCCGTACTCGGCAGCCAGCTCCTCATCGAACGTGGCCTTCAAAACGGTGATCCTCACCTTGGTCATGGCCATGGCGCATCCTTTCGCGAACATCGTCCTTTCTTTGCCGCCTCTCGTTATACTGTATGGGACGACCGCAAAGGAAGTACGGTCTTTTAGAACAGGTACTATCCCGAAAGGAAGCGCTATGAGCATGGAGCCCTACGAGGGAAGCCTCTCGTCGCTCGCCGACACGCCGTTCGGCTACACGCTGTCGATGATCGGCGGGAAGTGGCGGCTCGTGATCATGTACTGGCTCGTGGAATGCGAGACCATGCGCTTCAACGAGCTCAAGCGCAAGATCGGCCGCATCACCGACAAGACGCTCAGCAGCCAGCTCAAGGCAATGGAAGCCGACGGGCTTGTCGTGCGCACCGAGTACCCCCAGATCCCGCCGAAGGTGGAATACCGCCTCTCCGAGAAGGGCAAGTCGCTCTACCCCCTGATGGAAGCCATGTGCGAATGGGGACGCGAGCACGACACTTTCTATTAGGGTAGCTACTGCGGTCGCTCCGCTTGCTCGGCATGACAACATGTCGATCTTGCCTTAGCACCGATACGGGCTTCTAGTCACAGTTTTGGCCGCTCTGAAGCCTTTTCGTGCGCCCAGAGTTCGGTTTCGACGGCCGGACGGCTGTCCTCTGCGTGTTTGCGCAGGTCGCGAATTGCGCCGAAGCACCTGCTAACCGCCGAAAAGCTTCAGAGCGGCCAAAACTGTGACCGGAAGCCCGCGATTCTGCGAAGGACCCCAACACGGGGTGCCAGACAGCGCAGCCAAGCTCGTCCAATCCCACGCAGAGGTAGCGGGGAGAGTCGCGCTATAATGCAAGGCCGACGAATCAGCCGCTCGAGACCTCAGGAGTTCGCTCCATGCCCACCATCCAAACCACGCTCGTGCGCGAGCTCAACCTGACCGCGGCGCAGGTCGCGGCCGTTATCGCCCTGGTCGACGAGGGCAACACCATCCCGTTCATCGCCCGCTACCGCAAGGAGGCCACGGGCGGCATGGACGACGCCCAGCTGCGCGCCTTCGACGAGCGCCTAGCCTATCTGCGCAACCTCGAGGCCCGCAAGGACGAGGTGCTGCGCGCCATCGACGAGCAGGGCAAGCTCACGCCCGAGCTGCGCGCGAAGATCGAGGACGCCGCGGTCATGCAGCGCGTGGAGGACCTGTACAAGCCGTACAAGAAGAAGCGCGCCACCCGCGCGTCGAAGGCGCGCGACGCGGGGCTGGAGCCCCTTGCGCTGCTCATCCTGGCGCAGGGCCGCTCCGACAAAACGCCGCTCGACCTCGCGGCCGGGCTCGTGAACGCCGAGGCCGGCTTCCCCACGCCCGAGGCGGCGCTGCAGGGCGCGCAGGACATCGTGGCCGAGGCCATCGCTGACGACGCCGAGCACACCGAGGCCCTGCGCAACTTCACCAAGCGCACCGGCGCGCTGGCCGTGGAAGCGGTCGACCCGCAAGAGAAGACCGTCTACGAGGCGTACTACGACTTCTCGGAGCCTCTCTCGCGCATCCCCAACCACCGCGTGCTCGCCGTGAACCGCGGCGAGAAGGAGGGCAAGCTGCGCGCGAAGGTGCGCGTGGACGCAGACGCCGCCATCGAACAACTCGAGCGCCGCGTGGTCAGGAACCCGGCAAGCCCCTTCGCCCCCGTGCTGCGCGAGGCCCTCGCCGACGGCTACAAGCGCCTCATGGCCCCCGCGCTCGACCGCGAGATGCGCAGCCTCCTCACCGAGCGCGCGCAGGCCGACGCCATCAAGGTGTTCGCCAAGAACACCGAGAGCCTGCTTTCGCAGCGCCCCGTGCGCGGCGCGTGCGTCATCGCCATCGACCCGGGCTACCGCACCGGCTGCAAGGTGGCGGTGCTCGACGAGTACGGCAAGCTGCTCGACTTCACCACCGTCTACCCCACCCCGCCGCGCTCCCAGGTAAAGGAAACGCAGGCCCAGCTGGCCGCCTACGTCGAGAAGCACCGCATCAACGTCATCGTCATCGGCAACGGGACGGGCAGCCGCGAAACCGAGGAGGTGGTGGCCGACTACATCGCCCGGTCGAAGGCGCCCGTGCGCTACACCATCGTGAACGAGGCCGGCGCCTCGGTGTACTCGGCCTCCAAGCTGGCAAGCGAGGAGTATCCCGACCTCGACGTCACCACGCGCGGCGCCATGAGCCTGGGCCGCCGCCTGCAGGACCCGCTCGCCGAGCTGGTGAAGATACCGCCGCAGTCCATCGGCGTGGGCCAGTACCAGCACGACCTCAACCAGGCGGAGCTCGGCCGCGCGCTCGCCGGCGTGGTTGAGCGCGTCGTGAACCGCGTGGGCGTCGACCTCAACACGGCCAGCGCGAGCCTGCTAGGGTACGTGTCGGGCGTGAGCGCCGCCGTGGCGAAGAACATCGTGGCCTACCGCGAGGAGCACGGGCGCATCTCCGACCGGCGGGAGCTCAAGAAGGTGCCGAAGCTCGGCGCCAAGGCCTACCAGAACTGCGCCGGCTTCCTGCGCGTGACCGGCGGCGCGAACCCGCTCGACGCCACGAGCGTCCACCCCGAGAGCTATCCCGTGGCGCGAGAGCTGCTGAAGCGCGCGAAGGTGAGGCCGGAAGCGCTCGCGCGCGGCGGCGTTCCCGACATCGCGAGCCGCCTCGGCGACCTGCCCGCCCTCGCGGCCGAGCTGGGAGTGGGCCTGCCCACCCTGCGCGACATCGTGGCCGAGCTGGAGAAGCCGGGGCGCGACCCCCGCGACGGCGCGCCGGAGGTGGTGTTCAGCAAGGGCATCCGCTCCTTCGACGACCTCGTGCCCGGCATGGAGCTCACCGGCACCGTGCGCAACGTGGTGAACTTCGGCGCGTTCGTGGACGTGGGCGTCAAGCAGGACGGGCTCGTGCACGTCTCCAAACTGTCCGACCGCTTCGTCAAGCACCCGAGCGAGGTCGTGGCCGTGGGCGACACCGTCACCGTCTGGGTCACCGCCATCGACAAGGACCGCGGCAAGATCTCGCTCTCCATGGTGAAGGGAAAGGCGTAGCGCCCCACTCCGAGGCACGCCGCGCAAGCCCCCACTTAGCCTCCCGGCAAGCGGTGACGGAACCGCGCCCCGCAGCCATCGCCAACGCCCCTCCAAACCCGTCCATCACACGAAGTCATAGGGCATGCGGCGGGCGAAGGCGTAGAACAGGAGCAGTGCCATGGCAAGGAGCGGCGGGAGCGCTACGGCGGCAGCCAGCGTCAGCACCCGCGCCACGTAGAAGGCGAGCCGCTGCCAGCCTGCGCGGGGGCGCGTCTCGCACGTCATGCGCACGAAGCCGCCTCCGAGCGTGCGGCCCTGCCGAAGCCCTGTCTCTTATACACATCTGACGCTGCCGACGATACTCCTT